>ERZ773168.1532-NODE-1532-length-19425-cov-3.452349_pt1 | contig 19425 bp, 17 predicted proteins | sample MGYA00511261_ERZ773168 | MGnify/ENA primary metagenome ERZ773168 (study PRJEB29015, sample SAMEA2737855) | human gut metagenome | biome: human gut; feature: human-associated habitat; material: faeces | place: China | collected 2012 ... | reverse complement strand
CCTGATTGTGGCGGAAAATGCAGAACGTCTGAAAGAAAGCGAACTGTAAACCAACAGGTTAAGAAGCAGAGCGAATGAAAGGACAGCTACTACATAAAGTATTTCATACCCTGACGGAAGCGTTTCAAAATTGCCTGAGGCGCTTTCCTTCTACAGTATGTTTTGTCCTTGCACTTACCGCCTATCTGGCTTATCTGGTATCTACCGAAATGGATGATGAAAAGAAGCTGACAAAGGAATTTCCGTTTTCGGAAGAAGGAAAACTTGCAGCGGTAGACTGGCTCAATGAGCAGTACGAGAGCCGGAAAGAAGAATGGGATGCAGCGAAGCATACGGACTGGAGCAGTTTGAGAAAATAAATGACCGAGGAATATGAAGATGATATTTGAGACACATGGACATTACGATGATGAGCAGTTTGATACAGACAGAGAGCAGTTATTAGAAGAATTTCAGAGACAGGATATCCGGTATGTTATGAATATAGGAGCTAATATTGCGACTTCAAAGGCATCTGTCGAACTGGCGCATCAATATGATTTTATCTATGCAGCGATCGGAACGCATCCGGATGATGCACCGGAGCTTTCAGATGCGGCGATCGAGATGTATCGGCAGATGGCAACAGATGAGAAGGTAAAGGCGATCGGAGAGATCGGACTGGACTATTTCCATGAGGATGTTCCCAAAGAGGTGCAGATCCACTGGTTCCGAAAGCAGTTGGAGCTGGCAGAAGAATTGAAGCTTCCGGTTGTGATCCACAGCAGGGATGCGGCAAAGGATACCATGGATATCATGAAAGAGATGCAGGGAAGACTTTGCGGTGGCGTCATTCACTGTTTTTCATACAGTACAGAGATTGCAAGAGAATATATTAAGATGGGATATTATATCGGCGTTGGCGGCGTAGTGACATTTAACAATGGACGTAAGCTGAAAGAAGTAGTGGAAGCCATTCCGCTTACCAGTATCGTATTAGAAACGGATTCGCCGTATCTGTCACCTGTACCATTCCGTGGAAAACGGAACTCTGCCCTTAATATTCCTTATGTGGCAAAAGAGATCGCAGCATTAAAGGGAGTTACGGAAGAAGAAGTGTATGACGTGACATTTAAGAACAGTCTGAAGTTGTACAGAATGGAAGAAAATATGCAGGCAGAGGCGTAGAAAGAATGACTGCGTGATAAGATGAAAGCGTAAGAATGCATAGATGGAGGACAAGGCATGGAGAAATTAAGTAACCCGCAGGTTACGATACAGACAATAAAGAAATATGAGTTTGCATTTCAGAAGAAATTCGGTCAGAATTTCCTGATCGATGACCATGTGATTACAAAAATTATAAATGCGGCAGAAATTACGAAGGACGATCTGGTACTGGAGATCGGACCGGGAATCGGAACAATGACACAGTATCTGGCAGAGTCAGCCAGAAAGGTGATCGCAGTTGAGATCGATAAAAACCTGATCCCAATCCTTGGAGAAACATTGGCAGAATATGATAATGTAACCGTTATCAACGAAGATATATTGAAGTTAGATATCAACCGGCTGGTGGAGGAAGAAAATGCAGGCAAGCCGATCAAGGTCGTTGCCAATCTGCCATATTATATTACAACTCCGATCATTATGGGCTTATTTGAAAGTCATGTACCATTACAGTCAATTACGGTCATGGTACAGAAAGAAGTGGCAGACCGGATGCAGGTGGGACCGGGATCGAAAGATTATGGTGCGTTGTCACTTGCAGTCCAGTATTATGCAAAACCGTATATTGCCGCAAATGTGCCGCCAAACTGTTTTATCCCAAGACCGGGTGTAGGATCTGCGGTGATACGGCTGACCAGATATGAGGAGCCGCCGGTGACAGTAAAGGATGAGAGTCTGATGTTCAAGCTGATCCGGGCATCCTTTAACCAGAGAAGAAAGACGTTACAGAATGGAATTGCAAACAGCCCGGAGCTTCCATATTCAAAAGCACAGGTGGAGAAAGCTTTGGAAAAAATGGGACTTGCCGCAAATGTTCGGGGAGAAAGTTTAACGCTGGCAGAATTTGCAAAGTTAAGTGATATTATTTCCGAAGAATAAAGGAATAAGTTACAGTAAAAATGCATAGATACAAGTAAGGCTTGTCTTTCGGGGAGAATGTCGGACGCAGACATGACTTCCTGTCGGACAAAAAATGTCAGATAGAAAAAAGAGACGGAGGTATCTATGGTTTACTGGAACAGATTTATATCATATATTTTCAGGTATCACGAATATGACAAATGCGAGAACACGGGATTTGCGAAGGTGCAGAAGCAGAATGAGAAGGGCAAGATGCAGGTGAATTTTAAGGATCAGGTCAAGAAAGAGGGGTTGTATTCGGTTTATCTGTATCGTGAGACGCTTGCAGATCCGGAGGAATATCCGGAGGCTGTGCCGGACAGCATGATTCCGGTTGTGTTGTATCTTGGAAAATTAAGCCTGAAATCCGGAAGAGGAGAAGACTGCTTTACCTTTGACTGGAATAATGTCAATCATACCGGTCGGCCGATCACAGCATGGAGCGGCATTATCATAAGACGGATGGGTGAAGAAGAAAGTGATATTTTCTGCTCCTCATGGACGGATAATATCGTGGATTACAGTCAGGCATTTGCCCGGCGGGAGGCAGCAGAAGCTGAACGGGAAAGAAGAGCAGATGTTGCAGCAACGGAGTATGATCGGGGAAGAATCGTGTCTGAGACGATGACGGAATCAGAAAACATGGACAGCGAATCTGAGGCGGAGACAATGGCTTCAGAGGTGAAAAAAATGGCACATACAGATACAGACAACCGGGAAACCGTTTTGCCGGAAACGGAGGAGTCTCCGGATGAAGAGACATTTTCCAGGACCGATGAGGAAACAGAGAAGCGGGTAACGGCAGCTGAGGTTTTAGAAACAATGAAAGAAGACGGAAGGGCAGCAGAACTGATGGCGAATCGGGAAAAACTTCCGCTTCTGCCGAATTGCCCGGATGGAGAAAATGGAGTGATCGAGTGTGTGAAGATCAATCCGAACGATATCGGACTGCTGAACATGGATAACTGGCGGCTGGGGGTGAACAGCTTTCTGACACATGGATTTTACAGCTACAAATATCTGATGCTCGGCAGGGTGCTGTTTGATGAAGAAGATACGAATGGATACATATTGGGAGTGCCGGGAGAGTATTCATCCAAAGAAAAATATCTTGCAGGAATCTTTGGATTTGATCGTTTTATACCGGTGAAGGAGACAAGGATCAAGACCGGAAGCTTTGGTTACTGGGTGGTAGATCTGAAATAAAAAGGATTGCGGCAAAAAGCAATGTTGGTTGAATGACGGAGAATGCCGGTGTGGAGAAGAAGATGGAACAGAGTACAGAAGAAAATGTAATAGAACAAAGAATAAATGATGATCAGAATGTACGGAACAGAGAAGACGAAGAAAAAGATATATGTGCAGATCAACAGGTGACAGAACCGGAGATATCCGATGAAGACAGGAAAATGTATGAAGCATATATGGCAAAGGCGATTAAGCTGGCGCAGAAAGCCTATGTGCAGGGGGATGTTCCGATTGGCTGTGTGATCGTAAAGGATGATAAGGTGATCGCACGGGGATATAACAAGAGAAATCTGAAGAAGACAACACTGGCACATGCAGAGCTGCTTGCGATCGAGCAGGCATCAAAGAAACTCGGTGACTGGAGGTTAGAGGATTGCACGATGTATGTAACATTAGAACCGTGCCAGATGTGTGCCGGAGCTATTGTACAGGCAAGGATCCAGAAGGTTGTGATCGGCTGTATGAATAAGAAAGCCGGCTGTGCCGGTTCAATCCTGAATATGTTTGATATGCCTGCGTTTAACCATCAGGTAGAAACCGTATATGGTATCCGGCAGGAGGAGTGCAGCAGCCTGATGAAGAACTTTTTTGCAGACCTGCGGAAAGGTGTTATTTCAAAAAAATAAACAGGTTGACGTATGTGCGATCGTCATTTATAATCAAGTATGCGTCAAAATATGGCGTACAATTTAATATGTTATAAAGTTTCCATGCAACCGGGGAAGTAGCGGTGCCCTGAACCTGCAATCCGCTATAGCAGGGGTGATAGTTTTCTTGAGGGATGTCCACTGTAGGGCTGCCCTTAGTAAGTGGCGTTGATGTCTGGGTCTTGCGCAACAGGACTCTTCGAACCGTGTCAGGTCGGAGACGAAGCAGCACTAAGGAGAATCTCCTGTGTGCCGCGAGGGTGCCTGGGCTGAGTTAACTGCTAAGGTAACGCTTATGGCGGCATTTCGAGAGAAAACTGCATGGATTTTTTTGATAAAAATATTTATAAAATTTTAAAAAAATATAGCAAATCTATATAAAAGATGCTATCATAGAAAATGATACTTTCTTTTTTTATGGGAAAGTTCTGGAGAAATGATATTTAGTAGGACTTCAGATATTCTGACAGTACGAAAGATACAAAAAAGGTAGATATCAAGGGGCGAACAGAGATGAACTACGCTGATGTAATTGAGTTTGTCAAAACGCAGACCGCGGAGAATGGCAGACCGCCAAATTATGAGTTTAGAAGTAGATTCGAGCATACAATGCGCGTGTACAGATGGGCGATCAAATTACAGTCTAAATTAGGCGGTGATTTGGATATTATTGTACTTGCGGCACTTTTGCATGATATTGGATGGGATGAGAACAGACCTCACGGAGAGGTTGGAGCAGAGATTGCAGTAGAATATCTTGACAGCATAGGAGTTGATCCGGAGAAGATTGCCAAGATCGGAGAGATCATTATGATCCATGAAGAAAAGGATACAGATGCAGACCTGTCATTGGAATGCCGTATCGTTATGGATGCTGATCTTCTGGATGAGGTTGGAGCTGTCAGTGTACTTTGGGATTCAATGGCTACAGCGCTGGAGGATGACGCCAGCTATAAGAGAGCATATTACAGAATTAAAAACTTTTACAGGATTAATAAACCGAAGATCAGACGTTGTAAAACCGATGCAGGAAGAGTGGAATACAATAAGCGTATGCAGCTTCTTGAAGAATTTATCTTTCAGTTGGAAAAAGAGCTATTTTAGATTTAATAGTGTAAAGGAAATGGGAGTGTTAATATGAAAACTTTTTTGAAGATATTAGTAGCAATTATCATTGTTGGAGCATTATGTTTTGGAATTTACTGTATTCTTCCGGAAACATCTCAGATGTATGTAAAGGGAAATATTCAGTACCGTACAAATGAAACAGCTAAGACTCAGGTTGATAAGATCAAGAAAACCAAGATTCCGGGAACTGAGAAGACATTCGGTGCAGGACTTGAAGGACTTTGTAAGAGCTGTGCATGGTACTATGAAGAAGAGGCAAATGGTGACTGGATGGTTACATTCTATGGTTCAAAGGCAACAATGGATCTGACAACAGCAGGTATGGATCAGATGTATACAGAACAGCCGATGAAGGTAACATTTACAGTTCGAAATAATTCTCAGGTTGATATCGTAATGGAGATCAAGGGAGATATTCTTTCTACAGATCAGGCGAAGACAGCCGCGTATGAAAAGATTGCAAATGCAGCGAAGTAATTTAATACATACCATAAAAAAACAGGCATATATCATTTTGATATGTGCCTGTTTTTTATATGCGTTATGCCGGCATTTGGTAACTGCAAGCCAACTGGTGCAGCGAACAGTCTGTATTTGACTGCTGCTGTGCTTATTTGTTATTTACCAGCTCCTCAATCATGCCGACTATAATTGAAGTGGAATCTGTAAGATTGCTCTTCTCCATTGTTTCGATGTAAGTCTGTTTGTTGTTGTATACATCATCGATCGCAGCGAATAATGTTTCGGAGGATAATTCCTCTTCCTTTATCACATAGCTGTAGCCGCTCTTTTTGAAGGATTCCGCATTTAAGATCTGGTCGCCACGGCTTGCAGCAGCGGATAACGGGATCAGGATATTCGGCTTGCGAAGGGCAAGTAATTCACAGATCGCATTTGCACCGGCACGGGAGATCACGAGATCGGCAAGAGCGAGCATGCTGCTCAGTTCCTTCTTTATATATTCATATTGAGCATAGCCCGGCTTGTTATCTAAGCTGTGATCCAGATTATCCTTACCGCAGAGATGGATCACGTTGAAACGCTCCAGCAGTTTATCAATATTTTCGCGGATCGCTCTGTTGATCACGGCACTTCCTGAGCTGCCGCCAACGATCAGGATGACAGGCTTGTTGTCTGTAAATCCGCAGAAGTTGATCGCATCAACTGCATTTCCGTTGAAAAGCTCTTTACGGATCGGAGTTCCGGTCACAACTGCCTTGCCCTCCGGGAACATATCCTTTGTCTCCGGGAAGTTACAGCATACACGGGATGCCTTTGGAAGCTCCAGCTTATTTGCAAGTCCCGGTGTCATATCAGATTCATGGATGATGACAGGGATGTTGCAGGATTTGGCTGCAAATACGACAGGAACTGTTACAAAGCCACCCTTTGAGAATACGACATCCGGCTTCAGTTCCTTCATTAACTTCTTGGCTTCTCCTATACCCTTAATAACGCGGAATGGATCCGTGAAGTTCTTAAGGTCAAAATAACGTCTGAGCTTACCGGAGGAGATTCCATGATAAGGAATGTTCAGATCCTCGATCAGCTTACGTTCCATTCCGTTATAAGAACCAATATAATGGATATCATATCCAAGCTTCTGTAATTCCGGTATCAACGCTATATTTGGTGTAACATGTCCGGCAGTTCCGCCACCGGTAAGGATGATTCGTTTCATATATTTATGCCCCCTGAAGATAATTCTTAAGCGCCTTTGCTAACTGATCCGGACAGGATGTTGGCTTAAAGCTGCATGTTGTTCCTTCCAGTTTATCAATGACATCTTCTACTTTCATACCTTCGACTAAGGCACTGATACCTTTCAGGTTACCATTGCAGCCACCGGTGAAAGAAACATTTTTAACTTTTCCATCTTCTACTTCAAAATGAATATTAGTAGAGCAGGTTCCTTTTGTTTTGTAATCCATATTAAATTACCTCTTTTCTATTATAGTCCAAAATAACTATATACATTCTTAAATGGGTTCAAATCGAAACCAGTATACCAAAAATGAAAATAAAGGTAAACATTTGTCGTGTGATTTGGCTTGAAAAATCAAAAAATTCAAAACTATAATGGAACCACCCTGAATCCGGAGCGGGGTATCGGAACTGAAAACATGAAAAATTATTTGAAAAGGGGAAATGGTTATGTTTGGAACTATTTTGGAACAGAGTATTTTTTTGTATGTGATCGCGGCAACGGGAATATGTGGAATTGCAGCAAAGCTGATAATGAATGGATTTTTAAAGGGGCTGGTCAGAGAAGTCGGAAGTATGAAAAGTACAAAAAAGAAAGCACTGGTGGAGATACGAAAAAGGTACGAGGAGTTATCGTATCTTGATGTGGGTATCCGGGATACGAGATCGTTTGTCGAGAAATACATATATAAACTGAAGTTTGGTAAGAGCTACGTCAGCTCCTGGAACAGCTTTTGCAGTAATATGATGATCCTTGCCGCCGGAACAGGGCTGATCGGAACCTGGTGGGAATATCGGACAGGCAGTTCTGTATTTGCAAGTACACAGATTGGCATGTGGGGCATTGTTGCATGTGGGGTTATGCAGATGGTCTACAACGTATTCAATACCCGGAGAAAATGTGAAATGCTATCAGCGGAACTTGTCAACTATATGAATAACAGCCTGGCAAACCGCCTGAAACGGGAACAGGAAAAACAGATGGAGAGCAGTAAACAGGAAGCAGAAGACAGAAGCCGGAGTGGTCTGAAACAGACAGCAGCGGCTATTATAGAGCCAAATGTGATTGATATTGATGCGGCACTGGCACAGATGGGAGAGCAGAAGGACAGACGGAGCGAGAAACAGACAGAAGCAGAGCGTAAAAAAGGACGGGAAGCGGATAGCAAGAAGAAAAACATGCAGGAGTCTGATCCTGCACGGGAAAGAATCACGGCAAAATCGAAAAAAACAATGCGGGCAGAGCAACGCAGATCAGAGAAAAACCGGCGGCAGACGGCAACTGAAGAGCAGCAGTCTCTGAAACAGACCGCAAAGGCTGAAGAGCGGGAGGTAACGGAGGAACAGATTGCGGCGTGTGATGCATTATTTGACAAGCTGCTGCAGGGAATCAGTACAACCTGACAGGTATAGGTATAAACAGCAGAAGAAACAGCATATATTATATCCAAAATAACAATTGGAAGTGGTTGCAGTCAAAAAACTGTATGTAGTTTCGGGAATTATGATGTGTCTGTTTCTGACAGGCTGTGCCGGAATGGCAAAGAGCAGAGCTGGTAAAAACGGAAATGTAGCAACACCGGGAGACTGTCGGGTGCAGAAAGAGGGAAATCAGGCAGCTGATGGTTCCGGTGGACAAAATGACAGTACGGATGGACGAAAAGGAGGAAATGATAATGGAAGTGTAGAAGACCGGACAGAGGCGACGACGGAGGATATGACGCTGCTTCGGGATTATGATGCGGTCAGCAATAAGAAGTTTTCATGGTACATTGTACGGGATAAAAATCATGGGATCAGCGACTGCGATCACAGTTTTTCAATCGAACAGTATGATGCATATTATGTGGATCAGGATGCAGGAGATGACAAGGTTATGTATCTGACCTTTGACTGCGGTTATGAGAACGGATATACAGAACAGATACTGGACACGTTAAAGAAGCATAATGCAAAAGCTTGTTTTTTTGTTACACAGACGTATATCAGGGATAATGTGGAGCTGGTAAAAAGAATGAAAGAGGAGGGCCACCAGGTTGGCAACCATACCGTTACTCATCCTTCCATGCCCGGTATCAGTGTGGAGAAACAGAAGGAAGAATTGCAGACCTGTGCTGATTATATGAAGGAGGCCACGGGCTACCGGATGGATCCGTATTTCAGACCGCCAAGCGGTGAGTACAGTGAAAGGGTACTCCAACTGGCAAAGGATATGGGGTATAAGACCATTTTCTGGAGCATGGCATATTTGGATTATGATGTAAATAATCAGCCGGGGAAGGATTATGTGATCGAGCATTTTGATAAATATTATCATAATGGAGCGATCCCGCTCATGCATAATGTGTCGGAGTCAAATGCGCAGGCGTTAGATACAATGTTGTCAAATTTAACAGAACTTGGTTACAGATTTGTATCACTTGATGAAATGTTCGAAAAATAGTTGATTATGGGGGTTCCTTTTGCTACAATTATCCATAGCTTTGAAAAATCATATAAGCAAGGAGAGATAATAAAATGGCAAAGACAGTAAGTTTCGATTTTAAGAATGTTGCTGGTATGGCTTCCGCTGAGGACATCGCAGCTATTAAGGAAGAAGTTGTTGCAGCAAAATCAACACTTGTAAACAAGACCGGTGAAGGAAACGATTTCCTTGGATGGATCGATCTTCCGGTTGACTATGATAAGGAAGAGTTCGCCAGAATCAAGAAAGCGGCAGCTAAGATCCAGTCAGATTCAGATGTTCTGGTAGTTATCGGTATCGGCGGTTCTTACCTTGGTGCAAGAGCAGCGATCGAAGCTTTAAGACACAGCTTTTATAATTCAGTAGATAAAGAGATCCGTAAAACCCCTGAGATCTATTATGCAGGAAGTAATATCAGCAGTACCTATATGGCACATCTGTTACAGGTGATCGGAGACAGAGATTTCTCTATCAACATTATTTCCAAGTCAGGTACAACAACAGAGCCTGGTATTGCATCCAGAATCTTCAAGAAGAAATTAATTGAGAAATATGGCAAAGAAGAAGCAGCAAAGAGAATCTATGCTACAACAGATAAGGCAAAGGGAGCATTAAAGACACTTGCTACAGAAGAAGGATATGAGACATTCGTAGTACCTGATGATGTAGGTGGACGTTTCTCAGTTCTGACAGCAGTAGGTCTTCTTCCAATCGCAGTAAGCGGAGCAGATATTGATAAGCTCATGGAAGGTGCTGCATCAGCAAGAAAGGATTGTCTTGCAGAGAACTTCGACGACAGTGATGCTATGAAGTATGCAGCAGTTCGTAATATTCTGTACAGAAAGGGCAAGTCTATCGAGATCCTTGCCAACTTTGAGCCGGCATTACATTTCGTAGCAGAATGGTGGAAGCAGTTATACGGCGAGAGCGAAGGAAAAGATGGTAAGGGATTATTCCCAACAGCAACTGACTTTACAACAGACCTTCATTCATTAGGACAGTTTATCCAGCAGGGTTCACAGAACCATTTCGAGACAGTAATCAATGTGTTACATCCAACATGTGAGATCGTTATGGAAGAAGAGGATTGTGATCTTGATGGTCTGAACTACCTTGCAGGCAAGACAGTAGATTTTGCAAATAAGAGTGCTATGAACGGAACAATTCTTGCACATGTTGATGGTGGAATCCCAATCATCCAGATTAACATCGACAAGATCGATGAGTTCACATTAGGTGAGCTGTTCTACACATTTGAGTTTGCATGTGGTATCAGTGGATACACACTTGGTGTAAATCCATTTAACCAGCCAGGTGTAGAAAGCTACAAGAAGAACATGTTCGCATTACTTGGCAAACCAGGAAACGAAGAACTTGGCAAAGAGCTTCTTTCCAGAATCAATGGTTAATAAAGTTAGATAGAAGATGACGATAAGCCGGCGGCATACGCATGAAAACGCGGATGCCGCCGGTTTTCAAAATAGTCGAAAGGTTTATTTTGAAGCACATGAAGATAGTATTTTATATAAAACAGGTGTTGAAAATGGCGATGCAGCAGATCTATCTGCCGATGCTCTACAAACGGTATGCCGGAAAGCCGGTCGAAAAGGGGCTGGTAATTTTTGCCGATGCACATCATGAAGAACTGCCTTTTTCCATGAGAAAAATGTATGAAACACTGCAGGGAGATCCAGAGTATAAGAATGAAACGTGGGTCACTGATTTTGGAAAGATGGGATATGGCAGCCTGTTAAAATGGTTGAAGCAGTTTATGAAACGGTATGCGGCCGCCGAATATGTGTTTATCTGTGATAATTTCCTTCCGGTTTCTGCCTGCACAAAACGTCCGGAGACGAAGGTTGTGCAGCTCTGGCATTCCGGAGGACTGCTTAAGAAAAGCGGATATGATACGACGGAGGATATTCCGAAGATGTATAAAGGCGGTTCGGTTTACAAAAACTATGATCTGCTGACCGTCAGTGCACTATGCTGTGTGCCAGTATTTACAAAGACGATGCGGCTTGCACCGGGTGTTGTACAGGCAACCGGGATCAGCCGTTCAGACTGTTATTATGATGAAGCGTGGAATCAGGCAAACCGTGAGGAATTCTACCGGAAATATCCAGATGCAAAAGGGAAAAAAGTCATTCTGTGGGCTCCGACATTTCGTGGAAATGCAGCTATGCCGACGCTCTGTGGAATGGAAGAAATACAGAGAGCCATGAAAGAAACCTCAGACCGGTATTACTGGGTGATCAAGCTGCATCCGCATCTGGAAGAAAAGGGAATGAAGTCGAACTGCGATCTGCCATCCGAGAAAATATTTGCAGTTGCAGATCTGCTGATCACGGATTATTCGTCGGTATTATTTGACTATATGGTATATGAGAAGCCGTTTTTATTCTTTGCACCGGATTTTGATTCCTTTGACCATGCCAGAGGATTCTATGTTCCATATGATTCTTTCCCATGCCAGATCGTATCCGATGGAACGAAGCTGGCGGCTGCGATAGACCGGGAATTCACACAGAATCGGACAGATGAGATCCGGGAATGCCTGGAATACCATATGCAAATGTGTGATGGACAGGCAACGGAGCGGATTTTGGAGGTTGTGAAAAACCTATAGTTGAATTTTTTGTGAATACGTTATAATATTAATATATCTATGCAGAATGGGATAAGTATATACAAGAACATTCTGCGAGGGGATTGCCAGACGGCAGTCCGGTTTCATGAAAATAATTAGAGAAAAAAGGAGAAAACAGTAGATGAATATAGCAATTATTTTTGCAGGTGGAAGCGGAGTAAGAATGGGAGCAGGTGTCCCAAAACAGTTTCTTGAGATCAATGGAAAGCCAATTCTGATCCATACATTACAGTTATTTCAGTACCATGATCAGATTGATGCGATCTATATTTCTGTTCTGAAGGATTACATTCCTTATGTAGAGGATCTTGCAAACGAATATCACCTTACAAAGGTAAAGCATGTATTAGCAGGTGGAGCAACTTCACAGGATTCTATTTACAACGCACTTAAGATGGCAGAGTCAGAGTGCCCGGAGGATTCTATCGTGCTGATCCATGATGGCGTTCGTCCATATGTATCTTATGATGTTATTGCAAACAATATTGCAACCGTTAAGAAATATGGAAATGCGATCACATCAACAGCCTGCTATGAAACGATTATGATCAGTGAGGATGGTATCGAGATCGATTCCGTACCACCAAGAAAGGATACTTATTCTGCACAGGCTCCACAGTCCTTCTATCTGAAGGATATCATTGCAGCACATGATGTTGTCCGCGCTACACCAACCGGTTATGAAGGAATGGTAGATGCATGTACGATCATCAGAAGCCAGAATATCGTTGCACATATCGTAGAAGGCAACAGAGGAAATATCAAGGTAACAACACCGGAGGATGTATATATGTTCCGTGCGTTATTGCAGTATAAGGAAAATGAGCAGGCATTTGGTCTTGGAATTACAAACAAGATTGATACCAGAATGAGTCAGTATAAGAAAGACAATGAGAAATAGATCATAGACTCACATACAAATATGAATAAAGACAGGGCATTTTTCAGGATGCCCGGAAAGGATTATCTCCATGAATGATAACAGACATACAGACACCAGACATGAAATATATTTACAGATGCCGCTTTATGTGATCGCATTATTTGTACTTTGTGATATCTGGATGCTGACGGTCAGTGTTGTTGCAGGAATTGTAGGGATCATATTTACTGCAGTGTACTCGGTTGTGGTGATAGTCCTTTATATTTCTTCCAGAGTGTCCAGTGAAGCCGCATATGCAAATCGTGCAATGGAAAATGGGCGGGTTCAGAAAGATCTGATCCGTGAGTTCCCGATTCCATATGCGATACTGGATAAGACAGGCAGGCTCGCATGGGTGAATGATGAATTTGCTCATATTACGAACACCAGCAAGCGGAAGCTGATGCGTCTGACTGCGATGCAGGTATTTGAGGGACTGACCCATGAGATGATACCGGGTGAGTGTGATGAGCCGGTACATGCGGATATTGAATACGATGGAAAAGAGTACAGAGTTGAGATTAAGAATATTCGGGTAAATCCGGATGGACCGGTAGACAGTGTCCAGGAACAGGAGACCTCAGAACATGAGGAGGAAATGGAGAATCTGCCGGTTACAGAGGACCAGCCACAGGAGAAGAAAACGATCAAACGGAAAAAACATACAGGAGTTACAAACTTCACCGCTATGTATCTGTTTGATATGACAGAACGGAATAAACTGGCAAAAGAGAATGAAGAGCAGAAGCTGGTGACCGGTCTGATCTACATTGATAATTACGATGAGATATTTGATGACCTGGAAGAGGTAAGACATTCTCTGCTGGTTGCTCTCGTCGATCGAAAGATCAATAAATATATGGCAAACGTAGATGCCATTGTACGTTCCTTTGAGAAGGACAAGTACATGTTTGTCATGCCGAAAAAATATCTTCCACAGCTTCAGGAGAATAAGTTTGCGTTGCTGGATGAAGTAAAAGCAATCAATATCGGAAATGATCTTCCATTGACGCTTTCAATCAGTCTGGGCACGGAATATAAGAGCTTTATAGAAGATTTTGAAGCTGCCCGTTCTGCAATGGAACTTGCACTTGGACGAGGTGGTGATCAGGTTGTATTAAAGTCGAATGACAAGATCACTTATTACGGTGGACGTAGTCAGGGTACTGAGAAATCAACCAGAGTAAAAGCCCGTGTTAAGACCCTGGCATTCAAGGAATTACTGGAAACAAAAGAAAAAGTTATCATTATGGCGCATAAGAATCCGGATATGGATGCATTTGGATCGGCGATCGGCGTATACCGGATGGTAAATTCCATGAATAAGGAGGCACATATCGTAATCAATGAAGTGTCCTCTGCCATCAGTCCGATCTATGGTAATTTTACTGCCAACAGTATGTATGGGGATGATATGATCATCAACAATGAGCAGGCGATCGAGATGATCAATGCTGATACCATGCTGGTTGTTGTGGATGTCAATAATCCAAGTCTGACGGAATGTGAGGAGCTGATCTCCTATGCAAAGACGGTAGTTGTATTCGACCATCACAGACAGACCAAGGATGTCATTGCTAATGCAACCCTTTCTTATGTAGAACCATTTGCATCATCTGCATGTGAAATGATCGCAGAGATGTTGCAGTACATGGATGAAAAAATTAAGCTGCGTCCGTCCGAGGCGGATGCTATGTATGCCGGGATCCTGATCGATACGGATAATTTCCTGACAAAGACAGGCGTGCGTACCTTTGAAGCGGCCGCATATTTAAGAAGAAGCGGTGCGGATGTTATGCGTGTCCGTAAGATGTTCCGGAGTGATATTGATTCTTACAGACAGAAGGCAGATGGTGTCAGAAATGCCGAGATGGTTCTCGGAATGTTTGCGGTATCTGTATTTGAACCGAAAGAAGGTCCGGAGTCACCGATCGTATTGACAGCGAAGGTGGCAAACGAGATGTTAAATATAGCAGGCGTGCGTGCCTCCTTTGTCATTGCACAGCTTGGAGATGATGTTAAGATATCAGCCCGGTCGATCGATGATGTAAATGTACAGATCATCATGGAACGTATGGGTGGCGGTGGCCATGCGAATATTGCAGCCGCACAGTTTACGAATACAACAAAGGAAGAAGTAAAGGAACAGCTTGTCAATTTACTTGAGGAGATGTACAAGGAAGGAGATATTTAATATGAAGGTTATCTTACTGGAAGATGTAAAGAGTCTCGGAAAAAAAGGAGAGCTGGTAAATGTCAGTGACGGTCATGCCAGAAATTATATCATCCCGAGAAAGCTGGGACTTGAGGCAACACCGAAGAACCTGAATGATTATAAGTTAAAGAAAGCGCATGAAGAAAAGGTTGCAGCAGAGAATCTTGCAGCAGCAAAGGCGCTGGCAGCAGAGCTTGAAAAGGCATCTGTAGCCGTCGGTATCAAGGTAGGAGAAGGCGGAAGGGCATTTGGTTCTGTATCCTCCAAGGAGATCTCAGATGCGATCAAGAGCCAGTTGCATTATGATATTGATAAAAAGAAAATTGTGCTGAAGGATGCGATCAAAGCAATGGGAACATTTACTGTTAAGATCAAGCTGCATCCACAGGTACAGGCAGAGCTAACAGTAAAGGTAGAAGAGGCTGACTAATGGAAGACGCATTTATCAGGAAGAAACAACCATATAACCTGGATGCAGAACAGTCAGTTATCGGTTCTATGATCATGGATCGTGATGCGATCGTAGACGTATCGGATATACTTACGAAGGAAGACTTTTACAGTGCACAGAATGCGATTCTGTATGAGAACATGATCGAGCTGTTCAAGGAAGGAATGGCGGTCGATCTGATCACGTTGAATAACCGGCTCCGGGAGAAGAATATTCCGGAAGATGTGGCGGGTATGAGTTATATTGCAGATATCATAGCCGCAGTGCCAACCTCGGCAAATGCCAAGTATTATGCGAAGATCGTAGCAGATAAAGCGGTGCTTCGCCGTATGATCAAGATGTGTGAGGATGTTGAAAAGGACTGTTATCTGGATACGGATGACGTGGATGGTCTGCTTGAGACAGCAGAGAGTGGGATCTACAAGATCGTACAGCAGAGAAACGGTGCAAATGATTTTGCGTCGATCGATTCGATCGTATTAGATGTTATCGATCAGATCGAGGCAGCATCCAGACAGAACACCAGAGTTACCGGTGTGCCGACCGGGTTTATCGATCTGGATAATATGCTGACAGGTCTGCATGGATCGGAACTGATCCTGGTAGCGGCTCGTCCTGCTATGGGTAAAACTGCATTTGTCTTAAATATCGCACATCATGTAGCTGTAAAGAAGCGTATTCCGGTTGCAATATTCAGTTTGGAAATGTCGAAGGAACAGTTGGTAACACGTATGATCGCGCTGGATTCACTTGTTAATTCACAGAAGATCCAGACGGGACAGCTTGTAGATGATGAATGGGATAAGATCATGGAGAGTACAGAGGTTATTGCTGATGCTCCGATCTTTGTTGATGATAATTCTGCGATCACGGTAGCCGACCTGCGTTCCAAATGCAGAAAATTAAAACAGAACAACGACCTGGGGCTTATCATCATCGACTATTTGCAGTTGATGAGCACGAACAAGCATGTAGAGTCCAGACAGCAGTTTATTTCTGATACATCGCGAGCATTAAAGGTGCTTGCAAGGGAACTGAATGTTCCGGTTATTACCCTGTCACAGTTGAACCGTGCAGTTGACTCCAGACCGGATCATAAGCCGGTGCTTGCCGATCTGCGTGAATCCGGTGCAATCGAGCAGGATGCCGATGTTGTTATGTTCATCTATCGTGATGATTATTACAATCCGGATACCGAGAAAAAAGGTATCGCTGAGATCATCATCGCAAAACAGAGAAAAGGTGCGACAGGTTCCGTTGATCTTGTATGGATGCAGGATTACACGAAGTTTGCAAATAAAGAGCACCCGCAGATGTAACGGATCAGAAAAAAGATATTAATACGGAATGTATAAATATAAATCGAGAAAGAAAGTCCGAATAAATCGGAAGATCAGAGGAGAAAATTAAAATGGTAGTAGAACCAAGAGTAAAGGATTATATCTGTACCACCGCTCATCCGGTTGGTTGTGCAGAAAATGTAAAGAATCAGATCAAGTATGTAAAGGCACAGCCAAAGGTTGAGGGACCAAAGAAGGTACTTGTGATCGGAGCATCGACCGGATATGGACTCGCTTCCAGAATCGCAGTTGCATTTGGCTATGATGCAGATACACTTGGTGTTATGTTCGAGAAGGAATCCAATGGAAGAAGAACAGCGACTGCAGGCTTCTATAATACAAGAGCATTTGAAGAAGAAGCAAAGAAGGATGGGCTGTATGCAAAATCCATCAACGGAGATGCATTCTCACTGGAGATCAAACAACAGGTAATTGATACGATCAAGGCAGATCTTGGAACTGTCGATATGGTTATTTACAGCCTTGCAGCACCAAGACGTGTAACGCCGGATGGACATAAGTATTCTTCTGTACTTAAGACTGTAGGTGAGGAGTATTCCAATAAGACTTTAGTTCTGAAGGACAATACAGTAACAATGGCACATATCCCGGCAGCAACCGAGGAAGAAATCGAGAACACCATCAAGGTTATGGGTGGTGAGGACTGGATCGACTGGATGCAGGCATTATCAGATGCAGGTGTTCTGGCAGAGCATGTGACAACTGTTGCATATTCTTATATCGGACCAAAGATCACATTCCCAATCTATGCGGAAGGTTCGATCGGTATGGCAAAGAAGGATCTGTACAGATCAAGTGATATCATCAATGAGAAGTTTGCAAATGTTACATCTTATATTGCAATCAACAAGGCACTTGTAACACAGTCCAGTGCAGCAATTCCTGTTGTTCCGTTAATTAAAAGGTTTGGCAGTATGGCCGGCAGTACAGCCGGTTCTTTTTCACTGTCATCAAAGTTTGGTAAAAAGTCAACTAGACCTTTGTCCAAATTATCCAACAGCATCATACCAGGTTTTGACAAACGTGCCTCGGTATATCGCATGGCAGCCGCACCGTCTCCGTCAATTGAGCCGAAATTTCCGTGACCGTCAACAAGCGGTGCATTCAGTGAATAATCTTCTGTCATATGCACGAGCGCATCATAAATCGAACTGTCACCATGCGGATGGTATTTACCCATCGTATCTCCGACGATACGTGCACTCTTACGATAAGGCTTATCATAACGGATACCAAGCTCGTACATATCATAAAGTGTACGACGCTGAACCGGCTTGAGACCATCACGGACATCCGGAAGTGCTCTGGCGATAATAACACTCATCGCATAATCAATATAAGATTTCTTCATAAGATCAGAATATTCTGTCCTTATGATCTGTGATTCATTACTCATTCTTCTTCTCCTTAGATATCCAGTTCTGCCTCTGTCGCATTTTCATAGATAAAATTACGACGCGGCGGTACTTCAGTTCCCATCAGCATCTCCGTTACACTCGAAGCCATTCGGGCATCCTCAATCTCTACTCGTTTCAACATACGTCTCTCCGGATCCAGTGTTGTCTCCCAGAGCTGCTCCGCATCCATCTCTCCAAGTCCTTTATATCGCTGGATCTTGTTATTGCCGTCACGTCCGATCTCAATCAGGATATTGTTTAATTCAGCGTCATCGTACGCATACCAGATATTTTTATTTTTCTCAATCTTGTAAAGCGGCGGAGTTGCAAGATATACATGCCCCTGCTTGATGAGTTCCGGCATAAAACGGTATAAAAATGTCAGCATCAGTGTCGCAATATGAGCACCATCGACATCGGCATCCGTCATAATAATGATCTTGTCATAACGCAGCTTGGAAATATCAAAGTCTTCATGAATTCCGGTACCAAATGCAGTGATCATTGCTTTGATCTCGGCATTGCCGTAAATTTTATCCAGTCTCGCTTTTTCCACATTCAGAATTTTACCACGCAAAGGAAGAATTGCCTGTGTTGCACGGCTTCTTGCTGTCTTTGCAGAACCACCCGCGGAATCTCCCTCGACGATAAAGATCTCACAGTTTTTCGGATCTTTGTCCGAACAGTCTGCAAGTTTTCCAGGTAAGGAAGTACCTTCCAAGGCTGTTTTTCTTCTGGTCAGGTCACGCGCTTTTCTCGCTGCCTCTCTCGCACGCTGCGCAAGCAGAGATTTTTCACAGATACTCTTTGCAACTGCAGGATTCTGCTCTAAGAAATATGTGAGCTGCTCACTTACCACGGAATCCACTGCTCCACGCGCCTCGCTGTTTCCGAGTTTCTGTTTTGTCTGTCCCTCAAACTGCGGCTCCTCAATCTTGATACTGATGATCGCAGTCAGTCCCTCTCGGATATCGTCACCGGTCAGTGCTGGTTCCGAATCTTTTAAAATCTTATTTGCTCTCGCGTAAGTATTAAATGTTTTCGTCAGCGCATTACGGAATCCGGCGAGGTGCGTACCACCTTCCGGCGTAATGATGTTATTTACAAAACTGTAGGTCGCATCGTTGTA
>ERZ773168.1530-NODE-1530-length-19436-cov-5.267272_pt1 | contig 19436 bp, 10 predicted proteins | sample MGYA00511261_ERZ773168 | MGnify/ENA primary metagenome ERZ773168 (study PRJEB29015, sample SAMEA2737855) | human gut metagenome | biome: human gut; feature: human-associated habitat; material: faeces | place: China | collected 2012 ... | reverse complement strand
TCCAGCATCTGGATCAGATCGGCGTTGGCAAGCTGGTCAAGATGGCTGCCCACGATGGCCGCGCGACCAACCCGAACCTGGGTCTGGGCATCTGCGGCGAGCACGGCGGCGATCCCAGCAGTGTCGAGTTCTGCCACAACGTTGGCCTGGACTACGTCAGCTGCTCTCCCTACCGTGTTCCCATCGCCCGCCTGGCCGCCGCACAGGCAGCAATTAAAAATCCACGTTCTTGAATCACGTAGATTTTTACAATTAAATGTGGATTACGATAAGGCTCGTTCTTATCGAAATTCGCGTGGCTGCGTGCTTTGGCCGAAGCAATGGAAAGACCTGACGGTTAAGGTCGTTCTATAAATCATAGCAAGCCCCTAATCGCTGTACTACAGTGATTAGGGGCTTTTTTTATGCAAAAATGCCCTTTGGGTACATTTTCGGCAAAAAGTATACGATTTTTGGGTACATTTTTGGGGTCAAATCGGGGTACTTAAGAGCTATCAAAAAACCGCAGGAGTACGCAGCATGACAAAGAAAACATCGCCTGCTTACAGAGCAAGCAAAGAGGAAACTATTCCAATAAATAAGTTGCATCCATTCTCCAATCATCCGTTCCATATCCGACATGATCTGGAATTCAGTGAATTGGTAGACAGTATTTCAGAGAGTGGCATCATTACGCCCATCATCGTCAGACCAAAGGTTGGTGTCGGCTATGAAGTGATAAGCGGACATCGCAGGTGGGAGGCTTGTAAAGAACTCGGCATCGAAAGCATCCCTGCCAGAGTGGAGTACATAGACGATGACGAAGCCACGATTCTGATGGTCAACAGCAATATCCAGCGTGAGCATGTGCTGCCAAGTGAAAAAGCATTTGCGTATAAAATGCGCATGGAAGCGTTGAAACATCAAGGCCGAACAACTTTGGCCCAAGTTGGGCCAAAGTTCAGTAGCGAAAAAATTGCAGCTGAAACCGGTGACAGCCGGAATCAAGTAAAGCGTTATATTCGGCTTACATATCTAATTCCATCTATTCTGCAAATGGTCGATGACGGTCGCATCGCATTCAACCCAGCGGTCGAAATCTCCTATATGACAGAGGAACACCAGACATGGCTCAAAGAAGAAATGGATACGTGTGATGCTACACCGTCTTTGGTTCAGTCTCGGACGCTAAAGGATATGAGCCGAAATGGAACGCTGACGGAGAACTACTTGCATACCCTACTGACAGAAGAAAAGCCGAACCAGCGACAGAAGTTCTTCTTAAATCAGTCGGATGTGCAGCAATACTTCCCATCCAGCTATACACCGCAGCAGATGCAAAATGTCATCATATCACTGCTGCGGAATTGGGAGCATAAGCGGTCTAGCCGCCAGCGTCCACAACACGAAGAAGAACTGGAAAGATAAGAAAAATACAATATGTAATAGCTTACAAAATGTAGTTTTGTGGGTTTTCTTAAATGCACCCATTTTTAGGCAGGAGAAGTGAGATGCAATACGAATATTTTTACGGCGCTCAAGCCGAGCAGTTCTCTTTTTACCGCATACCCAAAGCGCTATTTACAGAGCCGAACTTCAGGGAGCTGTCCACCGATGCCAAGGTACTGTATGGGATTCTGCTGGATCGAATGAGTTTGTCGCTGAAAAATCAATGGTTAGATGCACAGAACAAGGTTTACATTATCTTCACCGTGGAGGAAATCATGGATGCACTGAACTGTGCCAACCAGAAAGCCACGCGCCTGATGGTGGAACTGGAAAAGCAGGCAGGGCTTATCGAGCGCAAGCGACAGGGGCTTGGTAGACCGAATTTGATTTATGTAAAAAACTTCGCAGCAACGATAAATGACAAGAGCTGTGAAAAAGGTGATTCTTGATATGTGATTTTCACACTTCTGGATTCTTGAAAATCACACGGAACTAATACTGATAATAATTAGACTGATTATAGTGATACTGAGAATGTAAATTACAGTTAGGAAAACAGAATAGGTGGTAGAGTATGCCCGGTGTGACAGAGCAGGAAATCGCCCAAGCGAAGCAGATGAATCTGTACCAATATATGCAGCTGTGCGAGCCGGACAACTTCAAACCAGAAGGACCCGGACAGTTCCGCCACAAAGGGCACAGCTCGTTGACCTTCGCAGAGGATGGTTCGTGGACGTACTTCAAAACGAAAGCTACCGGCCGTACCGCGCTGAACTATCTCATAGCGGTTGAAGGTGTTTCGTTTGTAGAAGCGGTGCGGGAAATCAATCGGATACAGGGCGGTGTCCGTCCTTCTTTCCAACCTGTAAAAACGCCCTCACCCCCTGCCGAGACGAAACCGGCAAAGGAATTCAGGCTGCCGAAGCCAGATAAGAACAACTACGCTGCTACCGCCTATCTTCGCAAGCGCTGCATTCACCCCAATGTGCTGACGGTCTGCAAGCAGAAAAGAATCCTGTATCAGACGAGCTTCAAGGATCATCCGAATTGCGTATTTGTCGGGCGCGATGGAAACGGTGAACCCAAAGGCGGCAGCTTGCGCGGCTGCTCAAAAATTCAATTCCGCCGCGATATTCCCGGAAGTAAAAAGATATATCCGTTTTACATCGAAGCTGCTGCCAATGCCGACACGGTGGAAGTGTACGAAGCGCCCATAGATGCCATGTCAGGCGCATCCCTCAAAATCATGCAGCACACTGGAAATTGGCGCGGCGTTCACTATCTGGCACTGGGCGGTACGGATTACGCTGCACTGGATGCGTTTCTTACATACTACCCGAACATAACCCACATTGTCCTGTGCCTTGATAATGACGAAGCTGGTAGAACCAGAACGCAGGACATTATCAAGCACTTGGAGGGCAGCGGCAAAACCGTGGAAGACCGCCCGCCGCCTATCGGCAAGGACTATAACGACACGCTGGTGCAGGTCACGCAGGAATACCAAAAGCACTGTATCAGCTTGGATGATATTTTGGAGGAGGAAACCAGATGAAAACTATTGCTATCGCAAATCAGAAAGGCGGCACCGGCAAAACGACTACCGCGTACAACTTGGGCATTGCCCTTACCCAGCAGGGCTACCGCGTCCTCATGGTGGACTTTGACCCGCAGGGCAATCTGTCCTGCTACTGCGGTATCCCGCCTGAGCAGGATCTTGAACAGACAATCACAGAGCTTCTGATGAAGGTTGCCTATGAAAAGCCCCTCTCCCACAGAGAGTGCGTTTATCAGAGCAAGCGCACGGATGATTCTGCACCGCAGGTGGATTTCATTCCGTCCAATCTCCGGCTGGCCAGCTTTGAACTGGCTATGGGCACCATGATGTGCCGCGAGGTGCTGCTGAAAACCTGTCTGGAGCAGTACAGCAGCCAGTATGATTACTGCATCATTGATTGCTCCCCCTCCGTGGGGCTTCTGCTGACAAATGCGCTGTCCGCTGCCAACGAGGTCATCATCCCGATGCAGGCGCAGCCGTTCTCGGTGGTTGGTATGTCGCAGCTGACAAATTCGATTTCCAATGTGCAGCGTAAAATCAACCCCGGACTGCATATCAGGGGCATTTTGCTGACGATGACCCAGCATACAAAGGTCTCGGAACATTATGCTCATGATGTCCGCGCCAAGTATGGGAGAACGCTCCATGTATTTACTACGGAAATTCCCTATAACGTCAAAGTGCAGGAAAGTCAGGCGTTTGCAGCACCCACTATCCTGTACGAACCCAAAAGCAGCAGCGCAAGAGCATACGTTGATTTTACGCAGGAGGTATTAGGTCATGGCCGCGAAGAACAAGTTTATGAACGCGATGAAGATGCCCGCGATCGCTGATATGTTTTCCTCAGAGGCTGACCGCCAACTGGAAAGCGGCGACCTTGTTACGGAAGTGTCGCTTTCCGAGCTGCATCCTTTCGTCAATCATCCTTTTGAGGTGCGTGACGATGAAGATATGCAGAAATTGGTGGACAGCATCAAGGAAAACGGCGTACTTACAAACCTGACCGTGCGCCCCCGCGCCGAGGGTGGCTATGAAATCATCTCCGGGCACCGGCGCTTTCATGCAGCGCAGCTTGCAGGGCTGGATAAAATCAAGGTGCAGGTGCGGGATGTTGATGACGACCAAGCCATCATCGACATGGTGGATGCCAATATCCAGCGGGAACATATCAGCCTGATGGAAAAGGCACGAGCGTATGCTATGCGCTTAGAGGCGGTAAAACATCAGGGCAGACGTACTGATTTAACTTCGGACCAAGTTGGTCCGAAGTTGACAGCGGCAGAAAAAGTTGCTGCTGGTGTACAGGACACTCAAACACAGGTTAAGAGGTACATCCGGCTGAACAGTCTTGTCCCCGACCTGCAAAAGAAAGTGGACAGTGGCACCCTGAAATTCAACCCCGCAGTTGAACTTTCCTACCTGACCCCGGACGAGCAGCAGAGTTTCCTCGATTATGCTGAAGCACAGGACTGCACCCCATCCCTCTCACAAGCACAAAAATTGAAAGCAGCCAGCAAAGAAGGAACCTTAACACCGGACAAGTTGGAAGAAATCATGTCGGCGCAGAAACCGAGCGTTGCGCCGCGTGAACCGGTGCTGAACATCAATGTCAGCAAAGTGGCGCAGTATTTTCCGACCGGCTGCACCAAACAGCAGATGGAAAATCGCATTTTGAAAATTTTGGAGAGCTATTTTCGACAGATGGCTCATGAGCAAGCACATGAGGAGGAGCGCTGATATGGCAGAGTATCGGTATTACTTGATTCCGGATGCTATGACCCGTGCGTTTCCGGAGCAATTTGGAAAGCAAACACCAACGGAATTCTTTGATAATATCGCAGATTTGGAAAAACGTTATCACCAACTGCGAGAAATGCCCTATAACAACGAACGCACTTGGAATGAACGGGCAAGATTCCCTTATGCACGATTGGTGGTAGGTGTTGATCGTCAGAATCCGGACGGAGAGGTTGCAGTCATACAGGTGCGAAATGGCATCAATTACCTGTGCGATGACTACCGCGGCCCCTACGCAGACGGTAGTGATGCACAAATCCCCCAAATGGCTAAGAAACTTGTAGAAGTAATCGGCGTGGACAGGGTCCGCCCGCATACCTATACCCAGCGGGATGGTTATACATGGGTACAAGTTGAAAAGGATGCCCCGAATCGTCCGCTGCGCTATCATATGTGTTCTCTTTCGACCAGTGATATTGTGGTCACAACGAAAAACGGAAAAGAGACTGCCTACTATGTGGACAGTATTGGCTTCAAAGATGTGAGCTATCTTCTGCCGGAACTGCATGAAGTCGAAGCCCAGCACCAAAAAGAACAGGTTCAGGACGAACCGGAAAGGTAAAGCAATGCCAAATCCACAAGACATTTTCCAGTTGGCGCAGCAGACCGCTACACAGGTCACAGCCTCACCGGAAAGCTGGCGGCGGTTCCTGTATACGGCAGCGCATAACTACCACACCACCTACCTGAACCAGCTGCTGATCCACGCCCAGCGCCCCGATGCCACCGCCTGCGCTACAATGAAATACTGGAATGAACAGGCACACCGCAAGGTCATGTACGGCAGTAAAAGCATCATCATCCTACAACGCCATCAGGGTGTACCCACTGCCAAACGAGTGTTCTCCATGACAGACACGGTTCTTACTGGTGACAAAGCTGCTGCCCCGTGGGAAGTGACAGATGCCATCCGGCCACTTCTTATGCAGGTCAACTCCGTGGGCAGCTTAATTGATCGGGCAACCGAGCAAGTTGTATCCCTGTCCGACCGTGCCAATCGTGTCATGGCCAATTCAATAGAGGACAGTACACTGGGCTGGAGCCATCCGGAAGATCAGCGGTTTATCTTGCAGGAACTCGCTGCACAAAGCACCCTGTACATGATCTGCATCCGTTTGGGTATCCCGGTGCAGGAAGAAGATTTTCCGGCTTTCCAGAATGTCACCCAGTTTGATACCAGCCGAATCTCCCTCTGCTTGGGCGGCTATGTGCAGGCAGCAGCAGAACCTTTGCTGGATGAACTGGGGCACGAAGTTATGCAGCTTGCCCGCGACAGTGTTGCAATTCAGGCTGAACCAGTGCATAATACAGATACTCAATCACCCACACAAACGACCAGTCGAGAGGAGGCTGTCACAGATGATGTACACGAACGTGAAGGGCTATCAGATTCCGAACCTGAGCCTGCCGAAAGCCAAGAAAACCAACCTGAACCGGTACGGCAGAATGCGGCTGGACTACTTGGAGCAGAACGAGCCGAACCTGTGCGACCAGATGATGCTGGAGGGAACGCTGCTGCCGAGCTGCCGCAAGATGGGGCTGGATGCGCAGCAGATGGTGGACAAGACGCTGCACGACCTGATGCAGAAAGCGCAGATGCCCGACCGCAAGACAAACCCGCTGGCCTGGGCGCAGATGTGCAACAGCCTGAAGCAGCAGGCGGAGGAAATGATCCTTCCGATGCTGTACGAAGTATAACGGAAGAACCCGCAGCTGCGGAGAGCGAACCATCGCCCTCCGCTTTTTCTTTGCCCGAATTTCCGGCAGAACTGCTGCCGTCCCTGCTGAAAGCAGACACGACCTCGCGCGCTTCCAATGCGGACATCCTTTCCTTTTTCAGTAAAACACCACTGCTGATCGACCGACTTCGCTATATCCGCGAGAGCTACAAGGTCGTGTTTACGGAGCTTCTGCTGAAAGATGATACCCGCGTTGGATTCTATAAAGAAAGCAATGGTCTGCTTGTCTGGCAGGGGCCCTACCTGACCCGCAGCGCGGAATCGCATCTGTCGTGGCATAGCGTTACTGTTGCTATCTCCACACTGGTCGATAACCACGAACTTATCGCGGCCATTGACCCGAAAAAAGCTGTCAGTCAGGACGAGCAGCTGTCCTTTGACCTGCCGGAAAATGCTTCTCGCGGCGATGAAGTCGGCACGTTGGAAGTGGACGACATCTATTCCGAGGAAGAACAGGACGAAAAAATCAAAGCAGCCCTGCCCACATACCACTACAAAGAGCCCCAACCGGACGATGGCAGTCACATAACGGAAGATGATGTGAACGTCATCATTACAAGAGGCAGCGTCTTTGAAGGCGGCAAGTACCGCATCTACAACCATTTCCAGCAGGAGAAAACGGAAAAGGAAACCGTTGCTTTCCTCAAAAAAGAGTACGGCATCGGCGGTTTCTCTTGGACGTTTGCTGACGGTGGAAGCGGCTTCGTGAACTTTGACGGTAAAGGATTCAGCATCCTTTACGATTTCAAGGATGACCTGCGGTATGAGAAAAAGCTCAAGTGGAAAGAGGTCGGCAAGCGGCTGGAATACCTTGTCCGGATGGACCGCTACCTGACGGATGCAGAGCGCGAGAAGATGCCTGCATGGATAAACAGGCAGACAGAGTCGAAGTCCCTGCCGCCGCCCATCCCTGACCAGAAACCTGTCTGCGAAGTGGGCAGCACCGTTTACCTTGAAAACGACCAGCGGTTCACCGTAGAAAGTATCGGACAATTTAATGTTCACCTGCGCAATGAAGATTTCCCGCTGGTAGGCCGCGCCGTCAGCCGAGAACAGTTCCAACAGCTATTGGACGCCAATCCCCGTAACGGCGGCATGGTGTTATCGGAGCAGCAGCGTGAATCTTTGGTGCAGGAGCAGCGTGAGCAGGCCCTCTCCTATATCGAGGACTACCTCAAGGACGAGTTTGAAATCACAGAGCCGGACTTCTCCAATCTTACCCAAATCGGTCTTGGCTACACCACCACCGAGGACGAGCAGCATACGATTCAGGTCAATGCGGATCTGGAGCATTGCACCATCAGCAAGTTTGTGGACGATACCCTGTACGCACAAGAGAAGTTTTCTTCTTTGGAAGAAATGAACAGAAAATTTCTCTCAATACTCGATTTTGACAGCCTGATGGAAGTGGACATCAACGAAATCGAGGAACAGGAACCCGAAATCAGCGCAGACGAACCGGAGGAATCCACCTTTGTATCGCAGGTCATGCAGGATGTAGACCGCCTTGCCGCGCATGAGGAACCTGCCGAATATGACCGCACGAACTACCTTGCACCGTATGAACCTGCCATCCCGGAAGGCGCAAAAGCAAAGTTTGCAGCCAATGTGCAGGCCATCCGCACGCTGAAAGAAATCGAGCAGCGCATGGCATCCGGTGGTGCCCCTGCGACCGAGCAGGAACAGGATATTCTGGCTGGCTATCTTGGCTGGGGTGGTTTGGCAGATGCCTTTGACCCCGGCAAGGATAACTGGCATACCGAATATGAGCAGCTGAAAACCCTACTGACCGAGGATGAATACGCCGCCGCGCGGGAATCCACCCTGACAGCCTTTTACACACCGCCTGCGGTCATTCACGCCATGTACCGCGCCTTGGAGCATATCGGCTGTGTGGGCGGCAATGTGCTGGAACCCAGCATGGGCGTTGGCGCGTTCTTCGGCCATCGGCACAGCAAGTTCGATACCCACAATGCCAAGCTGTACGGCGTGGAGCTGGATAGCCTGTCCGGGCGCATTGCGCAGCAGCTTTACCAGAAAGCAAAAATTCAAATTACAGGGTATGAAAAAGCCGACCTGCCAGACAACTTCTTTGACCTTGCCATCGGCAATGTACCGTTTGGACAGTATCAGGTCGGCGACCGCCGGTATGATAAGCTGCATTTTCAAATTCACGATTACTTCCTTGCCAAGACGGTAGATAAACTGCGTGTCGGCGGCATTATGGCGTTCATCACTACTTCCGGCACACTGGATAAAAAGTCCGAAGAAGTGCGCAAATACCTCGCCGCGCGGTGTGACCTGATTGGCGCAGTACGTCTGCCCAACACCACGTTTAAGAGCAATGCCGGTACGGAAGTGACCTCCGACATTCTGTTTCTGCAAAAACGCGGCAGAGTCTTGGAGCAGGACGCACCGTGGATACACGTTGGAGAAACAGAAAACGGAATCCCGCTGAACCAGTATTTCATCGACCACCCGGAAATGGTCTGCGGTGAAATGCAGATGGTCAGTGGTCCCTATGGAATGCGCTCTACCTGTGTGCCGAATGAGCAAAGCCCGCTGGCGGAGCAACTGGATGCAGCGCTTTCTACCCTACACGCCGAGTACACATTGGTGGACGAACAGGAATATGTCGAAGAAGAAAGCGGCACCATTGATGCGGACCCCAATGTGCGCAATTTCAGTTATACGGTAAAGGATGACGTCATTTACTACCGCGAAAATTCCAAGATGCGTGTGGTAAAGGGCGGAGAGACCGCGCTGGCCCGCATCCGCGCACTGGTGCCCCTGCGGGATACCTGCCGTGAGCTGATCAATGCCCAGCTGGAAAACTTTCCGGATGAGTATGTCAAAATGCTGCAAGCCCGTCTGAACGACCAATACGATGCCTACCGCAAGAAATATGGGCTTATCAACAGCCGTGGCACGGCATCCGCGTTCCGCGAGGATTCCGGATACTTCCTGCTCTGCTCCTTGGAAGAGCTGGACGATGAGGGAAACTTCAAAGGCAAGACGGATATGTTCACCAAACGGACGATCCGCCCTGCACAAGCAGTAGACCATGTAGATACCGCCGAGGAATCGCTGGCGCTCAGTCTCTCCGAGCAGGGGCACGTTGACTTGGGGTATATGTCCAAGCTGACAGGGAAAACCACCGAAACCGTCATCAATGATCTTACAGGCATTATCTTCCGTGACCCGGTAAAGGTCGATACCGATGGCAACGCTATCTACCTGCCTGCGGATGAATACCTATCCGGCAATGTCCGTGAAAAATTGCAGACTGCAAAAGCGGTGGCAGCGAATGATCCTCAGTTCCAAGTCAATGTGGCAGCACTTGAAAAAGTACAGCCCAAGGACTTGGAAGCCAGTGAAATCAGCGTCCGTCTGGGCGCTACTTGGATTCCCGCAGAGTATGTGCAGCAGTTTTTGGAGGAACTTCTGGATGCCCCCTACTACACGCGGCGGATGGTCAAAGTGGAATTCGCTGCGTATACCGGCAGCTGGACCATTACCAACAAGAAATTTGGTGACGGCAATATCAAAGCAACGGTGACCTACGGTACGAACCGCGCCAACGCCTACCTGATTGCGGAGAACGCCCTGAACCTGCGTTCTACCCAAATTCGGGATAAAGTTACGGCGGCTGACGGAAGCGTTTCTTGGGTGCTGAATAAGGAGGCGACGCAGGCTGCACAGGAAAAGCAGCGCCAGATTTGTGAGCAGTTCCAAGACTGGATTTTCAAGGAGCCGGAACGCCGCCAGCGATTGGTCGCCATCTACAATGAAAAATTTAACGCGCTGCGTCCCCGCGAGTACGATGGCAGTCACCTGAAATTTCCGGGCATGAACCCGGAAATCACCCTTCGCCCGCACCAGTTGAACGCCATTGCCCATGTGCTGTACGGCAACAATGTCCTGTTGGCGCACGAAGTGGGTGCGGGCAAGACGTATGAAATGGTAGCCAGTGCTATGGAGAAGAAACGACTGGGGCTTTGCAGTAAAACGCTGATCGTGGTTCCCAACCATTTGACCGAGCAGATGGCATCCGAAGCGCTCCTGCTCTATCCAAACGCTGAAATTCTGGTAGCAAAGAAAACAGATTTCAAAAAGGAAAACCGCAAGAAATTCTGCGCCAGAATTGCGACCGGCAACTATGACATCATCGTTATCGGGCACAGTCAGTTCGAGAAAATCCCGCTTTCGGCAGAACGCCAGCATATGTACCTGCAAAGGCAGATCGACGATGTTATTGACCAAATCGCACTTTTGAAAAGCTCTCGTGCTGAGAATTTTACCATCAAACAGATGGAACGCACGAGAAAGCAGCTTAAGAAAAAGCTGGATAAGCTCAACGACCAGCAGCGCAAGGATGACGTCGTCACCTTTGAGGATCTGGGCGTTGACAGCCTGATGGTGGATGAGGCACATTATTTCAAAAACGCCATGATTGCCACCAAAATGCGCAATGTTGCGGGCATTTCCCAGACAGAAAGCCAGAAAAGCAGTGATATGCTGATGAAGTGTATGTATCTTGATGAGGTGACCGGTGGGCATGGTATCGTGTTTGCAACCGGTACACCCATATCTAACTCCATGACGGAAATGTACGTCATGATGCGCTATCTGCAAAGGGGCTTGTTGGAAAAAGAGGGCTTGCTCAACTTCGATTCGTGGGCATCGACCTTTGGGGAAAGCATTACAGCGATTGAGCTTAACCCAACTGGTACAGGATACCGCACAAAAACCAGATTCGCGCGATTTTATAATCTGCCGGAACTGATGAGCCTTTTTAAGATGTCTGCGGACATTCAGACCGCCGATATGCTGCATTTGCCGGTGCCGGAACTGGTGGGCGGCAAGCCCACCAATGTGGTGTTACAGCCAAGTGAAGTCCAGAAAAGATTGGTCAAAGGCTTGGCAGACCGCGCCGAAAAGGTCCGAAGCGGAAAAGTGCAGCCCACGGAAGATAATATGCTGCGCATCACCAATGACGGCAGAAAACTTGCACTGGACCAGCGGCTCATGAACCCTTTATTGCCGGATGACCCCGGCAGCAAGGCCAACGCCTGTGTGGATAAGGTATATGAGATATGGGAAAAGACCAAGGAGCAGCGCTCCACTCAGATGATTTTTTGCGACCTCAGCACCCCCAAGGAGGACGGCTTTGACGTATACAACGATGTGCGCGATAAGCTGGTTGCCAAGGGCATCCCCAAAGAGGAAGTGCAGTTCATCCATGATGCGGATACCGAAACAAAAAAAGCTGAACTATTTGGAAAAGTCAGAAATGGCACTGTGCGCGTCCTGATGGGCAGCACCCAGAAGATGGGCGCTGGTACCAACGTACAGACACGGCTTATTGCGTTGCACCATCTGGACTGCCCATGGCGACCTGCTGATATTGCCCAGCGCAACGGACGCATGGTCCGCCAAGGCAACCTGAACAAGGAAGTTTCCATATTTATTTACGTTACAGAGTCAACTTTTGATTCGTACAGCTGGCAGCTTGTCGAGAATAAACAGAAGTTTATTTCGCAGATTATGACGTCAAAATCCCCAGCCCGCAGCTGCGAGGATCTGGACGAAGCTGCGCTCACCTATGCCGAGGTGAAAGCCCTTGCAGCAGGTAACCCCATGATCAAGGAAAAGATGGACTTGGACATTCAAGTGGCGCGGCTGCGGACCCTGAAAGCTGCCTACACCAGCCAGCATTACCGATTGGAAGATGCGATAGCCGTGGCTTTCCCGCGCCAAATCAAAGGAACCGAGCATCGAATCCGTGCATTTGAGCAGGATATTCAGACAGCAAAAGAACACCAGTCTTATGATGCCGATAAAAAGCTCATCTTTTCTATCGAGTTGGACGGGAAAACCTACGATAAGCGCGAGGATGCAGGTAAGGCACTGCTGGGGCTTGTCGGTGCAGCAGTGCGGGCAACGAAACCTGTGCCGGTAGGTCACTATGCAGGCTTTGAAATCACAGTCGAATATAAACCGCTGGAAAAGGTATTCCATGCCCACCTTGTTGGCGAGGCAACGCACACGACAGAACTGGGTAATGATGCTGCCGGCAACATGATTCGCTTCCAAAATGTAGTTTCTGCTCTGCCACAGGACCTGAACCGACTGCATGGCAGTCTGGAACAGCTTACAAAACAGCTTACCAATGCAGAGGAAGAACTGAAGCAACCGTTCTTGCAGGAGCAGGAACTGAGCGATAAAAGTGCCCGCCTTGCCGAACTGGATGCCCTGCTGAATGTGGGCAACGATGCGCCCATCATTGAGGGCGAAGCGGAAGAATTGGAAGAAGAACCGGAGGATGCACTGATTCAATCGGATGATGAATTGGAACGGTAAATCGACAGCCTTGCAAAATAAAATCATTCCTGTATGATGAGGGTGGAGGTGGAAATTATGCTGATTCAACTTAGAAAAAATGTCGCTTTACTCTGGATTTTCAGAATCCTTGCGGTGCCGGTCGTGCTGGTGCTCTTTGCAGCGGGCTTTCTCCTCAATCTCCTGTACGGAGTTGTGGGAGCCTTTGGCGGGTTGTTGTCTCTCCTCGGCGGTGTTGCTGCTATGCTGGCGCTGCTGGATGGCTGCTATGGGGAAGCAGCAGCTTCTGCCGCCGTTGCATTCCTGATCAGCCCGATTGCGCTGCCGCAGCTGCTTATGTGGGTGGGCAATCTTCTGATTTGCGCCGCGTCCGCGCTGTACACTTACCTTTATAGATTGTGAGGAATCCCATGAAAAAATCTATGCTGATTTTGACCCTTATGGTTGCTGCCCTATGCGGATGCGCCGCGCAGCAACCGACAACCCTTGAGACCCCCGAAACCAGCGTGCTGGTAGAGGTCACGCCGGAAACCAGTAGCGAAGCAACGCCGACTGCCACTCCTGCGCCAACGCCTAATCCGACGCCGGTACCAACGGCAGAGCCTACCGCAACACCGACCCCCACCGCAGCCCCGACTGCGAAACCTACCCCAGCTCCTACAGAGGCTCCTGCCGCAACCGCTGCACCTGTGCAGCAGGCGGAGGCATCGCAGCAAGTATCCATGAGCTATGGTGCAGTTCCGTTTGACCTTGCAGCAGGGACTGACCAGTGGTGGAGCATTGACAGTTCCGATTCAGCTTACTGGGCGGTAGCGGAAAATATCAACGCCATGCGCGCCGCGGCTGGTCTGCCTGCGCTGACCGTAGATGGTGGCTTAAGTTCTATTGCAAACTCCCGTTGTGATAGTTTTGCATCTGGTGGTTCGTTTGACCATTCCGGAGCCGTCTGCGGTGAGATTATTGCAGCCGGTCCGTTTGCATCCGCAAGCAGCGTTTGTGCTGCATGGCAGAGCAGCCCAGACCACTACGCCAGCATCGTGTCGCCCAACTATTCCAGCATGGGAATCGGATGCTGGTTTTGCAGCACAGAAGCAGGACAGTATACCTATTGGGCAGTAACTTTTCAGTGAGGTCAAAAACATGGAACGAAAAAAGACAAGGCTGAACGAGTCCGAAATGAAAGTTATGCAGATTATCTGGAACGCCGGGCACCCCATTACAGGGCAGCAGGTTCTAGGCCGGATCACCGAGCAATACAAAGGTTCGTGGCATCCGCGAACGATTTACCCGCTGATGAGGAAACTAAGCGAAAAAGGGATGATCCGTGATGTCGGCAGTGCCCGCGTAGGCAAAGTCTATGCGCGGCAGTTCCTGCCTGCAATCAGTCGCCCGGAGTACATGGCGCTGAGAATCATGGAAACATTGCCGGAAGCAGAACTTCCGCAGTTTCTCAGCTACTTTTCCTACTAAGTGACAATTCGTATAATAGCTTTTCCCGGCAGCAATGCCGGGACTTTTTATTGGCTTTCCAGCGTCTGTACCCACAGGCGCTGTTTTTATATAGATGAATTTTGACAAAGAAAGGACTTGTGTACAATGAATCACAAATTCAAAATGAGGCAGCGCGTTACAGCCCTTTGCATGGCGGCGATGATGTGCTGCGGTATGCTCCCCTATGGGGCACTGGCGGAGGACAGTGCAAGACCGGTTGTGGTCGCAACGCCGGAACAGGCGGCAGCGCAGGAAGCAAAATCAGAAAGCGATGCCAACAGTACCGCAACCCCGGAAACAGCCGACGAATCCCCGGACGAGGATGCTCCACAACAGGAACCTGAAACCGAGGGCGACACTGGTGGCAGTGACGAACTGTACGAAATCTGGCATAAGATGTACCCCAGCTTGACGCAGGAGCCGACCGGATATTATCTGGATTCCTATGGCCTGCCGGTACTGGTTGGTGAAACCAAAATCAGCATTGAGGGCTGGGGCAATGAAGATTACAGCAGCGTCAGTGATGATTCTTTCCAGCAGGTGGCACTCGATGCTGCACTTCTGGATGCGGACAGCACGACTGCTGCGTTCCCGCACATGGATGGCGAGGACTACGCCATCGTGCCTATCAGTATGCAGGTTATGTACCCCGCCAACGGCAGCAGCGCGGACATTACGCTGCCCGATAACGTCGAGCTGCTGGGATATAGCTTTACCAGCGGCGATTTGACCCCGGCAACCGAAGAAGAACGCCAGAGCCAGCTGCATTATGAATTCTCTGAAATTTCCGCAAGCGTGGCGGGTATCTATGTGAAAGCCAGTGAGGATTTCAGCGTCACCATGACTTACACGGATGCAACGCAGACACTGACGAAAACTGTCCATGTTACGCTGGACGATTCCGCACCGGTGCCGGGTATTTTGCAGGATCGCTTTGCACAGGAAACGCAGGTTGCAATGTGTTCGGCGGATGAAGGTATTGCAACTTACGCCGGATTGCAGGTTACCCAGTGCGTGAATACCTCGGTTGGTTGGATGAACTATCTGGGCGGTCAGCCTGCCCTCTGCGGTGATCGCGGCAAGTGGGCATGGGGTCCCGGTGCTACCTATAAGAACAAATATCCACCGGTAGCCAATTATACCCCCGCTGGTCAGGTGTGGGTCGAAGCTGAATACTTCAACAAAGGCTGGGTGCCGGATCAGGCCACTTTGTGGTCGAAAGGCTTCAATAACGGTGCGCCTGCGGTTGCGAGTCTTGCCTTAGATGCAGCAGATAATGCAACAGACAATTACCTCGCACTGCTGTCTTGGCAGGCAGAACAGTATCCTGACAGCATCGCTGCCGAGATCGTCAATGCACCGGAAGCCTATGCGGCACCGACCGGCAAGACCGTGTATGTGGGCACGCTGTATACGCCCAGCAATGCTGCATGGCAGCGCTTTGTGGTTCTGAACTATACCCCGGTTGTGCTTGGCGGCGACAGCGAGATTCCCGGCTTTGAAACCGGTGGCGAATCGGTGGATAAGCCGTGGAGCGCCAGCTATGAGCGCAGCGAGTCCTTGGATTTTTCCTATACGGTCAATACCGACAAAATCCAACTGGACACATTGGAAAAAGTGGATGGCGCGGGCATTGAAATTGCACCGATCCTTGATGGCATCCCTGCCGACATTGACGGCGGCAGCTGGACAATTACACCGGATGGGATGCAGTCCGTCACGACCAGCGGACATACGGCAGATGACAATTACCACCTGAACGGCGGCGATGGTTCTGTAACATGGACGGTGCATTTCAGCGTCAGCAAGTCGGCCTCCCAGAGTGGCAGCATTACCGCCAACAGTGAGCAGGACGCCGATGCACAGGCATCCGCCGCACAGTCTGCTGCACAGAGCGCCTGCGAAGGTCAGGTCAACGGGGAAATTGAAGCTGCACTTTCTGCTGCCCATAATTACTTTGACAACCTGAAATTCTCCTACAACGAGGTAACGGTGCCCCACGGCTTTGATGCTTTCGGCGGTGATTTTGGCAGCAGCCAGCCCATCACCGTGCCCGCCAACAGCAGCAACGATTACCTCATGAAAAACGACGAGTGGTCCGTCAAAGTTGCCATCGACAAAATCGACAGCGAGACCAAACAGCGTATCAAGGGTGATGCAGCGTTCAAGATTTATGAATGGGATACCGTGCTCCAGCGCTATATCCCCGCAGGTGGCTATAACCAGTATGCGGTGGAGCGCCAGCCGGACGGCACCTACAAAGTCATCAACCACAGCAGCTATGCCAACGGTTCGGATAACATCTACTATACTCAGCGCAACGAGGGCCGTTTTGTGGTTGTGGAGAGCCGTGCCCCCAGTGGCTACTATGGCGACTGGACGGATGTAACGAACCCCGGTGCGGCAGGTTCCGTTTTGGGCAAGCGGGCCTATGCCTTTGAAATCACCAAGGCGCTGGATGGGCAAACTCTTTGGCTCGGCAATGCAGATTACAATGCTGATATTACCACTGCCAACAACGGCGGCACTCTGATCGACACCGGTGAGGCCATCGTCACGATTACGTTTGGCGACCGCGCAACCGACAAAACCTACGACACAGACCCTACTGGCATTGCCAACAATGAAAAATCCTACACGATGCACGCTGATGGCGACAAAATGCAGAACGACCGCGTTCTCGGCAATATCATGCTGACAAAAGTGGATCTGGAAGCCGCGCGGTATCTGGCTGCGGGCAGCAACGGAGATACTACGCTGGAAGGTGCTGTGTACGATCTGTACGCCGCTGACACCATTGAACACCCGGACGGTGTTTCGGGTGTGGTGGATTATTCCAAAATCACCGATGCCAACGGTACGCCCATTTGGCACACTACGGTTCTCACCAACGGCGGCTGGGATACCGATTACCTGCCCATTTTGCAGAAAGACCGGCTGGTAGCGTCTGCCAAAATCACAGACGGAAAGCTGGCTTTTGCAAATCTGTACATGGGCCGCTACTATCTGGTCGAGCGTGCCACCGGGCTGGTGCTGCCCATTGACGGAAACGGCAAGCTGTATGTTACCGGGAAGTATCCGCTTTTGAACAAAAAGCTCGAACGCACAGGCAAGTACAACAGCCTTGCCACCAAGGGCGGCGAGTACACCGACTACATCTACAAAAACCAGTATTCCGCCGTAGCCGAGAGCCGCAAGCTGGACGGCAGCAAAGCGTGGGATGGCTATTATCTGTCCTATGCCAAGGGCTACCTCTGCGATGAGGTCAATCATTACAAAACGCTGTCCTATGCGGATGAATCGACCTACCACATCCATGCCGAGCAGGAAAGCCAAGACGAAGTCCTCAAATCCGGCTTTAGTTTGCAGAAGTTGGTTTCGACCACCGGTCAGTCAAGCCCTGCACTGAAATTGGAAGGCGCGGGCTTTACGGTTTACCGCATTTCCAAGTTAAGCAAGGCGGCGCAGTTCAAGCAGAACCCGGATGGCAGCTATGATACCGCCAGCATCCTGTCTGCCTATCGCAAAGACAATTACGATAACGCAACACTAAAATACGATTTCAGCACCGAGGGGCAAGCCATTGCCAATATGTACGAAAGCAGCACCGACACAGTCAACGCCTACAATGCCACGCTGACCGCAGATGGTGACTACGCCAACGGCAAGGGCAACGGCTGGATGCCCACGGATCAGCCCGCTGAATATAGGCTGGCAGAGATGTTCACCAATGACGAAGGTGTTTTTCGTGTCGAGGGCTTGCCCTATGGGCAGTACCTTGTTGTGGAAACCACCATCCCCAAGGATGTGTTCCAGTGTGACCCGTTCATCGTGACAGTGGACGCCAACAGCCCACAGAGTCGATTCGCGGTTCCGGCGGGCTGTATCACTACAGCCACCAATAACTATATGACCTACAACGTGCTGGACGAGGAATTGGAGGGCTATTTGCAGCTTATCAAGACCGACACCGAAACCGGCAAGGCGGTCAAAATCGCTAATACCTCTTTTGCCTTGTACAAATTAGATGACAAGGGTAATAAGACCCGCATTTCCATGATCGACCCAGCCAGCGGCAGCGCCACCAAGAAAACGGATGTGTTCTACACCGATGCAGACGGTCTTATGAAAACACCCGAAAAACTGCCGCTGGGCAGATACCTGATTGAGGAACTGCAAGGTCCGGAAGGCTATTTCAACGATCCTGCCTACTCGGTGGAGTTTGAAATCAAGTCCGACCGTGTTTGGCAGGTTGTGGGCAATGCTACCAACGACATGGATGAGTACATCGTTACCGAGAAATATTGCAATCACGAAACACTCGGTCAGCTTACCATCCAAAAACAGGGCAATGTCTTGACCGACTACCAAGATGGACAGTTCATCTACACGCAGGACAACCTCGCAGGCGCGGTGTACGAAATTCACGCTGCAGCCGACATTGCCACACCCGACCGCCAAGGCACTTACTGGTACAAATCCGGTGACTTGGTGGCAACTGTTACCACCGGCGCGGAGGGACAAGTGGATGAAGTAAAATTCAGCCCCACCCGTACACAGGCAACCTATGATTTCTTGAAAATCACCCATGATGGCACCAAAGGCGAAGTTACTGTGACCCTGCCGCTGGGTAAGTACACTGTTACCGAGGTCAAAGCACCGTATGGTTTTGTGCTGACCAAGCAGAGTTACACGGTTGAATTTGGCTGGGACAACCAGAGAAACGACATTGTGCTGGCCAAAACTATTGTTAGCCACGAGCAGGACGGCGACAAGAAATGTTCGTACAGCATTGTGAATGTCAAGGATGCCTCGGATGCCCACAAGAACGGGCAGACTCTCGTGTTTGAAAATGCGCGGGTGCTGCCCACGCCAGAAAAGCCCGGTGATAAAGTCAGCAAAATCGGCGTAGGCATTTACAAGCAGGACCGCGAGGCGCTGACCTATCTGGCAGGAGCCGTATATGAACTCTACACCGTGGATGACATTTTCTCCGCAGACGGCACGAAGCTGCTGGACGCCGGTGCAAAGCTGGCCACCAGTAGCACAACCAACGCCAGCGGCTTTACTTGGTTTGACGT
>ERZ773168.1527-NODE-1527-length-19472-cov-3.611165_pt1 | contig 19472 bp, 15 predicted proteins | sample MGYA00511261_ERZ773168 | MGnify/ENA primary metagenome ERZ773168 (study PRJEB29015, sample SAMEA2737855) | human gut metagenome | biome: human gut; feature: human-associated habitat; material: faeces | place: China | collected 2012 ... | reverse complement strand
GCTATGCAAGAAATTTTGTACTGCCGAAAAAACACAACGAGCTACTTTCCTTTACATTTTCGACATTTTCTCGTATAATCCGTATTTATAGGGATAAAAAGATACAGGAACAAAAAGGAGGTATCCACATGAAGGACCCCGAAAGGACTTCTTTCCTTAATAAAGCAAAAAAATTTCTTTCCACGCCCGCCGGCATCGCACTCACACTTCTCTGCGCCGCCGTTTTCATCACGGGCATTGTTTATCTCATCACCACAACGAAGATTTTATATGTCGGCCAGAACATTCTGCATGCGCCCACAATGCTGCTGCTGAATATTCTGCCGGTGCTGCTGGCATTACTGCTGTTTTTCTTTCTGACCAGAAAAATCGGCTTTTCATGCAGTTTGGTCGGGATTGTGCTGATATTCTTTGCGGTTGTTGACCGTGTGAAGGTTTCCATGCGGCAGGAGCCGCTTCTGCCGACGGATCTGACCCTAGCAAAGGAGGTCATCGCCATTCTGAAAACCTTCCCCGTTTATCAGCTGGTGCTGATTGGGGTCATGCTGATTGTATTCGCGGCACTTCCGGTATGCAGCTTTCTGAAATCGAAGGCTATTGTACTGCCGCCTCTGCCGCGGATTCTGGGGCTTGTGCTTGTGCTTGCCTGCGGCTTTGGGGCAAATCACCTCTGGTATGCGAATCAAACGCTATATGACAGCTACCCGACTGTGGACAATCCTTATTTCCAGGTGAACCAATACAACACACGCGGTATGATTTATTCCTTCCTGCATCAGTTCAACATCATGCAGGTCAAGGCACCCGAAGGGTATACTGCGGCGGACATACGGACACTGGAGGACACCGATTGGACACCCCCTGTCAGCACAGAAAAGCGTCCGCACATCATTATGATTATGGGCGAAGCATTTTCCGACCTGAGCGAAAATGCGCATCTGGATTTTACGGGCTACCGCGACCCGATGAAAAACTGGAAGGAAATCTGCGCAGAGGAAGGCACCATCAGCGGGCATGTCGTTGTGCCGAACTTCGGCGGCGGCACCTCCAATACGGAATATGATGTGCTGACAGGCTGTGCAACACGGTATCTCGGCAGCTCTTTGCCCTCCTACAGCTTTATCCACAGCGATTTTGACGGCATGCCCCGTCAGCTGCAGAAGCTTGGCTATGAAACGCTTTCCATTCACCCCGGCTATGCGTGGTTTTATAACCGCCAGAATGTATACCCCGATCTGGGATTTGCAGCCTCTTATTTCTTGGAGGATTCCTTCGACCTTGCGACGCAGGGCTACGGCGGCTATGTGAACGAAACGGCAACCATGGATAAAATCATCGAAACACTGGATACGCACATCAAGCAGACGGATACGCCGCTGTTTTCCTTTACGGTAACAATTCAGGACCATGGACCTTATGAGAAAAAATACGGCACACTGGAGCAGAACTTCTCCAGCGATATCGAGCTGAACGAAACGCAGACAGACCTGCTGACGCAGTATTTCCAAGGAATTGGGGATGCGGATGAGCAAATCGGGCGTTTGAAGGAATATGCAGAAGACTCCGATGAGCCCATTGTTCTGGTTTATTTCGGCGACCACCTGCCCGGCTTTTCCAACGGGATGGAGTTTTTCGATCTGCTGGATTACCCCATTGATGCCAACGGCTCGCCGGAGGAACAGCTTGCCGTTTACGAAACACCCTACCTCATCTGGCAAAACGAAAGCGCAAAAGCACTCAAAAATACAAAAACGGCAGCGGAAATCGGCCTGCCGGAGGACGGACTCATCAGCTCGCAGTTCCTCGGCTCTGCTGTGCTGGAGCTATTCTTGTCTGACTATGAATCCCCTTTGCAGCATGAAAATAATCAGTTACGCAGAGAATTGCCTGTTTGTGCAAAAAATATCTATGTTGATGCAAACGGAACCTACAAAACAGAAATTTCCGAAGAACAGCAGAAAACGCTGCAACGCTTGATAAACTGGCAATATTACAAGCTTTTTGACGAAAAGAACCCTTAACGGCATACCGAAATCTGTTTCACACCAAGAGAATTTCTCTTGGTGTGTTTCTTTTTGTGAGGTGTTTTTACTCTGACATGTGACAAGAATGTGACAGTTTTCTCTCTTTCAACATCCTAATTATTTCCATCTATAGTATAAACTTCTTGTTAATATTTTCCATTTTATGTAAAAAATCGATGGTAAATAAATTCCATCTTTTTCTCGATTTTTCCGTTTCTTAGCGTTGTATTTATTTTAATACAAACATTTCAACAAAAAATATTGTATTTTTTTAATTTTTTTATTGAAATTAAGCAAATTATACGGTAGAATAAGGTTACTACAAATCGCCGCAGTAATTTTTATTTCCAATGTCTTTTTTCACAGACACGGAAATCAGAGGGAGGGAATTACGGCGGCAGAAAAATTTCTCAGGAAGAAATTTTTCATAACAGGAGGTTCTTTCTACTCCGGCTATCATTCATTATTTTCTTAACGTAAGGAGGAATACTTATGTCTACAACTGAAAATCGCGGTCAATTTGGTTCAAAGCTAGGCTTTATCCTGTCCGCAGCAGGTTCTGCTGTAGGTCTGGGTAACATCTGGAAGTTCCCCGGCAAAGCGTATAATTGCGGCGGCGGTGCTTTCCTGTTGGTTTACATCATCATGGTTGCTCTGATCGGTACCACAGTTATGATGGCAGAATTTACGGTAGGTCGTAACGCACACAAAAATGCACTCGGTTCCTTCCGCGCCATCAGCCAGAAATGGGGCTTTGCAGGCGGTATCGGCGTTCTGACAGGCTTCATCATCCTTTGTTACTATTGTCAGGTTGGCGGCTGGACTATGAAATACATCTACGCTTACATTGCAGAAGCAAAGATGGTATACGCTGATCCTACGGCTTACTTCCTTGGCATGCTGGGCGCAAACGGCTTCCCTCTGCAGGGTGCTGTTATTTTCCCTCTGATTTTCCTGTTCCTGACAGCCTTCATTCTGAGTCACGGTACAGCAGGTATCGAAAAGATGTCCAAGGTTCTGATGCCCTTACTGTTTGTACTGCTGATTGGTCTGATGATTCGCTCCTGCACACTGCCCGGCGCTGACGCAGGTCTGAAATACATGCTGAATGTTGATTTCTCTACCATCAACAGCAACGCTATTCTGGTTGCTCTGGGTCAGGCATTCTTCTCGCTCTCTCTTGGTATGGGTATCATGGTTACATACGCTTCCTATCTGTCTGATGAAGATAACCTGATTTCCAACACCGGTATCGTTTGCGTACTGGATACTCTGGTTGCTCTGTTCGCAGGCTTCATGATTATCCCCGCTGTATTCGCTACAGGCATCGACCCCGGTATGGGCGGCGGCTTCGCATTCGCAACACTGGCAGGCGTATTTGAAGCAATCCCCGGCGGTACACTGTTCGGTCTCTTGTTCTACTTCCTGCTGTTCTTCGCAGCAGTAACCTCCTCTACTTCCATCATGGAAGGTACGATTGCATTCCTGATTGAGGAAAAAGGTCTTAAGAGAAACCACGCACTGCTTGGTACATCCGTTGTTGTATTCATCATCGGCGTATTCTACACACTGTCTCAGGTTTACATGAACATCAAGGGTATCTGGGTTTCCAAGAACGGTATCGAATACCCCATCTTCGGTGACTTCCTGGAATACCTGACAGACAGACTGCTGCTGCCTCTGGGCGCACTGTTCTCCGTAATCTGTGTTGGCTGGGTTTGGAGCCCTGAAAAATCCGTAGAGGAAGCTACTTCTCACGGCAGATTCAAATTCTCCCTGGCACCTGTTTACAAATTCATGGTAAAAATCGTTGACCCTATCGCAATCGGTGTTATCATCATTGCAGGTCTGGTATTCGGTATGTCTATTTCCTAATTCAAAAAATTTCTCAAAAAGAAAATATTTCTTAAAGAGAAACATAAAAGCATACTGTTGTATAAACGATATGATAAAAAGGACGAAGGCTCCCCCTTCGTCCTCTTTTTTTGCCCATAATTTAGCATTTTTATAGGTGAAACGCTCTTATGTATACTGTCCTTTTATTCATACTATACAATCACATTTCATTTTTGCTATTGACATTAAGAGAAACACACCTAAATCTTAACGGTTTTTTTATGGAAATTTACATGATTTTCCGCTATTCTAGCCTTAGGATAAATTTGTAAGATATTGGGACTGCATACATTTTCTTCTTTATCAGGAAAGATTCCCTATCAGACATCATACAACTTAGAAGAGGGACTGAGAAAAGGATGTCTGGAAAGAAGGCCATTATATGTATCCATTATGCGTTTTATGTCGTTTCAGTATTCTTACATCTCATCCAGCGAAACAATAGGGCTTTAAATCTATCGTTTATCTGTAAAGGAGGAATACTTATGTCTACATCAGCTGAAAATCGTGGTCAATTTGGTTCGAAGCTAGGCTTCATCCTGTCTGCAGCAGGCTCTGCTGTAGGTCTGGGCAACATCTGGAAATTCCCCGGTAAGGCTTATTTCTGCGGCGGTGGTGCCTTCTTGATTATCTATCTGATTATCGTTGCTCTGATTGGTGCAACCGTTATGATGGCAGAATTTACGGTTGGACGTAAAACACACAAAAATGCAGTTGGCGCTATACGTGAATTAAACGAAAAATGGTCCTGGGTTGGCGGCCTTGGTGTTCTGACAGGCTTCATCATCCTTTGCTACTATTGTCAGGTTGGCGGCTGGGCGATGAAATATATCGTTGCCTACATAATAGATGTAAAAACCATCTGGGCTGACCCTACAGCTTACTTCCTGAATAATCTGCTGGGCGCAGACGGCACATTCCCTTTGCAGGGTGCTGTTATCTTCCCCTTCATCTTCTTGTTCTTAACGGCTTATATCATCAGCCACGGCACAGCCGGTATCGAAAAAATGTCTAAGCTTCTGATGCCCCTGCTGTTCATCATGCTGATTGCTCTGATGATTCGTTCCTGTACCCTTCCCGGTGCAGATGAAGGTCTGAAATACATGCTGCAGGTTGATTTCTCCACTATCAACGGCATTGCAATCCTGACCGCTCTGGGGCAGGCATTCTTCTCCCTCTCCCTTGGCATGGGCGTTATGATGACATACGCTTCCTACCTCTCCAGTGAAGATAACCTGATTTCCAACACGGCTATCGTTTGTACGCTGGATACTCTGGTTGCTCTGTTTGCAGGCTTTATGATTATCCCCGCTGTATTTGCGACAGGTATTGCTCCCGGTATGGGCGGCGGCTTCGGGTTTGCTACACTGGCAGGCGTATTCATGGCTATTCCCGGCGGCCAGCTGATTGGTACCGTATTCTATTTCCTGCTGTTCTTCGCTGCAATCACCTCTTCCACCTCCATTCTGGAAGGTACGGTTGCTTTCCTGGTAGAAGAAAAGGGATTCGAACGAAAGAAAGCACTGCTCGGCGCATCCGTTATCATCTTTATCGTTGGTGTTATGTATACACTTTCTCAGGCACACATGAACCTGAAGGGTATCTGGATCTCCGGCGATGGTATCAGCTATCCTAGCTTCGGTGACTTCCTGGAATACCTGACAGACAGACTGATGCTGCCTCTGGGTGCATTCTTTACAACTGTATTCGTTGGCTGGATTTGGGGTACAGACAATTCCGTAGAGGAAGCTACCTCCTACGGCAAGTTCAAATTCGCTCTTGCACCTGTATACAAATTCATCGTTAAAATCCTTGACCCTATCGCAATCGGTGCTATCATCATTGCAGGTCTGGTATTCGGTTTGTCTATTTCCTAATAGAACTCAAAAAAATGAAAATCGGCTGAGGCGGAAGCTCTCCCTTCCTTGCTTCCCCTCTCCGTCATTTAGATTATTACGCGGCAATGACAGAGGACTCGAAAGAGTCCTTTGTCACTGCCATTTTTCTTTTTCGGAAATCCCTTCGCACCATAATCGAATTTTTCCATAGTATAAATATTGTAAATGCCAAAAGGAGGAACACGCATGAGAGAAATGTGCAGAAACTTCGCCTGTAATCAGCATTGCAGACAAAACAACACAGAGACCGCTTCCGCCACGCTGACACCGGCTACCATGATAGGAAATTGCAACGCCTGCGTGCTGGAGCAAATTGGGCCGGCGCAGGCTATGGTGCCCTTCCAGCCCTATGAAGCACCGATGGAGGCTGAGCAAAGCCTTATCTGCGGCACTGTCTTTGCCGATCTGGCTATCCCCTATTGCTCCGGCTGGAATCTTTATCGTTTCGGAAAGGGGGCAGAGGTATGAATCAGGAGGAATTATTGAAATCCTTGATGGAACTTGACTTTATTGCTGTAGATTTGGGGCTTTTTCTGAATACACACCCCGATGACAGCGATGCCATTGCAGCATACAATCAGGTCATCACTGCCGCTGACACGGTTCGTATGAAATACGAGGAGACATTCGGACCCCTTTGCTCCTTCCGCAGCTATGCCGCCAATACACAGGCTTGGCAGTGGATGGAAAATCCATGGCCTTGGCAGAACGATGCCAATTTTTCTCTGGCAGGAAAGGAGTGTAAATAAATGTGGATTTATGAAAAGAAATTGGAATTTCCTGTGAAGATTACAAAACCCGATGCAAGACTTGCGAAAATCATGATTGAACAATATGGGGGTGCAGATGGCGAGTTGGGTGCATCCCTGCGGTATCTCAGCCAGAAATTTACGATGGTAACGCCGGAGGCAAAGGCAACGCTGAATGACATTGCTACAGAGGAATTCGGGTATTACATCTATCAACTATCCCCTTCATACAGCAGAATCACAAACTAAAAACCCCATCCTTGATGGGGCTTTTAGTTTCATTTTCCCCATGAAAAATTGCAACTACACTTCGCATTTTCTCCCCAACTTATCACAAATCAGCTTTTTCTGATAACTTCCCCAAAAAAAATAAGGAGTAGCGCATCAGATGCACCGCTCCCTGCAAAACCTTTCGGTTTTCAATTTCTCGCCCCGCAATGCCGCATCGGGGCATATTCAGCTTATCAGTTTAAAGGAGATAGGATTTCTTCGCAGCTGCCGGAATCGAACCGGCGCACTCGCTTGTGCCCATTCTCTTGCTGCGTTAGTGCCGGGTTGCCCCGGCAAGGGGAAAAAATGCTGCTCTACAGCTTAATGAGAAAGAAACCTGACAACTTTCTGTCTCGGCACTGCTATTATAGCATGTCTTGCAGAAGGGGGTGTAAAGAAAAACCCCCTTTTCTGCAAATTTTCTTTTCATTTCCGGGTTAAATTTTCCACTTTGTAGTGTATCCGCCGCCGAATAAGAATAACTCCTTCACCTTCGCCTGCTGTGCAGCCGTAAGCCCAAGCTCATTCATCAGATCCACCAGCGCATATTGCTTCTCTTTTCCCTTCATCCCTTTTTCATTGTATAGCTGTCCGTATTCCATTCGGATTCTCAAATAATCATTCATCCCAATGCCTGCGTCTCGCAGCGTGCGGATCTTGCTCCGCTCCTTCTCCTTGCTGTCTTTCTGCACAAATTTTTCCATGTAGATGTATTCCTTCTCATCGTCCGAAATCTCCGCATACTGCAAAGCAACCTTTTTCGGCGTATCGCTTTTGTAGTCCGCCGCCTGCATCAGGTAGTCCGCAACCTTGCCCATGCTGTTTGTCCAGCTAAAGTAATCCAGAATCTCCTTGTCCTTCTGGTCATCATCCAGAATACTTCTGTAAAGGATTGCCTTCTGCTCCGCGCTCAGTGGTGCGCTGCGAATCGCTCTGCGCTTCTCATCTCCCTTTTTCTCCCCGTTCATTTTGCTGATGCTTTCAAAGGCTGTGGTGTTCTTTGCCCCCGTCTGCAATAGCTCCTTGTAAAGCTCCGTGCTCTTTTCGTTCAAGGTTCGGTTTTTCTCCATGTGCGCCTGTGCCTCCGGCACTGCCCATTTCCCGAAAAGTGCCGCCTGCAGCCAGTTTGTTTTCTTGTCCTTGTCCACCGCAAACTGCAGCCGCTCCCCCTTGTTCGTCTGGGTGTAGCTGCCGCCCTTTCGCATCATGTTAAGCCCCTTTATGGTCTTGTTCACCTGTCCGCCCGCAATCGGCAGCATCATGTAGGTGGCAAGCGGTGAAATCGCCTCTTTGTTGGCTTCCTGCAACGCCTTCCCCCATCTTTCCTCGCCTCGCATTGCGTCCGCAATGTGCTTTCCGCCTTTAATCGGGTGTGGAATCGCAGATTTCAACGGAATACGTCCCCCGTCAAAGAATAACCCGCCGACAAAGGGCGTGTTATCGGCCAGCTCATCTGTCACCCCTTGAATCACGGCAGAGGGAGCTTTTTTCTCCCTTTTTTCCGTCAGCTGCACGCCGTCCCCCTTTATGGCATCCCCCAGAATGTCCCAGGTGTTCCGCATGCCTTCCCCTGTTGCATCGCCAAAAGCCTCGTCTGCCATCCCAAGGGGGTCAAATGCACTTCTCCTGCCTGTGATTTTCTCATAAGCATCGTTAAACATGTAAGCCCCAATCACAATGCCCATGTAGGAACGCATCTTGCGGTAAAGCGTCTTTTCCTCGTGCGGAATGTCCTTAATCATGTTGCGGTAGCTGTTGTTTACCTCAAGCTGAAACGCTGTCAGCGGCTTCAGCACCTTGGAGTTGAAAATCGTCGGCATGTCTCCCTTGCTTCTTCCGGCAAAAAGGTTTCTGGCAAAGGTGTCTGCCTCCTTAATGGCTGCAAGCTCTCCCATCCCGTCCTTCAGGTTGTCGTGATATCTCGCCCGCCAAACTGCCTGTGTCGCAAAGGTGTCCGCCGCCTCCATCCATTGCAGAGGGTTCGCCTTGCCGCCCTTTGTCTCCAGCCTCTGCAGCCAGTTCTTGTAGGTGCGCTCTGTGCCGCCTCTGGTCGCAAGAAAGGTACTTTTCCTTGTCAGCTCGTCCATTTCCCCGTTCTTCATGTAAAGCAGTGCTTCTCCCAGCCCCTTCAGCTGGCTGGTCGTTCTCGTTCTGCCTAAGCCCTGCGTAATGGGGATGATGTTCGTCAGCGCACTGCCGATGTTGCCGGCAACCATGTTTCCCGAAACCCTGTTGCTGATGCCGGTTACCGCCTTGTAGAATTTTCTCCCCAGAAGCGCTTCAGCTGCACGGTCGAGTTTGCTTTTCTTTCCGGCAAGCTGATTTGCGTATTCGTCCAAATTTTGCACATAATTCTGCAGCTTGTGGTTCTTTGCGTTCTGTTTATAGATTTCGGCAATCTTCTTGTTCCTATCCTCGATGGAAAGGCTCTTGTTCTTGTAAATTTCATCAATCTGCTTCTTCACGCTCTCCTCGGAAAAGCTGTATCGCAAGTGGTCGGAAAGTGCGCGCACATTGCTGATGTCATCCGTGTGGTAGATGATGTTGGAAGCCCCCTCGATGTATTGGTCGAAGATACGAAAAGCGTCATAGTCGGTAGCCTTCCCTTTTCTTTGCAGCACGTTTCCGCTCCATTGCGTTCTCGGCTTGAAGTCCTCCGTCCTTCCGGCAATGTCCATCGGCAGCTCCATGTCCGTCAGGTCAATGCCGAATAGGCTCGCTGTTTTCTGCAAGGGGTCCTTCGGGTCGTTGAGTTTCGCATGGGGGAAATAGTTTGGAATCCAGCCAATCGGGTCGTATCCCTCTTTGATGCGTGCTTCGTTCAGCATCGGCCACATTTCCTTGAGAATCTGCTGCAGCTCCGCAATCCCTTTGTTGATTCTCCCCAGCTGCTCCTCGCTCAGGCTATTTTCCACCCTGTGGATCTGCTCCGCCAATTCCTGATACGCTTTGGATTTGCCGAATTCGGTTTTCATTTCCTGCAAATCGTATCTCTTTTCCCCCAGCCAGTGTATCAGTGTGCTTTCGCTGATTTTGCTCTCCGCAACGTCCGGCAGCTGAATGTCAATGTTCTTCCTTGTGTCAATGCCAAGTGCGTTCAGCTTCTTTGCATAATCGTTGACCATCAGCACGCGCTTTCTCTCGTTTTCGTGTATCGGCGCAAATATTGTGTCAATCACTCTGTCGGCGGTTTCTCTGTCCGGCGCAATGTCGTAAAGGTTTCTCTCCTGCGTTTCCGTTGCATATTGCAGTCCGAGTGCCTTGTCCTTCCAGCCCTTTTTCCCGTCTGTCGCAAGGGTAATCTCCCCTACGGCATCGGCAGCCTTCCGCTGTCTCCGCTCGGAAAGGAATTGCTTGTAGCCGCCGATTTTCTTGTCCATGTCCGCCAATGCTTTTCCGCTTTCGTATCTTTGCTCCAGCATGCCGTATCTGTCCCCGGCAAGCCGCTTTAAGCCCTCTGCGGAAATTTTGCCGTCAATGGCATTTTGTAAAAGCGTTTCCTCGTCCTGCGTTAGCTCTGCGTTCAGTGCCTTCCATTCTAGGTTCTCCTTTTCCAATTCCTTCTGCAGGCGGTATCTTTCGTTGTGCCAGCCCTGCACCTGCTCTGCGCTTGCCCTTGCATAGTCTACCTGCCCCGCAAGGTTGGAAATAAAGTCATCCATGTCCGCCAGTGTAATTTCCTTGTAAGCCTCATGCACGTCCATCCCGTCCGTCAGGTTCTGCAAAATGCGCTGCAGCGTCTCTCTGGTCTGCTGCTTCTCGCCCTTCTGCAAAAACTCACTCGCTGTGGCAATTTTGTAAATCTGCTTGAATTGCCCTGTCGTGCTTTCTATGCTTCTGGGGAAATAAAAAGGAATTTCCTTGGAAAGCCCTGCATAAACCTCGGAAATGTTGCCGTCTCTCTTGATGGATGCCTTTGCTAGCTTTCCCTTGAGCTGCCCTCTCTGTTTGTGAATCTGTGCAATGTCCGCCGCTGTGTCCGTGTCAATCAGAAGCTCTGTTTGCCGCAGCCGCTGAAATATCGCAGAAACCTCATCTGCCGTATTCTTCCTGCTCTTTTCTTCCACCAGTGCAAGCAGGTGCCGTCTCTCCTTCTTGCTGAGATTCCCTTCCTGTGCCGCTTTTTGCAGAATCTCGCCAATCTGTTTTTCCCCTTCCTCGTCGGTAATCCCGAAGCTGTCTCGGATGTCTGCCCTTGCCTTAGCAATCAGGTCTGCCTTCGTCTGCATTGCCTCCTGCTGTGCCAAAGTTCTGCCGATTTCGTTCATCTCTCGGTCAAAGTCCGCATTCGCTTTGGTAACATCCTTTAGCTCGTAGTTTGCTTCGTCCGCAATCCTTTGCAGCTCCTTCGTTCGCCAGTCCTTGTTCTGCAGTTGGAAATATCTTTCCTCCAGCTGCTTCACTTCCTCCGGTGTCATCTTCTCCGCCAGCACGTTTCTGTTCTCCGCCATGCTCTCTGCCGCCGCCTGAATCGTTTCCTCTCTGGCAGTGTTCGCAGTCGCTCCTGCCGCATCTGTTCCCTTGACATCTTCCGCCGCCTTTGGTATAGTATCAATAGAGAATTGTGCAGTTGCGTTTTTGGACGTAACGGAGGGGCTTGTTACATCTCCGGGCAGCACGTTCTCTTTTTTTGTTTTCGGCTTTTGCATGAATGTCCCTATGACTTCCATTCTTTTTTTCTTTGTATTCGGTACCGCCTCCACAACATAGTATGTGCCATTGATACGTTTTTTGAATACCACCTTTTGAGAAAGCTTCCCGTTGCTGTCTGTAAACCCAGCAGCTCTTTTTTTGTCCAAAGCAACGTCATCATAATTATCCAGAATATATTGCACCTTTGCAATATCCTTAGGATTTGCCATACTTTTGTCATGAATACCATCTGCACCATGCCTTTTGTTCACATGGTCAAATGCGTTTGGCTTCAGATTATTTCCATATCCACTAATATCAAAGCCAACCAGATTGCTGACATCCTTTGCCATTCTTTCATTTACAGGAGAGAGTGCATAGTCGATTTTTTTGTCAGTCGGATTGTTTTTTAGATATTCCATGTGCTCTAAAATCCCATCGTCAACATCTGCCATCTTATAGCCCATTTTTTCAAAATCAATCCCTGCAATCGGGCCCTTCTTGGATGCCTTTTTAAATGCCTGTCCTGCCTTCTTCGCCCCTGCGCCAATCGCCCCAAGTCCCACGTTGAACGCCGCATCCATTGCCTCCTGCTTTCCAACATCCTTCGCAATCTCCTTGCGGCTCTTTCCGTCTGCCATCCCGGCCGCAATCGTCATCGGCGTGTTCACCATTGTGTCCGCCGCCTGCTGTCCCAGAAGCCCTGCCGCCACTCTCGCCGCCTTCGCGTTTTTCGGGTTCAGCAGAATTTTGGCCGCCGCCTTCTGTGCAATGTCCGGTGCTGTGCTTGCCGTCATCCTCCTGCCAAGCGCGCCCATGCCCTTGAGGGTCGCTTCCTCCGCCGCCTTGCCGATGGTCATGTAGCCTGCGCCTGCCTTCGCAAATTCCCCCGTAACAGCCCCCAGTGTGCCTGCTGTCGGGTGCGCCTCCTGTGTCTCTTTCAGTTGGTTCAGCGTGTCCATCCAGTTCTTGCGTGCCTGCTCGTTTTTTATTCCCTTTGCCGCAATCCTCGCAACATTGCCGCCCGTGGAATTGAAAAATCCTGCGGTAAAGCCCGCACTTCTCAGCCGCCCCTGCAGCTGCGCCTGCAGCTTGCCAACCCTCTGCAGCTCCGCATAGTCCCCCTTTGCCGTGTCCAGCGTTTTCCCGACCGCGCGCATGCCGTTGTTTACCGCGCGCCGCATCGTCCTGTAGTCCAGTTCCTTGTCCTGCGCCACATAGCTGTATTTTTTCCTGATTTCCTCTGCGCTCAGAAGGTTGTCATGCGTCTGGTAAAGCCTTGTTTTCTCGTCCTTCGCATTGCTCCGCTCCGGCCGCACGGTCAGCCCCTGCACAGTAAAGCCCTTTTCAGGGTCGTATTTTCTGCCAATCATTCCCTTCACGGGCGTTTTTCCCTTTTTCGCCTGCCGCTTTCTGTAATCTCGTATAGAGCTTACCAGTCCCGTGTCCAACACCACATCCACAGGCTGCCCCCCGGAACGCAAAGCAGAAAAAGAGGCGGATTTCTCCGCCTGCCTTGCCGCCTTGGCTGCCTTCGCCTCTCTTGCCGCCTTTTTCTGCTGCTCCTTCGGGTCATATCCCCGTTCTTCCTCCGCAAGCTTGCCTGTATGTGGGTTAAAAGAACCCTTGCTGTTGGAAATTTTATTCTGCAATAAACTTCTCGCAGATGGATTTCTGCTCATTTTCCTCACCAAACCTTCTTGTAAGTCACCTTGCCGCCGTCAACCGTTTCCTTCACCGTCCCGGCATTCACCATCTTGTCTAAGTCTTTATAAGAAACCCATCGCAAGCCGGGCACATAAATTGCCGCGCCATTGTCTTGGTTCGTAACTGTTAATTCCTCCGGATCTTTCGGTCCGTCATCGTCATTGCCTTTCTTGCTTGTCCCGCCGCCGCTCCCTCGTGTCACACTGCTGTTCACCTTAGCGATATTCGCCCTCGTCAGCATCGCGTCCAGTGCAAGCTGCTCCAGCTCCGCATCCTGCATCCGCTTCAAATAGCTAACGTCATAGCCCATTGCCGCCAGCTTTTTGTAATCGCCCATCTGCAAGGCAAGGTCAATCTGCTGCTGCCGCAGTGTGTCCGCATATTGCTTGCTTGCCAGATTCTCCTGATAGGTCTGGCTGTTCATGCTGTCGCTGTATTCCCGCAGTCCCTGCTTGTAGTTCGCCGCCCATTGGTTCCAGCTGTTTCGGTTCGCCGCCTCGCTCTGCCATGCGTTCATAGCCTGCTGCTTTGCGTCCGCATAATAGCCGCTGATGTCGCTGTCTGCCTGTGTACGCGCCTGCAATGCCTGCAAAGCATAGTCTCTCAATGCCTGCTGCCTTGCCTGCTCGTTGCTTGCAAGGCTGTTTTCGTAGTTCGCCGCAAGCTGCAGGTTCGCGCTCTCGCTGCTGCCTCCGCTGATGCCCAGTGCCGCCAGCTGCTGCGGCAGTGCGTTTTCGTTTTGCCGCTTCAGGATGTATGCCTGCCTTGCCAGCTCGTCATAATTGCCGTTTGCCTTCTCCTGCTCCGTCCGGTTCTGCGCCAGTGCGGCGGAAAGCAGTGCCTTCCTCTGCTCCGCAAGGCTCTCTGCCATCTCGTTGTAGCCGCCGAAAAGCTCCTCCTTCGTCATGCCGTTGTATTCGGGCAAAGGCTCTCTTTCTCCGAAAAGATTGTCATAATTGCTGTAGATTTGGTTGGTGTAGCCCTTGTTCGTCCCGTTCGCGTTCATCCAGTTCAGCTTGTTCTGCCGCTCCTTCTCCAGCTGCACCATCTCCTGCGTGTTGCTTGCGTTCTTTATCGCCGCCGCATAGTCCTTGTTCGGGTCGAAGTAGCCGAATTGCCCGTAAACGGAATTTGCCGCCGCGTCCGTCCCTGTGCCGTAGCCTGCCGCTGTCAGTGGCGTGCCGCTTGCCGCCGTGCCGCTGTTTCCGCCGCCGGATGCTGTTTTCAGAGCCGTTCCGTTCGGCGCAGTGTAAAGCCCGATGCCGTTGTTTCCCTCCGTAATGCCGCCGCCGTATTTCGCCAGCAGCTCCGCATTGGAAAGCTTCACGTCATTCGGGTCGGAAAGCCGGAAGGCAAAGGTGTTGTTTTCCTTTCCTGCTAATTTCTCGTTCACTCTCTGCATCTCCTTTGCAACCCGTGCATCGTGTCCGGCAATGTCCCCTCCGGTGTATCGGTTCACAAAATTGCCGTCCTTGTCATAGGTCGTTTGTGTAAAGGTACCCCTGTTGTATTGGTCTACAATCTTGTTCCCAAGCTCGTCACCGCGCACCACCAGATCTCGTACCCAGCCAATGTCGTTCTCGCCTAAGCCGTAGCCGTTGCTGTTCGCTAAGGGATAATATCTGTAGTTGTCCCTCAGCTTCTCCGCCGCTCTGTGCGCCGCTGTCATGCCGCCCTGGTCGCCTGCCGCCTTTGCCTCGTTGTGTTTCTGCTGATAGCTTTTTAAAAGCCCCTGGTCGGGAAGGCTCATACTCCCGTCCCCGTTGTAGGTTCCCTCGCCGCTCTCCGCCTTCTGGTGGGCGTATTGTCTCGTTATGTAAGCCTGTAGGGCTGCCCGCTGCGCCGCGTCCGTGCTCCCGAAGGAGGTCGGCGCGGTCGGGTTTTCCGCCTCTGTCGCCGCCGTTGTCTGGGTCTGCGTGGTCGCTGCCGGCTGTATTGCCGCCTTGTTCGTGTTGTTCAGTGCCGCCTCCGTGCTGCGGTATTGCCCCTGCGGTGCGCTTGCCTGCGGCATCCCGCCGTAAATGTCGTTTGTGTAGCCCTTTGTGTTCGTTCCGCTCGCGTTCATCCAGTTCAGCTTGTTCTGTCGCTCCGCAATCAGCTTCGCCTGCTTCACAGGGTCTTTCTCGTTCCGGATGGCTGCCGCGTAGTCCAGATTTTTGTCAAAATAGCCGCCGCTGCTATTTCCCTTTCCGCCTCCGCCGGAGGAAGCGTTTCCCTTTCCGGAAGAGCTGTAAGAGCCGGCGTGAATGCTGTTGGTGTAGCCCTTTTTGTTCGTCCCCGCGGCGTTCATGGCATCAATCTTGTTCTGTCTCTCTGCCTTTAGCTGCTCCTTCTTTGCAGGGTTTTTTTCCGACTTGATGGCTGCCGCGTAGTCCTTTTTCGGGTTATAATAGCCTGCCAAGATCTCACCTCCTTATTTTTTGCAAGAAAAAAGCGACTTTGCAAATGCGCATCGTCGCTTTCCTTATTACTATTTCAAAATAGTGATTTTTCTCCGTTCTCCGTCCCAGAGCACCGCATGCCCCATCGTCTGCGCAATGAAGCGCAGGGGCACAAGCGTCCGCCCCGTTCTCTCGTCAAGGATGGGTGCCTGCTCCATCAGCCGCTTGCCGCCGTCCACCAGTGCCGTCTGGCTGCCGATGGAAAGCTCAATGTCATGCGCCCTGCTGCGGATGATAATGCGGCGGCTCTTTGCAAGCCATTCCACCCTGCATCCAAGGCTCTCGCCCACAAAGCGCAGGGGCACCAAGGTGCGCCCCGTCTTTTCGTCTACAATGGGCGGCTGGTCAAGGGAAATCTCCTTCCCGTCGTCAAATGCCTTGTCCTTCCCGATGAAAAGCTCCACCGCCGTCCCCTGCAAATTCTCCCTTGCAAGGTCAATCGTGGTATACATGTCCATCACAAACCCCATCCCTAAGTCCTTCGTGCGGTAGGTGATGTATTCGTAGGGAATCCAGAAAAAGCCATGGTCTGCGTAGTCCTCGCCCCAGCTGTTCTGGCATTCCAGAAAGCCCTTGTAATGTCTGCCGTGAATCATCTTTTCCTTCGAGTCATCGTAGCCGATAATCAGCACGGCATGCCCCCCGATCAGAAATGTCCCTAAGGGAAGCCCAATACATCCCTCTGTGGGCGAATAGATTTCCTCCGAACAGGTCATCCCTAAAAGCACGGGATTCTGATTAGCGAGAGCGCGCTTCACTTCCTCCAGCGTGTCCACCCTCGCATAGTTTTTGCAGTAATATTTCGGAAGGTGCTCCTCCTCCTCCGCCGATACTGCCATCGGGGGAAAGGTCAGCTTGCCTGTTTTCTTGAAGCTCTCCTGATCATAGCTTGCAAAGGGGTAAAATACCTCGTCAAACACCCCATCACTGCATAATGCCTTGCAAACGTCTAAAAGCGTGCTGCCTTCGGTGAACGCAATGCCGTCCCTCGCCTTCACCGCTTTGGCAAGCCCCAGAGGGGAAAAGTTGTATTTCCGCTCGCCCCAGTCCTGCGTTTCCTGCAAATTTTTCAGCGCAGTTCCTGCAAAGCTGTGACAAAAGCCGCTCTTGCCCTGTCTGCGAATCGGGCCGCAGCTCTGCCGCAGGCTCACTCGCTTCGGCAGCTCTCCCCCTGCGCATACGATCCTGCCGTAATGCCAGTCCCTTTCGTCTCTGGGGCTTTTCAGTAATGTTAAAGGTTCGTTCATCTTCTTCCCTCCCTTGCTTTTAAAAGCCTGTCTGTCAGTGCCATTGTCCGTAGCATGTCCTCGGAAAGGTGCATCTGGTTCGGATCTGCAAAGCATCCCCTTGTAAGCATCTCCTGCACCAGCTCCCTTGCCCAGCTCGGCACCTCCGCAAGCGTTTCGTAACGCTTTTCCATCTCTGTCTCCCTCTTTTCCTTCCAATCTGCCGTTACCTCAAAATGGGAACGGTCGGGCGTGTCCCATCTGCCGCCCCATGTAATCCCAAGCCGCGCCGCAATCCTTCCGCATCTGTCGAAAAATGCCGCGTCGGCGTATTCCTGCCCTTTTCTGTTCTTGCAGATATCCCACGCCAGCCGTCCGGTGTGGCGGCTCTTTCTCGTCCATGTCACAATCGTGCCGGCTCTCGTCCTGCCCTGTGCGTAAAGGTAGTCCTGCCGCTCCTGCGTGCGGTAGGTCTCCGTAATCAAAACGGGCAGTCCCTCCTTTTCGCACTCTCTGAGAAACGCCAGACACGCCGCCTGCGCCGCAGGCAAAAGCGCGCCGATGTCTCTGCATGCCTTCGTCTCATTTGCCATCGTCCTTGCCCCCGATGCTTGCCGCAGCGTCAATCCGCTCCGCTGCAATCTTGAGTCCCTTAATCAGCATAGGCGGCACGTTTACGCCCATTTCCACCAAGTTCTCTAAAATGCTCCTGATTTCGTTTACCAGATAGTTTGCCAGCACGAACCACCCGATAAATTGCATAAAGCCAAGCCCTACGCCGATGGTCTCGCCCATCTGCGCAAAGGAAAAGCCGATGTAAAAGGCGATGGCGATCACCACCCAGTACCAGACCTTCTTCATCGCGCCGATCGCGCCAACCTTGCTGCAGCTTTCCCCCTTCATGCGGCTTTTTGCCCAGCCGGTCAGCCAGTCGATGATGTTAAACGCCAGAAAGCCGATAAAGAGAAACCAGTATTTCCCCAATACCGCTGCCATCGCCGCCAAAAGCGCGCCGCCAATCATGTTTACCTTGCAAAAAACACCTGTCATGCGCTTGTCTCCTTTCATCCCATCATGCCGACCAGTTCCTGATACTGCTCCTCAGTGATGCGGTTTGCCATCAGGAATACATCCAGCTTGTTCAGCATATCCTCTTTTTCGTATGCGCCTCTTTCAATCAGCTTTTTCAGTCTTGCGTAAGTCATAATGCAATCTCTCCTTTCAAATCTCCAATTCCTTCATGCAGACCAAATAGTCTACATTGATTGCCGTCTCCAAAATCGCCTGCTCCGCCTCCGTCAGTGTCTCCTGCGCCGGCTGCGTCTGTGCGCTCGGCTTCGGGTATTTCGTCCGCCCCTTTTCCTCGCCTGCCGCATTCAAAAATGTTTCCACGATGAAAACTGCGCCGTTCTCCGTCAGCTCCTCTGTCCTTTTTCTCAGCATCCCTTGCCCTCCTTCTCAGTCCTCGTCCAGCAGATACCCTACGCCGCAGTTAAACTCGGCGTAGGTGTCGCTGTTTTTCACAAATGTGTTGGAAACCCGAATCTCCACCGATTCCTTGAAGGGGATGTATGCCGCAATCGGGAAATAGCAGTCAGCCTCATACGAAGAAGCCGGTAAACACTGCTCCAGCTCTGAGCAGGAAAACGTATTCGAATCTCTCAAAATGCCCATAGTGAAAATTCTCGTCGGCAAAATGCTGTAATTGCCCAAGCCGATAAACCGTTCCGGCGGTGCAAGCCTCAATACCATCTTCGAATAACCAGTATAGTAGTTCATTCTCACATTCGCCTGCAGCTTCCCATCGATGTAAAGCATCACCTTCATCTGCGTGCCGCTCTGCGAAGGCATGTTGTTGAAATACTCGTAAACCTCCGCCCAAAGCAGCTTTCCCTTTCCATGCACGCTGAAAATCCCCTTGTCAGCATAGCCGTCCAGCTCCGGCTGCTTCACGCTGCCCGAAAGCGTTTTCACAACCTGTACCGCCCCCGTGGCGTTGCTTTCCTGCAATTCCTTCAAAAATTCCTTCAAAAATCCTTTCATGCTCCTTCACCCCCTTATTTCGCCGTAAATTTCTGCACTGCCAGATAACCATCGCCATTTTCGGCAAATGTGGACGGTGCCATCGTGATGGCATTCACGCTCGTGCTTGTTACGCTGTTCGGCTTTTGTGTGCCTGTCTTGTTCTGTGCAATCACTGTCCCGTTGTATGTCACATTCACACTGCTGCGGTTTGAGTCATAATAGCCGCACACACACGCCAAAAAGGCATTGGGGGCTGCGGAAGTCGTCGCCCATTCATTCGCATTCGCAACACTGTCCTGTCCGCCAAGCTGTCCTGCGTCAAAAAGCGTGGTCGCATTCGTCAGTGTGTTGTAAATGCGCTTTACCAGTGTATCCGAAGCATTCACCGCCTTCAGGAATTGCAGCATATTTGCAGTTTTCTTGTATGCCTGTGCAATCGCCTTCAGTGCAACACCGGAGGCAGCAACTGCGGTCATGGCTGTGCTGCTCGCAGCAACTGCGGTCATGGCTGTGCTGCTCGCAGCAACTGCGGTCATGGCTGTGCTGCTCGCAGCAACTGCGGTCATGGCTGTGCTGCTCGCAGCAACTGCGGTCATGGCTGTGC
>ERZ773168.1524-NODE-1524-length-19534-cov-3.526208_pt1 | contig 19534 bp, 34 predicted proteins | sample MGYA00511261_ERZ773168 | MGnify/ENA primary metagenome ERZ773168 (study PRJEB29015, sample SAMEA2737855) | human gut metagenome | biome: human gut; feature: human-associated habitat; material: faeces | place: China | collected 2012 ... | reverse complement strand
AGGGAGTGCGAAAGCCTCATCCGGTCATCGACTACCAGCCGGGAAGCGTGCGCGACGTTTCATCGGAATAACCCCCTTAGGATAATGACAGCATAGGAAAAGTAATGGATATTGCTTTTTAATAAAATGCTTCTTTTACGGGGATAAGAGTAAGCAAAGACAGGACTACAAGAAGGGCAACTGCGGCCAAAATGAATTTTGCGGGTTTATCTTCTCTTGCTGCCTGCTCCAGATTGAAAATTTGAATTGCAAAATAAAAGCCAGCCGGAACGAAAAAACCGCAGACGGCGGCAGCGAGCAGATAGAAGCCGACAAGCAGCAGAGACAGAAACGGATGCTGCATGAAGGATTGCAGTGTATTCATATTGAGAAAATCGGAAATGCCAAGATAAGCTGCCGGAATAACCAGAGCAAGCGAAAAAAAGGTAAGCGAAGCAATGGCTTGTGAAGTATAGCGATCTTGCAGGTATTCTTTTTCTTCATCGGTTGTGATTCGATAGGATGCGACAGGGGAGCCATACTCCGATATTGAAATATAGCTTCCATCTTCATCTATTTTGACCGTAACATTTTCATATTTTTTCATAATAATTCCCCTTTTCTTTCATGAAATGAAATAGTATCTTCACGAATCATAACACAGGGGGGCGGAAAGGGGAAGGGATAATCGCAAAAAGTGGCAAAAATTTTTTTGCGTGTTCCTCTTTACAAATTCAGAGTAATAGAAAGAAAGCCTTATGGATTTTCATAGGGCTTTCTTTTCGTAAAAACCTATTCTTTAAATTTGGGCGAAGCAAGGAGTAATTCGATATAGTCAATCAACTGTTCCCTGCCTAAATCATTTAACGCTCTTGTTTTCAAAACAAGGTTTTCTTCATCTTCTGTTGCAAGAAAATCATTTCCATCGGAACTGCGCAAACAAGAAAGAAATTTTTGATAATCTCCTTGTAAAGAATCGGGGACACCATACTTAGTGAGAAGATAGAGTTTGTCAGCTGGATTTTTTGCATTTCTATAATCTTCAAACATATCCTCAGTCCAGAAATTTAAACCAATTAGAAAATTTGGATCAATCTGAAGAACTTCAGAGATTTTTTTAATCATAGAAATATCTGGCTCACGTTTATCTTTTTCCCAGTAGTTAAGTCTGGTAGGAGTTATATCTAACAATTCAGCGAGTCTTTTTTGCGTCAGTCCTTTTTCTTTCCGAATTTTCACAAGCCGTTTACCTAATGTATTCATTTTAACACCTCCTTTCTAGTCCTATTGTACACTAAAATAATTATCGACTCAATAAAATTATTACCAAATTGATAATAACTGCTAATTTTTATTAAATCTACTTGACATATTAGCAATATGGTAATATTATGTATCTAAAGTTAGCAAAATGGTAATATTGAGGTGATGAGATGGCTACAAAATTTAAAAATTTAAAAGCAGAACAGGCAAGAAAAGGATACACAAATGAGCAGATGGCACAATTCCTTTGTATGAGCAGAGGGAATTATGAGGCAAAGCTGAGAAACGGGCGGTTTTACGCGAGAGAGGCATTGGTTTTATGCAGGCTGTTTGAATGTGATTTTGTGTATTTATTTGATGAGGAGGAAGAAAAGGCAGTGGTTTAAAAAGGAGGTGTGAAGATGAGGAGAGATTACTTTTTAGAAAAATTAGCCGATGCGATGGTACACATCGGCGAGATATTACTTGCGCTGACGCTGGCGAAGGTCCTTCTTTGCTGAAGGAGGGAAGGGAGGTGGTGCGGATGGCGGCGGTGTTGGAAATCGTAAAAAGGATAACAGGGTTCATTGTTGGCGTTCTGATTGGCTGCGCGATGGAAGGATGGGCATACAAAAAAATATGGAATCTAAAGAAACCCTCTCGTGTGAAGGAGATTTCTATCAGATTCCTGCAATGGGTGATTGTGCTGCTTCTTGTATTCCTGTTTCTGGTTGCGGTTGACCTTCTGGGATATGCGGCTATTACTTATTTGCCAGTTTTCTGACGGATTAAGGAGAGAAAGGAGATGTGAAGATGAGAAGAATTGTTGAGGTATACGAAGCGCACAGCGCAGAGGATGCAAACCAGAAATTAAAACAGGGATGGCGATTACATTCTGTATTCGGCACCCCTGAGAAAAGACTTTACATTCTTACGCTTATGGCAGAAGTGGAAGAATTAGTATAAGTCTAAGTAAGAAGGTTTACCAAGGATGTAATTTGCTATGATGCCTTCTCTATCGGTGTAGGTGCTCACGTTAATCAGCTTCCAGCCTTCCTTTAAAAGGCGGTTAGCCTGAAAAAGATCTTGAACGAGTGTGAGTTCTACAATATCAAAATTATTCATACTGTTTCACCTCCTTTCTTTGTTCCATTATAGGAAATATTTGGGGCGAAGGCAAGGGAATGGTGCTGATGAAGGAAAAGCAGAAAAACGCAAGCTGAAAAAGGCAAAGCCGCCAAGCGGCGGCGACAAAAACGATATAAAGAAGCAGGGCGGCGCGAACAGAGGCCGATGGATTCCCCCTTAATACATACATTTTCAATGATTTCGCCCTGTTTCTTTATATATACAGAAAAACGGACAAAGAGCGGCGCATAGATTGAAGAAGGAGGTGGAGCGAATGGCACTGGCGATGGAATACACCAGCGGAAATGCAAAAATCAAAATTATGGATGACTTCTGCAGTGCGCCGGATCAGAAGGAGAGAGACGCAAGGATACTGAAACGAGTGGACGCGATTGTTCTGGCTGCCATTCGGGCGAATCCGGAAAAATACTATGCGCTGCTGAAGCAGAAGGAAGAAGCTGAGGAGCAGCTGACGGCAACAAGGAGAAAGAGTTGATTTCAATGACAGAAAAGGAAATGACGGCTGATGCGGCAGGGACAAGATGCCGGAGGAAACCGATGATACCCCAGATAACGAAGGCGACCGCGGAGAAATTGGGACTTACTCCGGGGTGCGAGGTTATCTTTCACTACACAGTGATTGGGACGGGGGAAGAAAAATTGCGGAAAATACGGAAAAGGCGGAAGGGAACCGTAACAGACCTTTACGCGCACATTTTCCGCATTACATGGACAGGGGCAAAGTGGAAGGAATGCTTTGCCTACAGCATGCTGCAAAGGAGAGAAGGAAGCTGGATAGAGATTAAGGGGGTGAGATAAGATGTACAGCGATCAGATGTTTTTACTCTTAAGTGCCGCGGTGGCTTTGATTGAGATGGCGGCGGTGTGCTGGGTATGGGAAAGGAAGATGAAGCAGGCGGAGCAGCGGGAGCGGACGGCGGAGCAGCGCAGGAAGGCGCGCTGCCATGACGACTACTGCGCGCAGGAGGCGGCGCGGCTTTACGAACTGCGGCGAAGATAAGAAAAAGGAGGAAAGGATTATGGAAAAATTTTTACTGGAGGACTTTGCAGGAGGGGCAGTTGCGGAGAGAATCGGCAGTGCCATTCAGAGGGTTTACGAAAACATTGCGAACCCGAACATGGACACAGAGAAGGCGAGAAAGCTGACGATTGAGCTGACCTTTAAGCCGGACAAGAACGACAGGACGGATGTGGACGTGACAGTCATCGTTAAGACGAGCTTACAGCCGGAGAGGGCAATCAGCAGCAGAATGATTGTGGAAAGCGACGGCAGAGGCAACGTGCAGGGGAACGAATGGCGCAGGGAAGCCATGAAGGGACAGCTGGAGATTGACCGGGAGGAAGCGGAGACACAGGAGACAAGCGGCGGCGTGATTGATTTGCAGGCGCAGAAAAGAAAGGTGGAATAAGGAATGATTAAAGCAGCACTGGAATACATCAACGGACTGAAAGCACCGAGCATTGAGAGATACGGCGGCGGAACATATTCGGACAAGCCCTTATATCAGATGACAAGCCCGGATTTTCCGACACTGGAAATGAATACACTGGAAAGCGTTGTGAGATACCTAAAGGGGATTGACGACGAAAGAGAGCAGTTTGGCGAGCCAACGCCTACGATTATACATATTGAAAGCGAACGCTGCGTGACGCTGAAGGACATTGCAAACATAGCAGAGGGCAAGAGAGACTGCATGGTGCGGGCAGAGGCGGAGGTGCCGAAATTTAACTACGGCGACTTCTACGATGCGGAAAGCTTCAACATTGCTTTGCAGAGCAAATTTCTTGATACAGAGGACAAGGCAACCATTTTGCAGGTGGTCGGCAATCTGAAGGAGGACGCAGTGCGGACGATGACGGACGACGGCGTGAGCCAAGTGACGGCAGTGCGCACAGGGGTTGCAACGGTGGCAGACGTGAAGGTGCCGAACCCTGTTTCCCTGCGCCCGTTCCGCACGTTCATTGAGGTGGATCAGCCGGAAAGCAGATTTATTTTCCGCATGAGAGAGGGCGGCAGATGTGCCATTTTTGAGGCAGACGGCGGCGCATGGAAGCTGGCGGCAAAGAAGAACATTTACAACTACTTGAAGGAGCAGCTGGACAAGGAAGTGGAAAGCGGTGCGGTTGTTCTGATTCTGTAAAAGAGAAAGAGAGGATACGCAAGGATGAACAAAGTGATTTTGATGGGGCGGCTGACGCGGGAGCCTGAGGTGAGATATTCCAACGGGGCGGAGCCCTTAGCGGTTGCCCATTACACGCTGGCGGTCAACAGACGTTTCAAGAGAAAGGACGAGCAGGAGGCGGACTTCATCCCTTGCGTTGCCTTCGGCAAGAGCGGCGAATTTGCGGAAAAATATTTCAGAAAAGGGTAGATGGTTTCTATTGTCGGGCGTTTGCAGGTACGCAGTTGGGAGGACAACGAAGGGAAGAAACGCTGGACAACAGAGGTAATTGTTGAGGAACAGTACTTCGCTGAAAGTAAGAAGGACAGCGGAGAAGGCAAGCCTGCGGCACAGAGCAAGCCTGCGGCGCAGACCGGAAAACAGATGGGGTTAGCGGAGCAGAAGGGATTCTATCCCATTGACGAGAGTGTGGAGGATGACGATTTGCCGTTTTAAGAAAGGAGAACAGAGGATGAAGAAATATATTGGGACAAAACTGATCGAGGCAGAAAAAGCGTTTAAGATTGGCGACAAGATTTACAGCAATGAAAACGATGAAATCAACGAGGTTACGCTTGCCGAGGGAGAAATTGCGGTAATGGGCTACAAGGTGCGCTATGCGGACGGATACGAAAGCTTCAGCCCGAAGAATGTTTTTGAAAAGGCATATTTACCCTTGTGGGAAAATGAGAATTTAAAAACAGATATGCCGTCCATCAGTGAAAAGATGGTGGAGGATTTTATTGCAGACACTTCTGTTTTCACTTTGGAAGAAAAGACAACAGTGGTGCGCGCGGTACTGGCGAATGGGTTTGAGCTTGTGGAAAGCAGTTCCTGCGTGAGCAAGGAAAATTATGACGAGGAACTGGGCGCGGAAATCTGCATGAAAAAAATCAGAGATAAAGTCTGGTTTTTATTGGGATTCCTGCTGCAGACAGCTGTGAACGGGATTCAGAACAAGGAAAACGCTGTAGAGGACGAAGAGAAGGATATGCAAGAGGTGCACATTGAAATCCACAGGAATGCAGACGGAGTAGTGGAAGGACATATGGACGGGTATTCGGATGCCATCATTGCGATGTTGATAAGTGCACTTAGGCGTGCAGCAAATGCTGGCAAGCGTGGCAGGAAGGATGCGGAGAAGAACGCATAACGGCGGTTCAGGATGGGAGGGAGCGCGTTGAAAATTTATATGGCGGTGACGAAGGATGCGCTTTCCCTTCCGCTTGCGGCGGCAGACAGTGCGGCGGAGCTGGCGGAGCTGCGAGGGGTGCAGGTAGAAACCATACGATCCTTAATTTCCAGAGGGAGGACGGGAAAGATTAAGCGCCCCGGATACATTGTGGTAGAGGTGGAGGAGGACGCGCCCCGAACGAAGGACGCGCCGCCGGAGAAGAAGGCGAGCCGCCGCAAGCAGACCGGAGAATTTGACGGGGAGATATTTCAGGAGAGAATCCGACAGTTACGGGAGAAGAGCGGCATGACGAAAAAGGATTTTGCCGCCTTTACCGGAATAGCGTACATCACGCTATACAACTACGAGAGGGAGAAAACAGTGCCGGGGGCGGACATGTTGTTTCGGATTGCGGCGAAAACGGGGTGTTCGGTGGACTGGCTGATTGGGCTGAAGGAGGAAGAAGGAAAATGCCGAAGGTAACGATTTATGACACGAAATTTTGCATAGGCAGAGGAGAACTGCCGCACAGTTTCAAAAGAGAGGGGAATCCTCATTGGGAGAATTTTAAAGACCTGATGCGTTTTCTTGGTTCGATTGGGTTTTATGTGAGCGAGGACAAAGAGATGGAAAAGAAGTTCCCTTCTTTGAGCGAGACAAACAGAGTAGGTGGATTTGATGATTTGCGATTTAAAGCGCAGTATGCACCCAATATTTTTAAAATTGAATTTTATCAGGATGTATTTCATGAAAATCCGCATGGTGGGTTTTATGATTTTGATAAATATGGAAAAATGCCATATTTGATACAGAAGCGGTATGACTGGACGATGGAAAAGCTTCTGAACTATTTTGAAAAATGCGGGTATTCCATAGAATTTGGGAGGAACACCTGCAAGGGTGCCGCATTTATTGTTAATGATTATATCCGCAGTTGGCATCATCCGCAGGAAAATTGGTTTTTTCTGAAGGCTGTGGACGGGCAGACTGCCAAATATGAAATTAACGGCACAGACAGGGACGGAAATACATTGCGAAACGGAGAAACGAAATATTTTCGCGACTGGAGCGGTTATCTGCTGCGGGGAAAGGTATACCACAATATCAACAACATGTGGTGGGTTCTGCTGGCGGATGGGCAAGTGAAAAATGTGGCTTGTTTTGATTTATTTGACCTGAAGGAAACGGATTTCAGAGGGAGAAGGAAAGAACACCGACCGCCGAAGGAATATGTGGAGCGGAGGAAGCAGCTTTCTCTTTGCAGTGTGAAGGAGCTGGAGAGAGAGTTGAAAAGGAGAAGGAGGAAGAAGAAAAATGAATGAAATCACTGTTTGGTTACCCTTTGTTGGGAATTTGCGGCTGGATGAGCCGCCGGAAAACTTAGAATTTTATGTAATGAAAAGCTTTCACGATTTCACGGATGGAACAGCAAAGGTGTACGAATTCGAGGACAAGCTGCGCTATTTAGACAATCTGCGGAAAAGTCTGCACGCAGGGAGCACTGACGAGCATGTCAGAAGGCTTGTATGCAAGCGTGTGGAGCACAGAATGGAAGAAGAAGGCGATTTCCCGGACAGAGAGGAATTTCTATGCATTGAATTTATGGAGCACTGTTTTGACGAAGGATTCATGCCGTTTCATGAAACCTATTATTGGGGAAGCAAAAGCGGAAACGAGGAGTGTCTGCGGTCAATTTTACGGATTATCCGCACGGTTGTGAATTATTCCGAAGAGGAATATGAAAAGCTGTTGGAGGAGGAATGAGCATGGATGCGGTAAAGTTTTTCAAGGAGAAAGAGAGGATGTGCAAAAGCCTTGGGGAAGGCTGTACCGGATGTATGATTCACATAAAGTCGCATGAACTGCGGTGCTTTCAGTTTTGTGAAAAACATCCGGAAAAGGCGGTTGACATTGTAAAAGAGTGGTCTGCGGAACATCCGCGGGAAACAAGATTGACGCGGCTTTTGAAGAATTACCCAAATACGCCGTTATTAAATAAGGACGGTATACCCGTCTACGTTTGCGCAGCTCATTTAGGGCTGATGGATATAGATGATTGTGACAATGATTGTATTATCTGCTGGAACACGCCGATTGAGGAGGAATAAGCATGGATGCGGTGAAGTTTTTGAAAGAAAGAAAACGGATGTGTCATTTTTCCGGAGACACTTCCTGCCACGGATGCCCTCTTTACAAGGAGCGTGGTATATTTCAGTGCTTGCAATTTCAGGACCTATTTCCCGAGCAGACGGTTAACATTATAGAAAAATGGGTGAAGGAACACCCAAGGGAAACAAGGAAAGATGATTTTTTTGAAAAATTCCCTCATGCGAAAAAATTAAGTGATGGCATTCCCGAAGTGTGTGCGGCCAAAGTGGGCTATTTGCGTGAATGTCCACATCCGAATGTTGAGGATTACTGTAAAGAATGCTGGAATACGCCATTGGAGGAAGAATAAGCCAAGAAGGAAAGAGAAGGAGAAGGAAAATGAGAATTTTGAAATGCAAACTGACAACGATTGAGGCACTTTTAGGCACGGCGAGCAACAATAAGGCGTTGCACAGCGAATTTATCGCGAGCCACGCGCCCGATGCGCCGAGCAGAGAGGAAGAAATTGCGGCGGTGGGTGTGGATGAGGTGATTGAGAAGGGGACAACGGTGTTCTCGAGAAACGAGGACGGGCGGCCTATCCTGTGGGACTACCAAATCAAAGGGTTTTTCAAGGATGCCTGCGGTGTGCTGCGGAAGGTGAAGGGCACGAAGAGCAGCAAAATCAAGGCTTACAAGAAGGAGATTGACGGGCTTATTTTTGTGCAGGAGCGGCAGATTCCGGTGCCGGCGGTGAAGGAGTGGCTGAGCTACGGCAAGCTGCGGGGGCTGGGACAATGGCGCAACAGCGGCAAGGGAAGATTCCTTTGCGAGATTCTGGAGGAACGGGCGGCGGAGTTTTCGGACATCTTAGACTGAGCAAGGGCTAAGCAAGGAGAGGCACTGCTTGGCATAGCGAAGGCACAGCGGAGCCAAGAAAAGCATGGCGAAGCACAGCAAGGGCATAGCATGGCAGGGCGACGGACAGCAACGCAAAGGCATAGATAAGCTTAGCATGGCAAGGGCAAGGCAAGGAAGGGCACGGCATAGCAGGGCGAAGGCATCGCAGGGCATAGCATGGCTTTAGTAGCGGTTGAGCCGTTCGGTTATGAGGAACGAACGTCTGACCGATAGGTTGGGTGACGGTATGCACGCCGAAGATAGACGGCGGCGGCAAAGCCGACTTTGCGGAGCAAAGTGCTGAACAGACGAATGGACGGCGAAATATAGCGGTTTCCGAAGCGAAGCGAGGAAAACTTGCCCTATCATTGCTTCGCAAGGGCAGATGATACATACAAAGGAGCAGGAGAGAGGGCGGAGCAATGAGGAAAGAAGAAATCTGCAACATGGATTGCCTGCATTGCGTGCATCCGGACTGCATCAACGATGAGACATTGACGCGGCAGGCGAGATATTACCGGAGGCACAGGGAGCGCGTTTTGGAAAAGAAAAAGGAATATTACAAAAAGAGAAAGGCGGAGAAGGATGGCGGACTACAAGAAAATGCGGGAGAACATCAAGCTGATTTGCGAGAGGGTCAGCATGGGCGAGAGAATGGCGATGCTTGCCGAGGAGACAGCTGAGCTTGCGGATGCGGCGCAGCTGCTGCTGGAAAGCATAACGGAGAGCAGGAGAAAGGGGCGGAAATTCGCCTGCGGCAGATATGCAAGCGAGGAAGTGGCGGAGGAAATTGCGGATGTGCTTGTGGTGATGCTTTGCACCTTTGACGGGGAGACGATTTGCAAAGCGCTTGACTACGGCGACAGCCATGCGAAGCCGGCACGGAGTGCAGGGGAACTGAAGAATAGACTGCGGGAGCTGATTGCGCTCTGCGGCATTGTGCGGTACGTTGCATTCAAGAGGCGGAGGATTGGAAACAAGGAGAACCCAACGGACTGGAGACAGGAGCAGGCGGAGGAGTTTTTGAGCGTGTTCGTCGGAGGTCTGCTTGCGGCGATGAGCGGCATCCTGCGGCAGTGGCAGCTTGCGGGAATTGGGTGCAAAATGGAGCAGAAGCTGGAAAGATGGGCAATGCGGCTGAAAGGAGCGACGGAGGATGGGAATGACCTACAGCAAGATTGAAAGAAGCTTTTGGGAGACGGACGAGGCAAGGGAACTGACACCGGAGGAGAAATACTTCTGGATGTATTTACAGACCAATGCGAACGTGAACACTCTGGGGTGCTATGCCTTCCGGATGCGAAAGGCTGTGGACGAGACAGGCTACAACAAGGACACGCTGGAGAAGCTGCTGGACATCATGATCCAGCGTGGCATGATTCTTTACGATGCGACAACGAGGGAGATTTTCCTTCTGCACTGGGGCAAGACGAATTGGAACCGCCAGACAGCAACCCTGCGCGCCATGAAAGCCGATTTAAAGGAGATTCGCTCCGAAATGATAAAATTCAAAATAAACACGCAGTTAGAAAAAAGCGGCATTTTTACGAAGGAAGGCGAAAATGATAAAGTTTCCGAAGAAAATGATAAAGCCGAAAATGCCGAGATTTCAGCAAAAACAGCGAACAAAGAGAACAATTCGGAACAAATGAGAACAATCGGGAACAATCAAGGCGGAGAAGGAGAAGGAGAAGGAGAAGGAAAAAAGAAAAAAGAAAAAGAAAAAATCCTCAAGAGCGATTCCGAAGCGTTTGCTGCCTTCTGGGAGGCATACCCGAACAAGAAAAACAAGGCTGTTGCCGTGAAGCGTTGGGACAGCCTGCGCGTGACGGCAGGGCTTTACGAGAAAATCATGGCAGGGCTTGCCAAGGCGAAGCACAGCATGGAGTGGGCGGAGAGAGGGGGAAAATACATCCCTTATCCCTCAACGTGGCTGAATGCGGAGGGCTGGGAGAATGAATACCGACCGCTTGCGCCGGAGCAGCCAACGCCGCCGCCTACAACGCCCGGCAACGATGCCCTTGCAAGCCGCAGGGAGCTGGCCGGCGGCTAAGGGGAAGGAGCGTGAAGCAGGATGGACGCGTTCAAGGATTTACACAGCGAGGAGACGGAGCGCGCGGCTTTGGGGTGCATGTTTCTGGACAGGAGCGCGGCAGCACTGGGGAAAACGATGCTGTTGGCGGAGGACTTCTACACGCCGATGTATCGGGTGATTTTCGAAGCGATGCAGGGGGTAGAGGAGATTGACGCGGTGACGGTGATGAACGAGCTGGCGCGCAGGGGCGAGGCTGAGAGGATCGGGATTGACCGGATTGCGGGGATTGCGCTCGGTGTATCCACGAGCGTTTACCTACGCAGCTACATAGACGACCTAAAGCGGCTTGCTTACCTGCGGCGGGTGGTGCGGACGGCGCAGGAGATGGCGCAGGCGGCATACAGGCAGGACATCGGCGGCATTGACCGGAGCATGGCAGCCATGCGCGGAGACGGCTGGGGCAGCGCGGAGATTGTGACGCTGGCGGATGCCACGGAAAAGCACATCCGCGAGATTGCGGCGTTACGGGAAAGCGGCAAGAAAATCGTCGGCTTGCCGACGGGCTTCACTGACCTTGACCTGATGCTTGGGGGACTGCGGAACGGGGATTTCTGCATTCTGGCGGCAAGACCGAGCATGGGCAAGAGTGCGCTTGCCTTAGACATTGCGAAGCACGCGCAGAAAAGCATGACGGAGCAAGCGGACAGGGTGGTTTTCTTCTCACTGGAAATGCCGGACAAGAGCCTCGGAAACCGCGGCTACACATCGGAATTTCTGATTGACAACGACCGCTTTGCGGTGGGGGCGAACGATGCGGCATGGCAGGAAACGCTGCGAGGGGTGGCGGAAAACCGCGCGGACTACGAAAGCGGCGCAGGGCGGATGATCATCCGAGACGAGACGGGGCAGACGGTGGAAAAAATGAGCGCGTTTCTGCACGGCTTACAGGGGCAGGGAATCCGCCCGCGGTTCATCGTGGTAGATTACCTGCAGCTCATCGTGAGCAAGGGGCAGGACAGGGTGCGCGAGGTTGGGAACATCAGCCGCGGCTTAAAGCAGATGGCGCGAGACTGGGACTGCCCGGTTCTGGCACTTTCCCAGCTGAGCCGAGGACCGGAAGGGCGCGCCGACCACCGACCGATGCTTTCCGACCTACGGGACAGCGGCGACATTGAGCAGGATGCGGATGTGATTCTGTTCCTCTACCGTGACGAATATTATTTCCCGGACACGGAGAAGAAAAACTGCGCAGAGCTGAACATTGCGAAGCAGCGAAACGGCCCGACAGGCACGATTGCGCTGACATGGATGCCGAGAAGCACGACCTTCCGCAGCGCGGCAGGATTTCACGAGACGAAGGAAAAGCCCCCGAAGGAATGGGAACAGACGAGGTTATAGTAGCGGTTGAGGCGTTCGGTTATGACGAGCGAACGTCTAACCGACAGGTTGGGTGAGGTGACGATATGGGGAACGAGAAGCAGGAAAGCCCGGCGGCAGAGATTCTCTGGCTGCGAGGGCTTCGCGCCTTTGTGGCGGAAAACAGCACAGAGCGGCTTTTGGCGGAGGCGGATGCCCTAGATGCGGCACGCGCGGAGGCGGAGGCGGACAAGCAGGCGCTTTTCCTGCGAACGCTTGCGCTAATCGAAAAAGGGGAGAAGGCGGACTTTTACAGCCGGGTGCTGCAATATGCGGAGCTGAAGGAGAGAGAGGAGAAGGGCGGCGCAGAGAAGGCAATCCGCAGGCATTGGGGGGAGCTGCAGCAGATGGAGAGAGGGATAAAGCGAAGATATGAAAAGCTGAGGGAGGGGTGCAGGTGACGAGCAAGAAAGAGATGGCGCGGCTGATAGAGCAGATGAGTGAGACCTCGGCCGCGACACAGTGGTTTCGAGAGAGGAACGAGGAGCTTTTGCGTGGACTGAAGGATGTTTCACTTTCTGCGGTGCGATATGACGCAGTGGGCGGGCGGAGCGGTCACGGAGACAGCACGGCGGCGAAGGTTTTGCAGCGGGCGGAGATTGAGGAGCGACTGCGGCAGAACGAGCGAGCGATCCGCCGGAGGCTTTCGCTGCACGCCTCCCTTTCACTCATCATGGCGGAGGTGCTGGATCAGGATGAGAGAACGATTCTTTGGGCGAAATATGCGGAGCATTTGGGCTGGGAGCGGGTGGCGAGGAAGGCGAGACTTTCCAGAACTGCCTGCTTTCGGAAGGAGAAGGAGGGCATGGAGAAGCTTTGCAGGGCTTGGGATGAAAGGAAGGAAAAAGAAAAAAGCAAGGACACCTGAGGTGTCCTTGCTTTTTTGTTGAGACAGTCTATTGACATTATCACTAAATTTAGTGATAGCGGTTTGTGCATATTGTCACTTGAAATAGTGATATACTTTTGTTATGATAAGAATACGAAAGAAGGAGGTGCATAGAATGGGGATCAGCTATGACAAAATGTTGAAGCTATTCCAAGAAAGAGGTATCACAAGCTACACGATGAAAAAAGAAAAAATCATCGGGCAGGCAACTTGGAAGAAGATTCAGGAGGGCGGAAACATTGACACAAAGAGTCTGGGTGCATTATGTGGGTTTCTGGACTGCCAGCCGGGGGATATACTGGAATATGTGAAGGATTGAAGGGAGTGTATGGAATGAGCGAAAGAGAAATGGCGGCAAGCTTACTGGAAAGAGTTCCTGATTACAAGATGGGCTATGTATTGGCATATTTGCAAGGGATAACAGCGGACGAGGCTGCGGATGATGCTTTTTGCGAAAGGATGTACGAAAGCTATCGGAATGACCCCGATCCGGAGAAAGACGTTACCTATTCTTTAGAGGAGTGCAAAAAGGAATGGGGGCTTGATTGATGTACAGAATCATCATCAAAAAGAGGGCGAAGAAATTCATTGACAAGCTGCCCAAGCAGGAGAAGCTCCGCCTTGTAACAGCCATTGAAGAATTACCGAACGGCAGCGACATCAAGAAAATGAAAGGGCATGACGACCTGATGCGGCTGCGTGTGGGTGATTATCGTGTAGTTTATACGGTAGACAACGGAGAATTGATTGTACTGGTAATTGATGCAGGGAACAGAGGAGAAATTTACAACAGATATTGAACGGAATGGGTGCCGAAAACGGCGGAGGAGTGAGAGAAAAGCGCTGCGAGGTGGTCAGTTTTCCTCGCTTTGCTTCGGAAACCGCTATATTTCGGCGTTCATTCCTCGCCTCACACAGCATTCGCTATACGTTCGCTCGTCATAAGCGAACGCCTCAACCGCTACTAGTGCAGCGTTTTTTTATTTTCTGCGGAAAAAATGTACGATTTGGGACGATTTGGGACGATTTTGTACGATTTGGAACGATTTGGTACGATTGACATGCTATAGTGGTATACAGGAGAGCTCGCAAGGGGTTCTCCTTTCTTGTTTCCTCCTTAGTAGCGGAAGGAGTAGCGGAAGGCAGTTTTTCGGCTGCCTTCCCTGCATAAAGAGGGGGGAGGGGCTGCATAAAATGCGCCGAGAGGGGCTTTTTCGGGGGTTATTTAACTCTTTGGGGAAGTGTTAAGCAGAGGCGGCGAAAAACGGGTTTCTTCCTAATAAAGGGGAGAAAAAGAAATATTTAACACAATGTAGTGTTATGTTAAGAAGAAAAAGAGCGAGGAAAGCGGCGAAAAGTATTGAAATTTCGGGCTTTCTTGGCTCTTTTGCATTTATGCGGCGATATACGCACGGAAATTTATGCAAAAATTTTTCGGCACCGAAAACAGCAAAGTGCCGAAAAAAAAGGGGGTGAAAAGGTGGCGAGCAGCAACGAAAAAAAGATATACGAAAACATGGAAAGCCTTGAAGAATGGGCGTTTGCGGGACTTTCGCAAAAAGAAATGGCGGAAATGCTGGGAATGGCATATTCTACTTTCAGGAAACTGAGAGAGGAAATTCCGGCACTTTCGGCACTCTTGAAAAAAAGTGCCGATTTTTTAAAAGCGGAGCGGAAAAAGGAAGTTGAGAAGGTGGAGGTTTCGCTTTTGAACCGATGCCTGGGCTACAACGCGGACATCAAGAAGCACATGAAGGTGAAGAAGCCGATGCTGGGGATAGACGGCGAGCTTTTGACGGACGCGAACGGGAAGGTCATCACGGAGGAGGTGCTGGAGGAAGTGACGGAGCAGCAGCACGTTCCTGCGGACGTAGGGGCAATCAAATTTTATCTTTTGAACAAAGCAAAGGACAAATGGAAGGAGAACCCCGACAGGCTGGAGCTGGAGAAGAAGCGCGTGGCGAACGACACGAAGCGCACGAAGCTAGCGGAACAGGCGGCGAGCGGAACGGGCCCCAGTGGAAAGACGATAGAGGAAATCTTGGAGGAAGCAGAAAGCGGTGGAGCAGATGCCGAAGTATGACGTTTTACGAGATGCGAAGAAATACATTGAAGCCTTTCTTTGCATCAAGACAAAGGAAAGCGAGATTGTTCCGTTTCGTTTAAACTCTGCACAAAAGCGGCTTTATGACTGCATCAAAGAGCAGCAGGCAGAGGGCAAGCCGATCCGCATTATCATTTTGAAAAGCAGGCAGATGGGCTTTTCCACGCTGACGGAGGCGTTGATTTATTACAAAACGGCGACCAGAAGCAACGTGAACAGCTTCATCATCACGCACAAGGACGAGGCGACCACGAACCTTTTCAACATGAGCAAGCTATTTCAGGAGAGAAACCCTGCACGCCCTTTGCTGAAGAACAGCAACGCCAAGGAATTGATTTTTGAAAACCCCACGAAGAACCCGCGCGAAAAAGAGCGGCTTCCCGGGCTGAAAAGCAAGATAAAATGCGCGACGGCCGGGGGCAAGGGTGTTGGGCGAAGCGACACCTTAACGAACGTGCATGCTTCGGAGCTGGCGTTCTGGCCGGGGGAGATTGCGGAGACCTACGCCGGACTGATGCAGGCGGTGCCTGCGACAAAGGACAGCATGGTTATCATCGAAAGCACGGCGAACGGATTCAACTTTTTCAAAAGCATGTGGGATGACGCGGTAGCCGGCAGGAATGACTACATTCCCTTCTTTGCGGCATGGTTTGAGATGGACGAATATCGCAGGGAATGGCACGGGGAGGAGCTGACGGAGGAGGAAGAAGCACTCAAGGCTGCCTTTGGACTGGACAACGAGCAGCTGATGTGGCGCAGGTGGTGCATCCGGAACAACTGCAACAACGACATAGACTTATTTCATCAGGAATACCCGGCGACACCGGAGGAGGCATTTATTGCGACGGGGACAGGGGTATTTGACAACAAGGCAATCATCATACGGCTGCGGACGATGGAGGAGAGCCCCAGAAGGGGACGCTTCACCTACGAGGAGACGCAGGAGAGGCTTGACCGTATTCTTTTAAAGGAGCGGCGCTTTACCGAGGACGAAAAGGGGGAGATTCTTCTTTTCAAGGAGCCGGAGCAGGGCAGACCCTACACGCTGGGCGGAGACACGGCAGGAGAAGGGAGCGATTCCTTCACGGTGCAGGTAATTGACAACATTACAGGGGAGGGTGCGTTTGCATAAGCACAACCTTTTTCTTCTTTTCCATTCAGAAACAAATCTGTCTCTCCCCTTCTGTTTCTTTCCCAAATACGAGCCGTTTTTCTTTTTTTCTTCCGAAACAAAGCCGCTCCCTTCCGCTCCGAAAACTTTTGCCATTCTTTCACAATTTCCCCTATACAAATCGGGATAAATGTGCTATATTAACTGACGGATGGCATTCTGAAAGAAGCTATACTGCAAATTTTATATATTTTATTTTTTTGATTCGCCGGATGGCTGTATCCTCGGAACGGCACAAATGGCAGCAGATGTATCTTGTCTTATCACTTCTTTGTGAAGGAAGGTGATAGGTATGAGAGCAGGTTTTATCGGAGCCGGAAAGGTCGGCTTCACACTGGGTAAATATCTTGCGATGCACGGCATCGAAATCAGCGGTTATTACAGCCGCACACTCGCCTCCGCAAAGGAGGCCGCAGAATTTACACAGAGCAGATACTATACAAGTATAGAAGAAATTACGAAAGACAGTGATACCCTTTTTCTCACTGTGCCGGATGGCGCAATCGGTGAGATATGGGATGACATGCGTAATCTGCCTATCAAAAATAAAAATATATGTCATTGCAGCGGTTCGATTCCATCGACCGTTTTTTTTGATGCAGAAAACAGAGGAGCCTATCGGTATTCGATTCATCCCCTGTATGCAATCAGCAGCAAAGCTACCTCCTATCTGGATTTGGGGAAGGCGTGCTTTACCATCGAAGGAAGTGACGCACATCTTGCGGAGCTAAAAGCACTGTTCAGCGAAATGGGAAACACCGTAGTTGCCATTTCTCCCGACAGCAAAGCCCTCTACCATGCAGCCGCAGTTATGGTCAGCAACCAGATTGTCGCTCTGGCAGATATGGGCACCGCCCTGCTTGTCAAATGCGGCTTTTCCGAAGCGGCGGCAGCAGAGGCTTTATCTCCCCTTCTTCTGGGAAACGCGCAGAGCGTGGCAGAAAAGGGTGCGGTAAATGCACTTACAGGCCCCATCGAGCGTGGAGATGCCCAAACCGTATCGAAGCATTTGCAGGAGATACGGAAATTTGCAGCGGAAAGCACTGTAGGTCAGGATATTCTGACAGCCTACACCGCCCTTTCCAAACAGCTTATCAGAATTGCCCAGCAAAAGCACCCGCATAAAGATTATAAGCATTTGGAAAAGGAGTTGGAGCAATGAAAAACACAGTAGCTACCCTGCAGCAGCAAAAATTGGACGGAGATAAAATCACCATGCTGACCGCATATGATTATTCCACAGCAAAGCTGGTGGATGAATGTGGCGTAAATACCATTTTGGTTGGCGACTCTTTGGGTATGGTTATGCTCGGTTATGAGGACACCCTTTCCGTTACTATGGAGGATATGATTCACCACACCGCAGCCGTAACCAGAGGTGCAAAAAATGCACTTGTTGTCGGCGATATGCCCTTTATGAGCTATCAGACCTCCGTTTATGATGCCGTTGTGAATGCAGGCAGACTGATGAAGGAGGGCAGATGTCAGGCTGTTAAGCTGGAGGGCGGCGCAGCCGTTTGTCCTCAGATTAAAGCAATCACAGAGGCATCTATCCCCGTTGTGGCACACATCGGGCTGACCCCGCAGTCTGTCAATGCCTTCGGCGGCTTTAAGGTGCAGGGCAAGAGCGAAGCAGATGCACGCAGATTGGTTGAAGAAGCAAAGGCAGTTGAGGCAGCAGGCGCTTTCGCCATCGTTCTGGAATGTATCCCTGCAAAGCTGGCAAAGCTGATTACAGAAAGCGTTTCCATCCCCACCATCGGCATTGGCGCAGGTGCGGACTGCGATGGTCAGGTTCTGGTTTATCAGGATATGCTTGCGCTTTTCTCCGATTTCAAGCCGAAATTTGTAAAGCATTTTGCAAACGCAGGCGAAGTGATGAAGCAGGGCTTTACGGAATACATCAAAGAGGTTAAGGAAGGCACCTTCCCTGCCGCAGAGCATACCTTTAAAATCGCAGATGACATTATCAATAAATTGTACTAATACGGAGGCAAACCATGAAAATCGTAAAAACTATCTCAGAAGTCAGAGCAGCAGTGAAAGCATGGAGAGCAGAGGGCCTTTCCGTAGGCTTGGTTCCCACAATGGGCTTTTTGCATGAGGGGCATAAAAGCCTGATTGACAGAGCGGTAAAGGAAAATGACAGAGTTGTTGTCAGTGACTTTGTAAACCCCACACAGTTCGGGCCTACAGAGGATTTGGCAAGCTACCCCAGAGATTTACAGAGGGATGCCGCACTTTGCGAAAACGCAGGCGCAGCGCTTCTTTTTAACCCCGAGCCCTCTGAAATGTATGCAGAGGATGCTTGCACATTTGTGGATATGAGCGGCTTGACAGGCGAGCTTTGCGGCAAGAGCAGACCGATTCACTTCCGTGGCGTTTGCACCGTTGTTTCCAAGCTGTTCCATATCGTAGCACCCGACCGTGCTTATTTCGGGCAGAAGGATGCACAGCAGCTTTCCGTTATTCGCCGCATGGTGCGTGATTTAAATTTTGATATTGAAATCATCGGCTGCCCTATTGTGCGTGAAGCAGACGGTCTGGCAAAAAGCTCCAGAAATACATACCTGAACGAAGAAGAACGCAAGGCGGCTTTGGTGCTGAGTCAGGCAGTGAAGCTGGGGCAGAAGCTGGCGGCAGACGGCGAAGCATCCGCAGATGCCATCACAACAGCCATGAAGGAATTGATTGAAAAAGAGCCTCTGGCACGCATTGATTATGTAAAGGCAGTGGATGCCGTTTCCGTTGAGCCTGTCAGCAAAATGCAGCCGCCCGTATTGGTTGCTATGGCGGTTTATATCGGCAAAACCAGATTGATTGACAACTTTATTTACGAGGGCTAAGGAGAAAACGATATGTATTTGAATATGTTAAAGGGAAAAATTCACAGAGCGACTGTCGTACAGGCAGAACTGGATTATGTCGGCAGCATTACCGTTGATTCCGATTTGCTTGCCGCGGCAGGTATTCTGGAATACGAAAAGGTGCAGATTGTAGATATCAACAACGGGGAACGCTTTGAAACCTACACCATCGCAGGCGAAGCAGGCAGCGGCATGATCTGCCTGAACGGTGCAGCGGCGCGCTGTGTGCAGAAGGGCGATAAAATCATTCTGATGTGCTATTGCCAGATGACACCAGAGGAGGCGGCTGTGAATCCGCCGAAGGTTGTTTTCGTGGATGATGAAAATAAGATCAGCCGTGTGACAAATTATGAAAAAC
>ERZ773168.1509-NODE-1509-length-19675-cov-4.391233_pt1 | contig 19675 bp, 19 predicted proteins | sample MGYA00511261_ERZ773168 | MGnify/ENA primary metagenome ERZ773168 (study PRJEB29015, sample SAMEA2737855) | human gut metagenome | biome: human gut; feature: human-associated habitat; material: faeces | place: China | collected 2012 ... | reverse complement strand
CCAGTGACACGAGGATTTTCAGTCCTCTGCTCTACCAACTGAGCTATCTGGGCATCCTGAGGAATCCTGTGATTCTCATGTTCGCTCTTGTTCAGCGACATGAGTTATTATACTAGAGAGTCTTTTAAATGTCAACTATTTTTTTCTACTTTTCTAAATTTTTTCAAAAACTTTTTCAACTTGCTGTTCCTGCCGCACAGCCAGCGTCCACATCTTCATCTCCAAATTTTCCGTAAACAATGGAAAAACCGACTTTTTTTCATTTTCCTGCATCTTTTTGATTTTGATGGTTGACAAATCCTTTTGGGTGTGTTTATAATGCATGTAACGAAGAACACAGATAAACCGATGAGGAAGAGGAGTATCTGACCTATGTATCGCCACAGAGAGTTCCGGATGGTGGAAACGGAACGCCTTACCGTCAGTGAATGGACTTCCGAGGGCAGCCTTGAACGATTGTTTCAGTAGGGGCTGACGGGACCCCACCCGTTATCCATCGGGGCACGTATGATGGTACGTGTAAGCGAGTGGACATTTTCACAAATGTCAATTTGGGTGGTATCGCAGAAGTTTACGCTTTTGTCCCATGTATGGGGACAGAGGCGTTTTTTAGTTTCTGGAAACATTCTCAGTAAAATCTTTCATCACGGCGCGCGGCGCCAAACCAAAGAGAATCTTCTTTCCAGACACATTCTTTACTCTGCTCCGGCAAGGCAGACTGATACATCTGCCATCCAAAACAAATATCAAAATAAGAATAAAGAATGGAGAAAATGACTATGAAAAAGAATCTGAAAAAATTATTTGCACTTGGATGCACCGCAGCCCTGACACTGACAACCGCAGGATGCTCTTCCAGCACATCCAGCAACGCTTCCGAAGCAGACACCACCGCTGAAACCTCTCAGGAAGCTTCCGCGGACAAAGAAATTTATAATGTAGCGATTGTCAAACAGCTCGACCACGCTTCCCTTGATGAGATTGCAAATGCAGTCGAGGCAGAGTTAGATAAAATCGCCGAGGATAACAATGTAACCATTCACTACGAGCTGTACTCCGGCCAGAATGACCAGACAACCTTAAAGCAGATTGGTGATCAGGCGGTTGCTGACGGTGTTGACGCCATCATCCCGATTGCGACCCTGGCTGCACAGGTAGCGACCGTATCCGCACAGCAGACCCAGACACCGGTTGTCTACGCCGCTGTTTCCGATCCGGAAGCCGCTGAGCTGACCGGCATCGACTATGTAACCGGTACCAGCGATGCGCTGAACACCGAGAAAATCATGGATATGATTTTTGCCGCAAACCCAGATGTTAAAAATGTGGGGCTTTTATATTCCTTATCCGAGGCAAACTCAACCAAACCGATCGCGGATGCAAAGGCATACTTAGACGAAAAAGGCATCTCCTACACCGAGCAGACTGCAAATACCAACGACGAAGTAATTACCGCTGCCTCCTCCCTGGTTGCTGACAAAGTAGACGCTGTCTTCACTCCTACCGACAATGTCATCATGGCAGCTGAGCTGGCTATCTTCAAGGATCTGGCCGATGCAGGCATCCCGCACTATGCCGGCGCTGATTCCTTCGTCCGCAATGGCGCATTTGCCACCTGCGGCGTCAACTACACGGCTCTTGGTACACAGACCGCTGACCTTGCTTATCAGGCAATCACCGAAGGCATGGACGGCATGGAAGACTACTACACCGCAGAAGGCGGCATCGTAACCGTAAATACCGAGACTGCAAAAGCCCTGAATATCGACACAGCTGTATTCAAAGATTTTGGCGATGTTGTAGAGGTTAGGACCACCGAGGACTAATACACCCTCATCCGGCAGCACTTTGATTTTCATTTGACTGACTTTCATGTACTCTCAGAGCCGTAAGACAGACCAGACGCCAGCCGCATCCCCCGCTTACCACGCGGCTGGCGCATCTGCCTCATGAACGCCCTGGGAGTACCGATCATTCTACGGAGGTAATTTCCCATGCTTCATATTTTACAAACCGCTCTGGAACTGGGATTTCTGTATGCGCTGGTGCCGATGGCGCTGTTCTTGAGTTTCCGCATACTGGACATCGCGGATATGACGACGGACGGCTGTTTCGTCCTCGGCACGGCGGTATCCGTCACAATGGCTGCGGCAGGGCATCCATTTCTCGCGGTTCCGGCTGCTATGCTTGCAGGCATCTGCGCCGGATTTGTCACCGCATTTCAGCAGACCCGTCTCGGCGTGCCGTCCATTCTCGCCGGTATCATCACCAATATGGGACTCTACACCATCAATCTGATGGTAATGGGCTGGAGTGCCAATGTGAGTCTTTTAAAGACAGAGACCATCTTTTCCCTGCTTCAGAAAACCGGTATCGGGGGTGACTGGTATGAAGCACTTCTGGCAATCTGCGTAACTGTGCTTGCGGGCGCACTGCTCGTCTATTTTCTCGGTACCCGTCTGGGACTCTCCATCCGGGCAACCGGCAACAACATTGACATGGTGCGCGCCTCCTCGATCAACCCGACATTTACCATTACAGTCGGCTTATGCATCGCCAATGCGCTGACCGCACTCTCCGGCGCAATGGTCGGTCAGTACCAGAATACCGCCGACATCAACGGCGGCACGGGTATCGTCGTGATCGGTCTTGCCTGCCTGATCATCGGTGAAACCGTCCTCGGACGCCGCGGCGTAGCAAGAGGTGTCATCGCCACCGTCATCGGTTCGATTATTTACCGTTTTATCTACGCTATCGTCCTGTATACAAAAATCATGCCTGTACAGGGGCTGAAACTGGTCACCGCTGTGATCGTAGCGCTGGCAATCGCATTTCCGACGATCCGGAAATGGGCGGCATTCCAGACACGTAAAAATGCAGCGGCACGCCGGAAGGGAGGACACGGAGCATGTTAAATATTCAGTCGATATCAAAAACCTTTAATCCGGGAACTGTCAACGCCAAACAGGCGCTCTCCGGGCTGTCCCTGCATCTGGATCACGGCGATTTCGTGACAATCATCGGTTCCAACGGCGCCGGAAAATCGACCCTGTTCAATGCGATTGCCGGCAGCTTCTACGTCGATGACGGCTTTATCGAGCTGGACGGCGAGGACATCACCTATATGCCGGAGCACAAGCGCAGCCTGATGGTCGGCCGCCTCTTCCAGGACCCGTTAAAGGGAACGGCGCCGGGCATGACGATCGAAGAAAATCTTGCCCTCGCCTATCTGCGGACCGCAAAGGGGAAATCGCCATTTTCCCGCATTTCCAAGAAAGATAAGGATGCGTTCCGCGAACGCCTCTCCCTCTTAAATATGGGGCTTGAAGACCGGATGACCCAGCCGGTCGGACTTCTCTCCGGCGGTCAGCGCCAGGCGCTCACCCTGCTCATGGCAACCCTCATCACGCCGAAGCTTCTGCTGCTCGATGAGCACACTGCCGCCCTCGATCCGGGAACAGCTGAAAAAGTACTGGAGCTGACGAAAAATATCGTTGCTGAGGAGAAAATCACCTGCCTGATGATCACCCACAATATGAACCAGGCTCTGGAGCTCGGAAACCGCACGCTCATGATGGCAAACGGAAATATCGTGCTCGACGTCGGCGGCGCAGAGCGCGCTTCCATGACTGTCGAGGATCTGATCGCCCGCTTCAAGACCGGCGCAGGCCACGCGCTGGATAATGACCGGATTTTATTGTCGGAATAATTTTAAAAAAGCAAAAAATTCAAAAAGTCCCATCCTTTCAGATTTGAATCTGCATAAGGATGGGACTTTTTTATATTTCTCTTATCCAATTTCTATTTCCCAAGCACATCCGAAAGCGCTGCAAACTGCGCCAGCGTCAGCGTCTCGCCGCGCACGGACGGGGAAAGTCCCAGCGACTCGATTGCGGCTGCGATCTCTTCCTTGCTAAAGGAGAGATCCTGCGCGTTGGAAAGCCCGTTCTGCAGGGTTTTCCGGCGCTGGTTGAAGGACGCGCGGATGAGGCGGAACATTAAATCTTTATCCTTTACCTCCACCGGCGGCTTCGCATGGCGGGTCAGGCGGATGACCGCTGAGCCGACATTCGGACGCGGAATGAAACAGTTCGGCGGCACATTTGCCACGATGTATGGCTCGGCATAATACTGAACCGCCAGCGACAGCGCGCCGTAATCCTTCGAGCCCGGACCAACCTGCATCCGGTCTGCGACCTCTTTCTGCACCATAACCGTAATATTGTCGATCGGCGCGCCGCTCTCAAACAGCCCCATGATGATCGGGGTCGTGATATAGTACGGCAGGTTCGCCACGACCTTAACCGGACGTCCGCCGCCTTTTTCTTCCGCCATTTTTTTTATGTCAATCTTTAAAATATCTTCATTGATAACAGTTACATTTTCGCAGTCCTGAAGCGTATCTTTTAAGATCGGAATCAGATTTGTGTCGATCTCCACGGCGATGACCTGTCCTGCCGCCTGTGAAAGGCGCTGTGTCATCGTACCGATGCCAGGACCGACTTCCAGGACGGTGTCCTCCTTGGTCATGCCCGCCGCTGAGATAATCTTGTCCAGCACGTGCGTATCAATCAGAAAATTCTGACCGAATTTTTTCTGGAAGGCAAAATTGTATTTCTGTATTACTTCGATTGTATTCTTCGGGTTTCCAAGATCCATTCCGAAAATCCTTTCCCGGAGTCCGGAACCTGACCGAGACACCACCCAGCCAGATTCCTCCTCTCTTCTTTACATTAACCGGTACAGCCTCCGCGCATTCTCTTCAGTCGCACGGACGATCTCTTCCGGTGTACATTTCTTGATTTCTGCCAGCTTTTCCGCCACATATGGCAGGTTCAGTGAGGAGTTGCGTTTGCCGCGGTTGGGAACCGGAGCGAGGTAGGGGCAGTCGGTTTCGAGTACCAGACGGTCGAGCGGCGCCATCTCGGCTACTTCCAGAAGCTTTTTCGCGTTCTTGAAGGTCAGTACGCCGCCGATGCCTAAGTAAAAGCCCATCTTTAAATACTCTGCCGCCATCTCTTTTCCATAGGAGAAGCAATGAATCACACCGCCTATCTCCCCGGAGTGCTCTTCCTTCATGATATCGAGCGTATCCTTCGCCGCGTCGCGGCTGTGGATGATGACTGGAAGTTTTAATTCCCGCGCCAGATTTAATTGGCGGTGGAACCATTTTTTCTGTGTCTCATGATCCGGCTCTTCCCAGTAATAATCCAGACCAATCTCTCCGATTGCAACAATCTTATCCGACTGTGCCAATACACGGAGTTCGGCAAATTTTTCCTCGTCAAGCTCTGCCGTGCTGCTGGGATGAACACCGGCCGCGCCGTAGATAAAGGGATATCTCTTCGTCAGTTCAATGGTGGTCTTTGTGCTCTCCATATCGGCACCCACATTGACAACCGTTCCGATCCCGCCTGCTGCCAGACCGGAAAGTAGCGCCTCCCGGTCCTCATCAAATGCCTCATCATCATAATGGGCGTGTGTGTCAAATATCATATAACTTATATTTCTCCATTTCCATTCAAGAATGTCTCAATATTCTTGCTGCAAGATGGGAGTCATCTCACATCTGATATTAGCAGATTTCTGCGCCCGCCGGCATATCCTTCTCGGTGGTCATCAGAGACAGCTTGCCTTCTGCATCCTCTGCACAGAGAATCATGCCCTCAGACAGGATACCTGCCAGCTTCGCCGGTTTCAGGTTTGTCACAACCATAACTCTCTTACCTACCATCTCCTCCGGAGAATAAGAATGTTTGATTCCGCTGACAATCTGACGTACCTGGCTTCCGACCTGAACCTGGGAGCAGAGAAGCTTCTTGGACTTCGGAACAGCCTCGCAGGAGAGGATCACGCCAACCTGGAACTGCAGTTTTGCAAAATCATCGTAGGTAATCTCTGCTTTCGGCTCGATATCGATGCCCTCGGCTTTCTCGTCCTCTTCCTTCTCCGGCTCTGCCTTTGCAGCAACTGCCTTCTTCTGCTCTTCCTGGATAACTTTGACTTTCTTCATCACATCGTCGAGTTTCAGGCGGGCAAAGAGAACCTCCGGCTCCTCAGTCACCTTATTTCCGGACGGATAACGGCCAAATTCATCCATCTGTGGCAGTTCACGTTTTACGGTATTTAATTCTTTTAAGATCTTCTCCGAGGTCTCCGGCATGAAGGATTCAAGCAGGGACGCACCGATCGTGATAGACTCAACCAGGTTGTAGAGAACAGTCGCAAGACGATCCTGCTTGTCCTCTTCCTTTGCCAGAATCCACGGGGTTGTCTCGTCAATGTATTTGTTGCTGCGGCGGAAAATATTGAAGATCTCGGTGATCGCATCGGCAACACGCAGCTTATCCATCTTCTCATCGACCTTGCGGACTGCTTCCAGCACTACCTTCTTCAGATCCTCGTCCACCGGCTCCGTCACGCCCTTGTCGGCTACCACGCCGCCAAAGTACTGGTTCGTCATCGATACCGTTCTCTTTACGAGGTTGCCGAGGATATTTGCCAGATCCGAGTTCAGTCTCTCTACCATCAGCTCCCAGGTAATAACGCCGTCGTTCTCAAACGGCATCTCATGCAGAACGAAGTAGCGAACTGCATCCACGCCAAAGAAATCAACCAGTGTATCGGCGTAAATCACATTTCCCTTGGATTTACTCATCTTGCCGTCGCCCTGTAACAGCCACGGATGACCAAATACCTGCTTTGGAAGCGGCAGGTCGAGTGCCATCAAAAAGATCGGCCAGTAAATGGTATGGAAACGGATAATATCCTTACCAATCAGATGCAGGTCTGCCGGCCAGTATTTCTTGAACAGCTCGCCGCTCTCGCCATCGCAGTCATATCCAAGACCAGTGATATAGTTGGTCAGTGCATCCAGCCATACATATACAACGTGCTTCGGGTCGAAATCAACCGGAATCCCCCATTTAAAGGAAGTACGGGAAACACACAGATCCTGCAGGCCCGGAAGCAGGAAGTTGTTCATCATCTCATTTTTACGGGAAACCGGCTGGATGAACTCCGGGTGCTCATTGATATAATCGATGAGTCTCTGCGCATATTTGCTCATACGAAAGAAATATGCCTCTTCCTTCGCCGGCTGTACCGGACGTCCGCAGTCCGGGCATTTGCCGTCTACGACCTGGGACTGGGTCCAGAAGGACTCGCACGGGGTACAGTAAAGTCCCTCGTAGCAGCTCTTGTAAATATCGCCCTGATCATAGAGCTTCTTGAAAATCTTCTTTACCTGCGCCTCATGATCCTCGTCGGTGGTGCGGATAAATTTGTCGTAGGATGTATTCATCAGATCCCAGATCGTCTTGATCTCACCCGCCACGTTATCGACAAACTGCTTCGGCGTGATGCCAGCCTCAGCTGCCTTTAACTCGATCTTCTGACCATGCTCATCGGTGCCCGTCTGGAAACGCACATCGTAGCCCTGCGCTCTCTTGTAGCGCGCAATGCTGTCCGCCAGTACGATCTCATAGGTATTTCCGATATGCGGTTTGCCTGATGTATAGGCAATCGCAGTTGTTATATAGTAAGGTTTCTTACAGTTCTGACACATTTATCATGCCCTCCTTATTAAAATTGCGCTTTAAATTGTGTTCTTCACAAAAAAAGCCTCTAACCGCCCATGGTTTTCCATCTGCGATTAAAGGCAAGCCACCTTCTTTTCTCTGCCTTTTCTTCATATATAAATATATAGATTAAGTCTATCTGTTTTGCATCCCTTTGTCAAGTATGGTATACTTGCAGACATATATATTTGTTTTGGAGGTATTATATTATGCAGAAACGCTTTTCCTTCCCGCCCCTGCCGCGCACAGCGCTCGCGATCGCTGCAGCTGCTGCCCTGGCGCTCTCCGGATGCGCTGGTTCTTCCGGCTCAGGGACCCCCGCCGAATCCTACGCCGCTTCCGGGCAGACTGGTTCTCCTTCCAATGCATCGTCCGATGCTGCCAGCGAACAGGCGCGTTTTGATGCGTTTCTGGCACACCAGTTTCAAGAAAGCGTGCAGGATGATCCGCTCTCCCTTCATTTTCTTGTCCGGAATCCGGAAAATTACGGTATCACCGAACCGGAGATGAAATTTCCAGAATATTCCCTGGAACAGCTTCAAAAAGATTCCGAGGAAAACGCGGCCATTCTTGAGGAACTTTCTTCCTTCGATACCTCTCTCTTGACCTCCGACCAGCTCTTCACCTACCGGATGATGAAGGACACACTGGAGACGGAAGCCGGCTCGAAGGGACTGGAACTCTACAATCAGCCGTTAAGCGCCCTGATCGGCACGCAGGCGGAACTTCCGACCTTATTAGCCGAATATACATTTTACAACCGTGCCGACATCGACCATTACCTGGCACTGCTTTCGCAGATCGACACATATTACAAGCAGCTCGCAGCGTATGAACAGGCGCAGGCAGACGCCGGTCTCGCACCGTCCGACGACACCATCGACCGGATTTTAAAATCCTGTAAAAGCTACCTCATCCGCCCGGAAAACAGCCTGCTGACGGAAACATTTGCCTCCCGCTTAAATGCGGTTGAGGGCTTAAGCAATGCAGAAAAGGCATCCTACAAAGCAAAACATCTGACCATTTTAAAGGAACACTTTATCCCGGCATATACAAACCTCTCTAAAGCACTGGAATCGCTCAAGGGCTCCCATCCGGAGGCAGGAGGACTTAGCACCTACGAACACGGCAGGGAGTATTATGCCTATCTTGCGGCGGCGCTGACCGGCACAGATTCTTCGGTCGATGCGCTCAAAACGCGGATTGAGAAGCAGATGCAGGCAGATTTATCCGAAATCCGCGTCCGCTTAAAGGAACATACGGAACTCGTCCGGCAGATGACCGACTCTGCCATCACACTCTCCGATCCGGATGAGATCCTTCAGAATTTACAGACGCAGATTCAGGATGATTTCCCGGCGCTTACAGATACCTCCTACGCGATCAAATACGTCCCGGAAGCGCTGGAATCTTCCCTGTCCCCGGCGTTTTTCCTCGTACCGCCGATCGATTCCGACGGTTCCAACACCATTTACATCAACGAAAAAGCAAGCACTGAGCAGAACCTCTACACCATGCTGGCGCACGAGGGCTATCCGGGGCATCTCTACCAGTCGGCTTATTTCAATGACCGGGAGCCGGTTCCGGTACGGCGGCTTCTTGCCTGCGGCGGCGACAACGAAGGCTGGGCACTCTACAGCGAACTGTACGCCTACTCCTTCGACAACGGACTGCCGGAAGCGGTCAAACCGCTGATGCGCTGCAGCGAAGCCAGCAGCTACGGGCTGTACGCGCTTCTCGACATCTGCATCCACTATGATGGCTGGGATCTCGCCACAACCACCAGTTATCTGGAAAATTCCTACGGATTTACGGATCCGGAATCCGCGCGCGAGATATACCTGGCAATCATTGATAATCCGGGCAATTACCTGAAATACTATACCGGCTATCTGGAAATCCTGACCATGCGCCAGGAAGCCGAGGAGGTACTTGGAAACAAATTCAACGCCAAGAGCTTCCACCAGTTCATCCTGAACATGGACGGCGCTTCCTTCCGGGTCATCAAACCGTATTTTCAAACATGGCTGATGACGGAGAAATTGCACGTATAAGAGAAAAAGAGCGGTATCTCCCTGTATGCATCCGCAGACTTCAGGGATCCCGCTCTTTTCGCATTTTCATGCTTTAGTTTACTTTCTTGTAATTCTTCTCAAAGCTCATCGGACCGTCGCCGATCTTCTCGCCTGCTACGCTCAACTCCAGCGTCTTTGCCTCGTAGTTCTGGATAAATGTATTGGCAATGGCCATGACAACCAGCTTGTCAGAGGACTCCTTTAAGGAGGAGAGATCCAGCGTCAGGGCGCCGTCCTTCTGCTCAAATTTATCCACGGTGATTCCCTCTTCAATGACGCCCACCTCTGCCATCTTATCAAGCAGTTCCTGTGCATCCAGCTCATCGCCGTCAATGCCATCCATATTCTGTTTTAAGCCGCTCTTATCAGATTTTACAGAATATACGCAAACGGTTACCGTCGGATCTGCATCCGTTACCACCATGCTTTCTTTCTCAGCCACGCCGTCTACAGTCTCCTGCTGCGCCGCACCTGCCGGGGCAGTTCCATGTTCGCTGGTTTCTCCTGTATTTCTTGCCGTCGGCGCACATGCGCCCAGAACAGCTGCCATCATAAGACCAGCTGCCATTACCATAAATTTCTTCATAATGTACCTCCTTGTATTCTCCTCGCAGCAGTTGCTTCACGGTTTTCGCAACCGTTTTTGTCTTTCACACCTGTTTCCATCCAGTGCAGACTACATCCATTCTTTTTACCGCTGCCCATCCTTACTCCTAAACCACTGATTCAGCTTCATCAGCGCCTTTACCAACGTCTGCATCTCATCTTCCGACAGATCGCTTGTCAGGCTCTCGATCATCTCCCGGTGGAACCGGGCGTGATGCCCATACGCTTTTCTGCCCCGCTCTGAAAGAGAAATATATACGCCCCGCCGATCCTCGAGTCCCCGGCTTCGTTCCACATAGCCCTTTTTGACCAGGCTGTTCATGGCAATCGTGAGCGTTCCCACCGTAACGGACAGTTCTCTGGCAATCGATGACATATTTTTCGGTTCACCAATCCCGATCGCTTCGATCACATGCATATCGTTATTCGTGATGTCTTTAAACTCCGGCGTAATGATTACCTTCTGTTCTATGTCCATCACATCGCGGAACAGCGTCACCAGAAGCTCATTCAGCGTCTCATAATTTCCCACAGTTTTCCCTCTCATCCTTGGTTTCAGCGCGCAAAACGGCAATTTACCCTACCGATTATACAATATTCTGTGCGGCAAGACAACTAGCAAATTTCTTACATCTTCTCTTATACCATAGCACTTGTTACTGTTCACGCACACGTGCCCAGTAACGGAATTTGCCGTGGCTTCGCATTTAAATACGGCAAATTCCTGCTGCCACCACGTTTTCTTACGGCACTTTCGGTTCCAAAAGTGCCTACCCGTGAACAGTTACCATGGCACTACATAAGATACTCGCCACAAGCCCCGCGAACGTTGCAATCAGCGCCCCCGCAAGCGTCCATCGCGTCTTTGAGATCCGCACGGTCAGATAGTAGACACTCATCGTATAAAAAACCGTCTCCGTGCAGCTCTCAAGAACCGACACCATCATGCCGAGCCGCGAATCGGGTCCATACGTTTTAAAAATATCTAAGAGCAGCCCCGTCGCCGCCGAACTGGACACCAGACGCACCAGAAGCAGCGGAACCACCTGCGCCGGTATATGCAGAAATGCCGCCGGTCCCGCCAGCACCCCGGAGAGGAAATCGAGAAAACCGGAGGTCCGAAGCACGCCGACCGCCGCCATCAGTCCCACCAGCGTCGGCAGGATTCCAGCCACCGTTTTAAGCCCCGCAAGCGCCCCTTCGATAAAATCATCAAAAACCGGGCGTTTCTGAAGCACCGCAAACCCAACGATATAAAACAAAACAACCGGAACCAGGTATTCAGAGAGGTAATTGATGCAGCGCATTCGACGGCTCCCGTGTCTATACTTGTTTTATATGTATGGTTTGAATCCGCGTTCTATGATAACGGATCTGTTTCCAGAGCCCCTTATTTTAACAAGGGCATTATAGGGGATAAATTTGTTTTTTGTGTGAAATTTTCCCCCTACATGACGCCAAATTGCGTTTTCTATTTCCAGCCATCCTTTTTTATTGATTTATATTGCTTTCTCCTGCACATCACGCGGCACACCGCCACTCCCGCCAGCGTGCTGATACAGGTCGCCAGGAACGCCGGACCGGCCACTGCCAGCGGATGCGCCGATCCGTACTGGCTCCGGTAGGCGATCATATTGATAGGAATGAGCTGCAGCGATGAAATATTTACGACCAGAAACGTACACATTTCATCGCTCGCCGTTCCCTGTGTGACCGCCGCCGGATCCCCCTCCGCTCTCCGTTCCTCCTCCAGTTCTTCCAGCTCCTTCATCGCCGTAAGCCCCGCCGGGGTCGCCGCCCAGCCAAGCCCCAGCATATTGGCAATCATATTGGCGGCCATCGAAGAAAGCGCCGGATGACCCGCTGGAATGCGTGGAAAGAGGAAATGAAGCACCGGCCGCATCCCCGCCGACAACTGCTCAATCAGCCCCGCCCGCCGTCCGATCTCCAAAATTCCCGTCCAGAACGCCATCACCCCCAGCATCGTGATTCCCAGCGAGACTGCATCCCCCGCCGCTGCAAGCATTCCCTCCGTCACCGCCCCCAGCGTCCCATGCACCGCCGCCCAGCCAAGCCCCGTAAGCATCATAAACGCCCAGAGTGCATTTAACATGCATCTACCTCCCTGCTGTCATATGGTACGCTCAGAACATTTTATACTCAGACAAGTATAAAAAGACGCCAAATATACACCATCATAAATAGATACAATTATATCGTTTCTTTTCGTCCATTCCGCTTGCATTTCAGAATTTGGATCTTTAAAATAAGAACTATCATCTCCTTCACATGACAGACATTCTTTGAAAAAGGCCATTTTATATGGATTCTCCTGCCAAAAACCGTGAAGACATTGAAATATGATTTAATATTATGAAAACGAGGTATTCAAAATGAAACAATCCGCAGATTTAAAGCGTCTCCTCACCTCCATCGATCACAAAAGCTATCCGGCTTACAAGGACGTGCGCGGCGCTTATGATTTTAATACGTATATTTTATCCATCGACCATGTACAGGGTGACCCGTTTGCGTCCCCTTCCAAGGTCAGTATCCAGGTCCGCCACGCGAAAGCCGGATTTCCGGCAGAGCTCTTTGATACGCCGTGGAAAAAAACAGCGCTTGAAGATTACCTGCTCCGCTGTTTTTCCCGTGAAATCGGTCGTCTTTCTTTCAAGGCAAAAGGTTCTGGAAAAAGTGGTCTGATCGCCACCAGCCGCCCCGGTCAGGAGATCCTCTCCCGGACCGCCTGCGAGATCGGGAGAAATGAGATTACAGCCCGTTTTGAGGTTGGTTTCCCGGCATTCGGGCGCACCATCAACTCAGGTGAACTGATCCGGATTTTCTTTGATTTTCTTCCAGGCTGTGTCGAAAACGTCTTTTTCTACCGCCGCCAGAACACCGCTGAAATCAAAAAACGCATTACGCTGGCAGACGATCAGCATTTTATCCGCAATGAGCTGAAACGCTTAGACCTCATCTCCTTCGTCGCAGACGGCTCAATCCTGCCGCGTGAAACCGGCGTCTCCGACCGTCCGATGAAGGGCAGTGTGGCGTTCCATTCCCCGGATTCCTTAAGAATCACTCTGAATCTTCCGGGACACGGTCCGATCTCCGGCATGGCAATCCACCGCGGCATCACCCTGATCGTAGGCGGCGGCTACCACGGCAAATCCACACTGCTAAAAGCGCTGGAATCCGGCGTCTACAACCACATTCCGGGGGATGGACGTGAATATGTCATCACCGATGAAACCGCAGTCAAGCTGCGCGCCGAGGATGGACGCAGCATCAATCACGTTGACATTTCCCTCTTTATCCGGGATTTGCCAAACAGAAAAGACACCACCTGCTTTTCCACCGCCGATGCCAGCGGCAGTACCTCCCAGGCGGCAGCCGTGATCGAAAGCATTGAGGCGGGAACCCGGGCTTTCCTGATCGACGAGGACACCTCCGCTACCAACTTCATGCTGCGGGACGACCTGATGCAGCGCATCGTCAGCCGCGATAAAGAGCCCATCACCCCGTTCATTGAACGCGCCCGTGCCCTTTACGACCAGGCAGGCATCTCCACCGTCCTCGTAGCTGGAAGCTCCGGCGCCTACTTCTTCATCGCAGACACTATTATCCAGATGGATGCATACCGCCCGTTTGATATCACGGAGATGGTAAAAAATGCCTGCGAACAGGAGGCTTCCAAACCCGCCATCCAGGCGCCTGGGTTCAAGCTCCCGACGGCTGGACGGAAGCTGGCGGCTGGCGGAACAGGACGGGCTGTGGGCGCGATGGCGCTGGATTTTGGCGACAGCCGCGCAGAAGCAGGCGGTGAATCTCAGGAAGAGGGCGAAAACAGCAGTCGTTCTGGACGGTTTGGCAATCGCGGCGGCAGCGCCTCCGATGCAGGTCGCTTTGAACGCGGTCGCGGAGGACGCCGCGAAGCTGACCGAAATTCCGACCGGAACACGCGTATCAAAGTCCGTGTCCACGACAAACACTCTTTCCAGGTTGCCAAAGAGCCGGTCGATCTGCGCTTCGTCGAACAGCTTGCCGACAGCGAGCAGACCGCCGCACTCGCCCAGATGGTGCGCTACTGCCTGGAAAAAGGCCTTCTGGAGCGCTGCACCGTACAGGAAACGGTTGCCACACTCTTAAAAGCCTATGAAGCAGACGGGCTCTCTGTGTTCAGCGATGCTTCATATGCGGCCATGGGACTGGCAATGCCGCGCGTGCAGGAAATTTATGCTTGTTTGAATCGTTTTAGGGGATGATTTTTAAGATAAATATAAAAAGAGGGCTGCATTTTGCAAACCCTCTTTTTATATTTTTGCATCTTATATCAAACTATTTGCAAGTTTCATCTTGGCTTATCCCTGAACTCTGCCAAAATCTATGGTGCCAAGATCTATCCTACCCTTCGCACAGCGCCCGCATCACGCCCTCAACCGTCTCGATTTTCTCTGCTCTCCACGCGTTTCCGCCGCAGAAAATCAACGCATGATCTTCATCACCGCGGGCGGCATTGACGAGTGCCTGCGTGATGCAGTATGGGATCTTCGCCGGATCACAGTGTTCCAGACACTGGTAACAGTGTGTCACTGCCTGTCTTCCTTTTTCCAGTTCTTTTAAGAACGCATTCTTGATCGCACGTCCCGGCATGCCGACCGGACTTTTGACAATCACGATGTCCTCTTCCTTCGCATCCAGATATGCCTGCTTATATGCCATCGGTGCATCGCATTCCTCGGTTGTCACAAAACGGGTTGCCACCTGCACGCCGTCCGCGCCAAGCTCCATCTGGTGCATCACATCCGCATGGTCGTAGATGCCGCCAGCCGTCACAACCGGAATCGATTTGCCATATTTCTGCGCGTATTTTTTAACCAGCGCGATAATTCCCCGCACTTCCTCGTCATATTCCGCCTGATGGAATGTCTCGGCTGCGTGCGGCGTGTCTACCTCCAGCTCGGTCAGCTTCTCACGGTCAAATCCCAGATGTCCGCCCGCCAGCGGTCCCTCAACGACCACCAGATCCGGTGCGGTCTGGTACTTGCGGTCCCACATCCGACAGATGACCGTCGCCGCCTTAACGGAGGAAACGATCGGCGCAATCTTCGTCGCCGTCCCTTTCACATACTCCGGCAGGGAAACAGGAAGTCCTGCGCCCGATATGATCAGGTCAGCGCCCGCCTTGACCGCCGTTTTAACGTACTCCGCATAGTTTTTCGTTGCCACCATGATATTAAAGCCCACGATGCCGCCCTTCGCGATCGCGCGCGCCTTCTGTAACTCTGAACCGATCGCGCGCAGGTTCGCCTCCTGCGGATGTTCGGCAAAATCCGGCTCCCGGAAACCGATCTGGGCAGTGGAAATAATGCCGATGCCGCCAGCCCCCGCCACGGCTCCTGCCAGCGAGGACAGGCTGATGCCAACCCCCATACCGCCCTGGATGATCGGAAGCTTCGCCGTCAGATCACCAATTTTCAGCGGTTTCAACTGTGATAAAATTGTACTCATACGATCTCCTATATTCACAAAGGGGACCGCCGCGCGGCAACCCCCTTTCAATATCTATTTTTTAGATTTTTCTAAAACGTTCATACCGCTGCTCCGCGATCTCATCCGGCGTCTTTTCCGCGCAGGACTGGAAGAACTCACGCATATGGCGGTCGATAATGCGTCCGATCTCCTCGATGTTGTCATCGGTTGCCGGCTCATCCTCGCAGATAATGCGCTCGATCATGCCAAGCTCATACAGGTCCTCTGCCGTCATCTTCATGACCTTCGCCGCCTCGCTGGCTCTCTTGGCATCTTTCCACAGAATCGAAGCAAAGCCCTCCGGAGAAAGGATCGAGTAGGTCGCATTCTCCATCATCCATACCTCGTTGGAAACCGCCAGCGCCAGTGCGCCGCCGCTGCCGCCCTGACCAGTGATAATCGCCAGAATCGGCACCTTCATATCCGACATTTCAAAGAGGTTGCGGGCAATCGCCTCGCCCTGGCCTCTCTCCTCTGCCTCCATACCCGGGAATGCACCTGGCGTATCGACAAAACAGATGATCGGACGGTTAAATTTCGCCGCCTGTTTCATCAGACGGAGCGCCTTTCTGTATCCTTCCGGAGACGGCATGCCGAAGTTGTGCTTCATGCTGTCTTTCGGGGATTTACCTCTCTCCTGTCCAATGACCGTGACCGGCATTCCATAGAAGGATGCCACACCGCCGATGACCGCCATATCATCGCCATAATACCGGTCGCCGTGGAACTCGGTAAAATCGTCAAACAGGATCCGGATATAATCGCTGGCGTTCAGACGTCCGGCGCTACGGGACTGGCGTACTGCCTCCCAGGCGTCTCTCTCTCGGCCTGCGATCTTATTTAAGGTCTTCTGGCGCATGATACCGGAGAACGGTGCTTTCCGGCTCTTTAACTTGCCTTCCTCCACAGAAGCTGCTTTTTCTGCCTTGGATGCAGATGCCGCTTCTGTGTGGTTCTCCGCCTCGTCGTTCCATTTCTCCCAGCCATGCTCCTGGCTGTGAAGCTTCAAAATCTGTCCCAGAACACGCTTCTGATCTTTTCTTTCCACGATCTGATCCACAAAACCGTGTGTCAGCTGGAACTCGGCTCTCTGGAAGCCCTCCGGGAGCTTCTGGCCGATCGTCTGCTCGATGACACGCGGACCCGCAAATCCAATCAGTGCTCCCGGCTCTGCCAGGATGATATCGCCCAGGGACGCAAAGCTTGCCGTTACGCCGCCGGTGGTCGGATCCGTCATAAAGCTTATGTAGAGAAGTCCCGCCTCGGAATGACGTTTTAAGGCTGCGGAAGTTTTCGCCATCTGCATCAGGGAGATCATGCCCTCCTGCATTCTCGCACCGCCGGAAGCCGCGTAGATGATAACCGGAAGCCGTTCCTCGGTCGCACGCTCTACCGCACGGGCAATCTTCTCTCCCATGTTGTGACCCATGCTGCTCATCAGGAAACGGGAGTCGCAGACCGCGATCACAGTCTCATAACCGTGAATCTTTCCTTTACCAGTGACAACCGCCTCATTTAACTCGGTTTTCTCTCTGGCTGCCTCAACCTTGCCCTCATAGCCCGGAAATGCAAGCGGATTGACCACAGACATCTCCTTATCCCACTCTTCAAAGGTACCTTCATCGATCAGCATCTCAATCCGGCGGTACGCATGCATCCGGAAATATCCGCCGCAGCGCGGGCACACATACAGGTTGTCCTTGACATCCTGCACCAGAATTGGTTTCTCACATTTATTACACTTACGCCATAAAGAACGCAGACTTTCCGGCGTCATCGCCGTCGGACGGCTCGGAATCTTCTCCGGTTTTTCCTGTGCTGCCTCTGCCGCCCTTTTATCTGCTTTCGCGCTCTCCGCACGGCTTACGCCGGCAGAACCGTGGTCGTTTGTATTGATCGAAGTATACGATTTCTTAAACAGATTTTTAAACATCTCTTATTCAACCTCACTTATTAGCCAATCATAAACGTCAGCTCTGCGGAAACAGCCAGCTTGCCATCGACGGTTGCCGTCGCACTTCCGATGCCGACCGGTCCTTTTCTCTTGATGATATGGCACTCCAGCTTTAACTTGTCGCCCGGAACTACCTTTTTCTTGAATTTTGCGTTGTTGATTGCCCCGAAATATGCCGTCCTGCCCTTATTTCCTTCTTCACTTAAAATCGCAACCGCGCCGACCTGCGCCAGCGCCTCCACGATCAGGACGCCCGGCATGACCGGCTCCTGCGGAAAATGACCTGCAAACCACGGCTCGTTGTATGTTACATTTTTATATCCAACCGCGCCCTCGCCCGGTGTCACTTCCTCGATACAGTCGATCAAAAGAAACGGATGACGGTGCGGGATGATCTCCTGAATCTCTTTAATTCCCATCATAATTTCAGTTACCTCTTTCGCTTTCCCAGACATCATTTTTGTATGCTGCAAGTCTCTTCCGCCAGCTCCAGTGCGCTGCTTCCAATCATTCAATCATCCACACAAAAACGTCCTCAAATTATATTTAGTCCTCAAATTTCTTGATTACCAGGCTGGCATTGACACCACCAAATCCCAGGGAGTTGGTCAGGGCATAGTGGATATCCATCAGAACACCCTCGCCCATCGTGTAATCCAGATCGCAGCCCTCGCCTGCCTCTTTTAAACCTGCGGTTGCGTGTACAAATCCATCCTCAATGGATTTCACGCAGGCGATAAACTCAACACCGCCCGCTGCACCTAAAAGATGTCCAATCATCGACTTAGTGGAGTTAATTTTTACCTTGTAAGCGTGGTCGCCCAGCGCTTTTTTCACTGCCATCGTCTCGAAGAGATCGTTATGGTGTGTACTGGTTCCATGTGCATTGATGTAATCAATCTTCTCCGGTGCGATACCTGCATCCTTGAGCGCCATCTCCATCGCATACGCTGCGCCGCTTCCATCCTCTGCCGGGGAAGTGATGTGGAATGCATCGTTGCTTCCGCCGTAGCCGACTACCTCTGCCAGAATCTTTGCGCCGCGCTTCTGCGCGTGCTCTAAGGACTCCAGAACTACGATACCAGCGCCCTCGCCCATGACGAAACCATCGCGGTCCTTATCAAACGGACGGGATGCCGTCTCCGGGTCATCATTGGTAGAAAGAGCCGTCAGAGCCGCGAAACCTGCCATACCGAGCGGTGTGATCGCAGACTCGGTACCACCGGCTACCATCACGTCTGCCTCGCCGTACTGGATCGAGCGGAACGCCTCACCGATAGAGTTCGTACCGGTCGCACAGGCAGTTACCACGTTGATGGATTTGCCCTTTAAACCATACTGCATTGCCACATTGCCGACTGCCATGTTGCTGATCATCATCGGAACGAGCAGCGGGTTCACACGGTTCGGTCCTTTTTCCAGCATTTTTTTGTGCTCACGTTCCATCGCCTGTAAGCTTCCGATACCGGAACCGATGCTGGTTCCCACGCGGAACGGATCCTCTTTTTCCATATCCAGACCCGCCTGTGCGATCGCCTCACCGGCTGCCGCTACCGCATACTGGGAAAACGGCTCCATACGTCTCGCTGCCTTCGGATCCATGTATTTCTTCGGATCAAAATCCTTCACCTCGCCTGCCAGCTTTGCCTTATAATCGGTTGTATCAAAATATGTGATCGGCGCGATACCGACTTTTTTATCCTTTAATCCCTGCCAGAAGCTTGCTACGTCATTTCCAATCGGAGTGATCGCTCCCAGACCGGTTACTACTACACGTGTCTTATTTCCCATCTAAAAACCTGCCTTTCTATCGTCACAGTTCACACGTTGTGCAAACTGCGACACGATTTTGCCGATGCTTCGCATTCCAAATCGGCAAAATCCGCTGCCACTACGTTATCGTACGGCACTTTCGGTTCCAAAAG
>ERZ773168.1503-NODE-1503-length-19724-cov-6.414663_pt1 | contig 19724 bp, 18 predicted proteins | sample MGYA00511261_ERZ773168 | MGnify/ENA primary metagenome ERZ773168 (study PRJEB29015, sample SAMEA2737855) | human gut metagenome | biome: human gut; feature: human-associated habitat; material: faeces | place: China | collected 2012 ... | reverse complement strand
CGGGTCAATGAGATGCTCGGGCTGGTGCATATGCAGGAGTTCGCCAAACGCAAACCGCATCAGCTTTCCGGCGGTCAGAGACAGCGTGTGGCGCTGGCCCGAAGCCTTGCCAAGCGCCCAAAACTTCTGCTGCTCGACGAACCGATGGGCGCGCTGGATAAAAAATTGCGTGACCGGATGCAGCTTGAAGTGGTGGATATTCTGGAGCGCGTCGGTGTGACTTGTGTGATGGTCACCCACGATCAGGAAGAGGCGATGACCATGGCGGGGCGCATCGCCATTATGAATCGTGGGAAATTTGTCCAGATTGGCGAACCGGAAGAGATCTACGAGCATCCGACTACCCGCTATAGCGCCGAATTTATTGGCTCGGTAAACGTCTTTGAAGGCGTACTCAAAGAGCGTCAGGAAGATGGCCTGGTGCTTGATTCGCCGGGGCTGGTGCATCCACTGAAAGTCGACGCGGATGCCTCGGTGGTCGATAACGTGCCGGTACATGTGGCGCTGCGCCCGGAAAAAATCATGCTTTGCGAAGAGCCGCCCGCCAATGGTTGTAACTTCGCGGTGGGGGAGGTGATACACATTGCCTATCTCGGCGATCTTTCGGTGTATCACGTTCGTCTGAAAAGTGGGCAGATGATTAGCGCCCAGCTACAAAACGCCCATCGTCATCGTAAAGGGTTACCGACCTGGGGCGACGAAGTGCGTTTGTGCTGGGAAGTGGACAGCTGTGTGGTGCTGACGGTTTAAGGAGCAAAGATGAGTACACTTGAACCTGCTGCCCAGTCGAAACCGCCGGGCGGATTTAAGCTGTGGTTGTCGCAGCTGCAAATGAAGCATGGGCGCAAACTGGTCATTGCGTTGCCATATATCTGGTTGATCTTGCTGTTTCTGCTGCCATTTCTGATTGTCTTTAAAATAAGCCTGGCGGAGATGGCGCGCGCTATTCCACCTTATACCGAACTGATGGAGTGGGCTGACGGGCAACTTTCCATCACTCTTAATCTCGGTAATTTTCTGCAACTGACCGACGATCCGCTCTATTTCGATGCTTATCTCCAGTCGCTACAGGTGGCTGCGATTTCGACATTTTGCTGTTTACTGATCGGCTATCCGCTGGCGTGGGCGGTGGCGCACAGTAAGCCTTCGACCCGTAATATTTTATTACTACTGGTGATCCTGCCGTCGTGGACCTCGTTTCTGATCCGCGTTTATGCCTGGATGGGAATATTAAAAAACAACGGTGTGCTGAATAATTTTCTGCTGTGGCTGGGGGTTATCGATCAACCGCTGACCATTCTGCATACCAATCTGGCCGTTTATATCGGCATTGTTTACGCTTACGTGCCGTTTATGGTACTGCCGATTTATACCGCGTTGATTCGTATTGATTATTCGCTGGTGGAAGCAGCGCTGGATCTCGGTGCACGACCGCTGAAAACGTTCTTTACTGTGATCGTGCCGCTGACTAAAGGTGGGATTATTGCCGGATCGATGCTGGTGTTTATCCCGGCTGTGGGCGAGTTTGTGATCCCGGAACTGCTCGGTGGCCCGGACAGCATCATGATCGGGCGCGTGCTGTGGCAGGAGTTCTTTAACAACCGCGACTGGCCGGTGGCCTCGGCGGTAGCGATCATCATGTTGCTGCTGCTAATTGTGCCGATAATGTGGTTTCACAAACACCAGCAAAAAAGCGTGGGAGAACACGGATGAATAATTTACCGGTAGTTCGTTCGCCCTGGCGGATTGTGATTTTGCTGTTGGGCTTCACCTTTCTCTACGCGCCAATGCTGATGCTGGTGATCTATTCATTCAACAGCTCGAAACTGGTGACGGTGTGGGCCGGCTGGTCAACGCGCTGGTATGGTGAGTTATTGCGCGATGACGCGATGATGAGTGCGGTTGGTTTAAGCCTGACAATTGCTGCCTGTGCGGCAACGGCGGCGGCGATCCTCGGGACTATTGCGGCGGTGGTGCTGGTGCGCTTTGGCAGGTTTCGCGGATCAAATGGCTTTGCCTTTATGATCACCGCGCCGCTGGTGATGCCAGATGTCATCACGGGCTTGTCGCTGTTGTTGTTATTCGTCGCGCTTGCTCATGCCATTGGCTGGCCTGCGGACCGCGGGATGCTTACCATCTGGCTGGCGCATGTCACGTTCTGTACGGCTTATGTGGCAGTCGTTATTTCGTCGCGTCTGCGGGAACTGGATAGCTCGATAGAAGAAGCAGCGATGGATCTCGGTGCGACGCCGCTGAAAGTATTTTTCGTCATTACGCTACCGATGATCATGCCCGCGATCATTTCTGGCTGGTTACTGGCTTTTACTTTGTCGCTTGATGATCTGGTGATCGCCAGCTTTGTTTCCGGGCCGGGAGCCACCACGTTACCGATGCTGGTCTTTTCCAGCGTGCGGATGGGGGTGAATCCGGAAATCAACGCCCTTGCAACGTTAATTCTCGGTGCGGTCGGAATTGTCGGATTTATCGCCTGGTATCTGATGGCTCGCGCAGAAAAACAGCGGATACGCGACATCCAGCGTGCAAGACGTGGCTGAAGACACTAAAATTTGCCAACCTGGCTACATAATGCCGCGCATGTCGCGGCATTGTTTTCATGGAAGACGAAACGTTGGGATTTTTTAAGAAAACATCTTCATCTCATGCTCGCCTGAATGTGCCTGCGCTGGTGCAGGTAGCGGCGCTCGCCATTATTATGATCCGTGGCCTCGACGTGCTGATGATTTTCAATACGCTGGGCGTGCGCGGTATTGGCGAGTTCATTCATCGCAGCGTACAAACCTGGAGCTTAACGCTGGTCTTTTTAAGCAGTCTGGTGCTGGTTTTCATTGAGATCTGGTGTGCGTTTTCACTGGTGAAAGGGCGTCGCTGGGCGCGCTGGCTATATCTGCTGACACAAATCACCGCCGCAAGTTACTTGTGGGCGGCTTCGCTGGGGTATGGTTATCCGGAGCTGTTCAGCATTCCCGGTGAATCAAAACGTGAAATCTTCCATAGCCTGATGCTGCAGAAGCTGCCGGATATGCTCATCCTGATGCTGCTGTTCGTTCCCTCGACCAGTCGGCGGTTCTTCCAGTTGCAATAATGTGTATAATCGTCGCCCCTGATGATGTGAAGGTCAATGTATGCAGTGCGCACTTTACGACGCGGGTCGCTGTCGTTCCTGTCAGTGGATAACGCAGCCGATTCCAGAGCAACTCTCCGCTAAAACCGCCGATCTTAAAAATCTGCTCGCCGACTTTCCGGTTGAGGAATGGTGCGCGCCGGTGTCAGGCCCGGAACAAGGGTTTCGTAATAAAGCCAAAATGGTGGTGAGTGGTAGCGTTGAAAAACCACTGCTCGGTATGCTGCATCGAGACGGCACACCGGAAGACCTTTGTGACTGCCCGCTTTATCCTGCCTCATTTGCGCCCGTTTTTGCGGCGCTAAAACCGTTTATCGCCCGAGCGGGGTTAACGCCCTACAACGTGGCGCGTAAGCGTGGCGAACTGAAATACATTTTGCTGACTGAAAGCCAGAGCGATGGCGGCATGATGCTGCGTTTTGTGTTGCGTTCCGAAACCAAACTGGCGCAACTGCGTAAGGCGCTGCCGTGGTTACACGAACAACTACCGCAGCTGAAAGTTATTACCGTCAATATTCAGCCGGTACATATGGCGATTATGGAAGGGGAGACGGAGATCTACCTGACCGAACAACAGGCACTGGCGGAGCGTTTTAATGACGTACCGCTGTGGATCCGTCCGCAAAGTTTCTTCCAGACTAATCCGGCGGTCGCCAGCCAGTTGTACGCCACCGCGCGCGACTGGGTACGACAGCTGCCGGTTAAACATATGTGGGATCTGTTCTGTGGCGTGGGGGGCTTTGGTTTACACTGCGCGACGCCTGACATGCAGTTAACCGGGATCGAAATTGCGCCAGAGGCCATTGCCTGTGCAAAGCAGTCAGCCGCTGAACTGGGCTTAACGCGTTTGCAATTTCAGGCGCTGGACTCCACTCAGTTTGCCACCGCTCAGGGGGATGTGCCGGAGCTGGTGCTGGTTAACCCGCCGCGCCGCGGCATTGGTAAACCGCTGTGTGATTATCTCTCAACGATGGCACCGCGTTTTATCATCTACTCCAGCTGTAACGCCCAAACCATGGCGAAAGATATCCGCGAACTGCCAGGTTACCGCATCGAACGGGTACAGCTTTTTGATATGTTCCCGCACACCGCGCACTATGAAGTGCTGACGCTGCTGGTGAAGCAATAAAAAAGCCGCATGTGCGGCTTCAGATTGCTGACAAAGTGCGCGTTGTTTATGCCGGATGCGGCGTAAACGCCTTATCCGGCCTACAAAAGCGTGCAAATTCAATACATTGCATGGGCCATGTAGGCCTGATAAGCGTAGCGCATCAGGCAATTTTACCTTTGTCATCAGTCTCAAGCCGCGGTTGCGGCTTTCTGAATCTTACTGTGGGAACCACTGGTCACTGATTTTTTGATAAGTACCGTCAGCTTTAATTGCTGCCAGCGCGTTATTCAGTTTTTCCAGCAGGGCTTTGTTATCCGGACGTACAGCGATGCCCAGGCCGGTGCCAAAATATTGCGGATCGGTCACTTTCTCAGTAGCAACACCAAGTTGTGGATTGGTTTTCAGCCATTCGTTTACCACCGCTGTGTCACCAAATACCCCATCAATACGACCATTTTTCAGATCGATAAAGGCATTCTGATAACTGTCATAAGAGACAGTTTTCACTTCCGGGTGCTGATCCTGAATATATTTCTGGTGCGTAGTACCGTTTTCCATCCCAATACGTTTGCCTTTCAGATCGGCAAACGTTTTGTAGGTATCTTTTTTGGCAATCACGACGGCTGAGTTTTCATAGTAGGGCGTGGTAAACGATACCTGTTTGCTACGCTCCGGGGTGATATCCATACCGGAGATTACGGCGTCATATTTTCTGAATTTCAGGGACGGGATCAGGCTGTCGAACGCGTGATTAGTAAAAGTACATTCTGCCTGCATTTGTTTGCACAAGGCTTTTGCCAGATCGATATCAAAGCCGACAATCTCATTATTAGCACCTATAGATTCAAAGGGTGGATAGGTGGCTGAAACGCCAAAATTGATTTTCTCTGCGGCAGAAGCACCGAAAGTAAAGGAAGCAAGTAAAGCGGCAAGAACTAACTTTTTCATGATGGAACTCCCGTCTGTCAATCTTATGATTTTTGGCCGTGTCTGCGGCATGGGATAACAATGCCATCAAGTGAATTTATATGCAATAAACATGATTAAATAATTTAAATGAAATAAAAAAGACGGACAACTTAGTGGGTTGTCCGTCTTCATTATAAGAATTTATGCACTATGTAGGCCGGATAAGGCGTCCCCGCCGCATCCGGCACAGGCACCGTGCTGATGTCTGATGCGACGCTGGCGCGTCTTATCAGACCTACAAAACCCCCCGGCGAATGTACGCAGCCACATTAATTTCGCCGTTCGAATGCCAGTGCTTTGCGCTCGATCAGACGCATCATCAGCGTCAGCAGGCCGTTAACGACCAGGTAAATAATCCCTGCCGCACCGAACACCATTACATCGTAGGTGCGTCCGTACAACAACTGGCTGTATCCCATCACTTCCATCAGCGTAATGGTGTAAGCCAGAGAGGTACTTTTGAACACCAGCACCACTTCGTTGGAATAAGAAGAGAGCGAGCGTTTAAAGGCATACGGCAGCAGGATCGCCAGCGTATCTTTTTTGCTCATTCCCAGGGCGCTACAGGACTGCCACTGACCTTCCGGGATCGCACGAATTGCACCGTAAAACAGCTGCGTGGTATACGCCGCACTGTTCAGCGATAACGCAATCAGCGCACATAACCACGGTTCTGACAACAAATGCCACAGTGCCGGATACTCCTGCAAAGTCGGAAACTGGCCCGGCCCGTAATAAATCAGGAAGATCTGCACCAGCAGCGGCGTACCGGTAAACAGCGTGATATAACCCCGCACCAGCCACACCAGCACCGGCGTTTTCAGCGTCAGGATGATGGTAAAAATCAATGCCAGAATCAGTGCCACAATCAGCGAGGCAACGGTTAGCGTCAGGCTGGTGTGTAGCCCTTTCATCAGTTCGGGTAAATACTCAAACATTAGCTGGGCCTCCGCTCAAAACGTGTCGCGCGCAGGTCAATGCGTTTGAGAATGTACTGACTGAGCAGGGTGATCACCAGGTAAATCGCCGCCGCCACAATGTACCAGGTAAATGGTTCCTGGGTACGAGTAGCGATGCTTTTTGTTTGCAGCATTAAATCATTCACACTAATCAAACTGACCAGCGCGGTATCTTTCAGCAGCACCAGCCACTGGTTACCGAGGCCAGGCAGCGCATGACGCCACATCTGCGGCATCACCAGACGGAAAAAGATAGCCGATTTCGACAGCCCCAGCGCCTGACCAGACTCCCACTGACCCACCGGCACCGCTTTCAACGCGCCCCGAAGCGTTTGCGAGGCATAGGCGGCATACAGCAGCGACAGAGCGATGACACCACAAAGGAACGGGCTAACGTCGAAGTTCTCAATGTCCATCTGCACTGGGATCTGCACGAACCCAAGATTGATAGTGAAGCCATCCGAAAGCGTCAGCAGCAGCTGCGAGGAGCCAAAATAGATAAACAGCACCACCAGAATTTCTGGCAGGCCACGCAGAATGGTTACCAGCGCTGAACCTGCCCACGCGACAGGACGCCATTTTGCCGACTCCCATACCGCAAAGAACATCGCCAGCGCCAGCCCGACAATCAATGCACAAACGGCAAGGCCGACGGTCATCCCGGCGGCGCTTGCTAAAGGAAAAAATTCATTCATCAGGAATTACTTCTGGAACCATTTGTTGTAGATGGTTTCGTAAGTGCCATCTTTCTTCACTTTTTCCAGCGCAGTGTTGAGTTTCTGCTGCAGCTCAGTGTTGCCCTGACGTACCGCGATGCCGAGGCCAGTGCCGAAGTAATCTTTATCGGTCACTTTGTCGCCCACCGCCGCCAGTTTCGGGTTATCTTTCAGCCACTCAGTGACCACTGCGGTGTCACCGAAGACGCCGTCGATACGCCCGTTTTGCAGATCCAGTTTTGCGTTCTGGTAGCTGTCATACGGAACGGTAGTGATTTCCGGGTGCTTATCCATAATGAATTTCTGGTGTGTCGTCCCGTTCTGTACGCCGACTTTTTTGCCTTTCAGCTGATCAACACTGGTGTATTTGCCTTGCTGACCCACAAACAGGGCAGAGTTGTCATAGTACGGGGTGGTAAACAGCACCTGCTTTTCACGCTCCGGAGTGATATCCATGCCCGCCATCACGGCTTCTACGCGACGGAATTTCAGGCTTGGGATCAGGCTGTCAAACGCCTGGTTAGAGAAAGTGCAGGTTGCATCAATCTCTTTACACAGCGCTTGTGCCAGGTCGACGTCAAAACCAACGATCTGGTTGTTTGCATCAATCGATTCAAACGGAGGATAGGAGGCTTCGGTAGCAAAACGAATGGTTTCGGCAGCTGTGGCGGAAAGACTAAAACCTGCAATTAACGCGGCAATCAGAACTTTTTTCATTGTTGTTATCCCGAATCTTAGTGAGAGAGATAGTTTTTAAATGCTTCGGTTTGCGGCTCGGTAAAGCAGCTCGCGTCGCCTTGTTCTACGATATGACCATTTTCCATATACACCACTCGGCTGGCGGTTTTACGCGCCACTTCAACTTCGTGGGTGACGATCACCTGGGTAATATTCGTTTCTGCCAGCTCACGAATGATGCTGACGATTTGTGCCGTAATTTCCGGGTCCAGTGCGGCGGTCGGTTCATCGAACAGCAGTACCTGCGGTTCCATCATCAACGCACGGGCAATAGCAACACGCTGCTGCTGACCACCAGAAAGATGCAGCGGGTAACGATCGCTATAAGGTTTGAGACGCAGACGTTCCAGCAGTTTTTCTGCACGGGCCAGCGCCTGATCTTTACTCAACCCCAGTACACGGCAGGGCGCTTCAATCAGGTTTTGCTGCACGGTCAGATGCGGCCACAGGTTGTATTGCTGAAACACCATGCCAACGTTACGACGCAAATCGCGAATCGCTTTGTCAGAGGGTGTTTTGGTGAAATCGAAATGGTTGCCTGCAATGTTGAGCGTACCGGAGCGCGGCATCTCAAGCAGATTGAGTACACGCAGCAGCGAGCTTTTACCCGCGCCGCTGGGGCCAAGTAACACCAGCGTTTCGCCCTGTGGGCAATCCAGCGTGATATCGAACAGCGCCTGATGCGCGCCGTAGAAGCAATTAATGCCGTTTAATTGAATACTCATTGACACTCGTATACTGGCAGTCTGATAGCTATTGAGGTCGAAGATAGTACCTTTGACAGAATAATTATGCAATATTTCTGCTTTAAAAGTTAAAAGCAAAGCGCATTATTCAATAAACATAGCACAAAATAACGGGGGCGGTGGTCGGCGAGCATAAATGTCGGCATTCCTCACGAAATGCCGGACAATTTACGGGGTTTATTGGTTGATCAAGGCGTTAGCGATTCTCGATGGACTGACGGAGCGTACCCGCCGTGGCATGAACGCTACCGCCTAAGTAACGCACATCGTCGATGACCCAACACTGGCCTTCCTGAATCATTAACACTTCATCCTGCCAACCCTGGTCACCCTGTTTGAGATCCACGCGCAATGGAATGTTACGGGCATCACGATTAGGGATAGTCGATGCACTGGCAACGTGGGCGCTGTCTGGCAAGGTGGTTCGACTGGAGAATGGATCGTTGGTCAGTAGTTCCCGATGGTTATTATCCCGGGAGGCATCGCTAAGCAGTGTCGCCAGTTTGTCGCTCAGATAAGGGCGCAAGGCGGTGATGTCGTTGCTGCGGTGCAAAATGCGGTAGTCATAAAATTGCTGGGCCACGTTATCCGGGCCTCCTTCAACGCAAGGACCACTGCGTGTGCCGTTATCTTTATAAGCTGGAGTGACTGTGGTGCAGGCACTGAGGAGCAGTGCGCAGGGGATAAGCATTGTCAATTTGCTGTAGCGCATAATGATTTCCTTATAAGCGATCGCTCTGAAAGCGTTCTACGATAATAATGATATCCTTTCAATAATAGCGTATCAGTCTGATAATGCTTTTGAGATCGAAGGCTTAGCAAACAAGGAGATCGATCATGCAATTTTCTACAACCCCAACTCTGGAAGGCCAGACCATCGTTGAATATTGCGGTGTGGTGACCGGCGAAGCGATTTTAGGTGCCAATATTTTCCGTGATTTCTTTGCCGGTATCCGCGATATCGTTGGCGGACGTTCCGGTGCGTATGAAAAAGAACTGCGTAAAGCACGGGAGATCGCCTTTGAGGAATTAGGCTCCCAGGCGCGGGCGCTGGGGGCCGATGCCGTCGTCGGTATTGATATCGACTACGAAACGGTCGGGCAAAACGGCAGTATGCTGATGGTTAGCGTCAGCGGTACGGCGGTGAAAACGCGTCGATGAGAAGAGTCTTCTGGCTGGTCGCTGCCGCTCTGTTATTGGCAGGGTGTGCAGGCGAAAAAGGCATTGTCGAGAAAGAGGGATATCAGCTTGATACCCGACGCCAGGCGCAGGTGGCGTATCCGCGCATTAAAGTGCTGGTGATCCACTACACCGCAGATGATTTTGATAGCTCGCTGGCGACACTGACCGATAAGCAGGTCAGCTCGCATTATCTGGTCCCTGCGGTACCACCGCGATACAACGGTAAACCGCGCATCTGGCAACTGGTGCCGGAACAAGAACTGGCCTGGCATGCGGGGATTAGCGCCTGGCGCGGGGCAACGCGCCTTAACGACACCTCTATTGGCATTGAGCTGGAAAACCGTGGCTGGCAAAAATCGGCCGGAGTGAAATATTTTGCCCCGTTTGAACCGGCACAGATTCAGGCGCTTATTCCACTGGCGAAAGATATTATTGCCCGTTATCACATCAAGCCGGAAAACGTAGTGGCACATGCGGATATCGCACCGCAGCGCAAAGACGATCCGGGGCCATTATTTCCCTGGCAGCAACTGGCGCAGCAGGGGATTGGTGCCTGGCCGGATGCGCAGCGGGTTAACTTTTACCTTGCCGGGCGCGCGCCGCACACACCGGTAGATACCGCGTCATTGCTGGAGCTTTTGGCGCGCTACGGTTATGACGTTAAACCTGATATGATACCGCGCGAGCAGCGGCGCGTGATTATGGCATTCCAGATGCATTTCCGCCCGACGTTATATAACGGCGAAGCGGATGCAGAAACTCAGGCGATTGCCGAAGCATTGCTGGAGAAATACGGGCAGGATTAGCGCGGCAGTTTTCCGTGGTCGCGTAGCCAGGCGGCAGTTTTCTCGATACCTTCATCCAGGGTGATGACCGGCTGATAACCTAACTCTTCCTGCGCACGCGTAATATCCAGCGTAAAGTCAAAATTCAACTTGGAGACGCCGTAGTGGGTCAGCGGCGGCTCTTTTGCTGACTTGCGGCCTAAACGCTCCATGCTGCGGGCGATCATATCCAGCATCGGGTAGGGGACGGAACGAATACGACAGTCAATATTCAACTCGTCGATCAGCTTCTGCACGATGCTGCGCAGTGTGCGATGCTCGCCGTTGGTGATGTTGTACACACGCCCGGAAGGTAGCTTATCGCAGGCTTCCTGGCTTGCCAGCCACATTGCGTGCACGGCATTTTCATAGTAGGTCATATCGACCAGCGCACTGCCGCCATGCGGTAACAGAATACTGCCGTAGTGGTGCATCATATGCGCCAGACGGGGAATAAAGACTTTATCGTGCGGTCCGAACAGACTTTGTGGGCGCAGAATAGTAAAGCGCGTTTGTGGATTCGCCTGCGAAAGCATATTGATCACTTCTTCGCTGGCTGCTTTGCTGCGGGCAAACTCGTTGGCGAAGCGGTGAGGGCGAAAATCTTCTTTAATATCGCGATGGTGGTGATAATCGAAGTACAGGGAGGGGGAAGAGATATGAATAAAGTTACGCACACCCCAGGCGACAGCCCATTCACCCAGGCGGCGAGTGGCGCGAACGTTAGCCAGATCGAAAGCCTGTTGTGTCCCCCAGGGTGAGGTAAAGCTGGAGCAGTGCCACAGCGTATCAATGCCCGCGAGCATCACTTTAGCTTGTGATGAAACCAGCTCGGTCAGATCCGCCGGAACAAACTCTGCGCCCATTTTTTCCAGCAATTTGCCCATTGCCTCGTTGCGACCGGTCGCTCGCACGCTGATGCCTTTCTGGCATAAAAACTCTACCGCGTTTCGACCTAAGCCGCTGGTGGCGCCGGTAACCAGTACCTTCATATCAATCCACTGTTGTTGAGAAAATAACGTGCGCATTCTTCCGTGATTTCCCCCATGATGCAATGGGAAACATGAAAGAATAACGCAGGTTTTGTCGATTAATCTGTGCTTTGTTCTGCCAGTCTGGCGATTTGTTTTGCCATTCCGCGAAAAATAAACAGATGCGCGGGGATCATCAATAACCAGTAAAACAGCCCCGGCATACCGTGCGGATGCCAGAAAGCGCGGACATCGATAGTACGATAGTCGCCTTTATCTTCCAGGCTAAAACACAGTCGTCCCAGCCCCGGCGCTTTCATGCCAAATAACAACGTAAGTTGTTTTTCCGGTTCAACGACAATCACTTTCCAGCTATCCACCGCATCGCCAGTCTGTAAATATTCGCGCTCCGGGCGGCCTTTCGCCAGCTTATGACCGATCGCGCGGTCCATCAACGCCCGTGTCTGCCACAAAATATTGCCAAAGAAATAACGCTCTTTACCGCCGATTTGGTTCACTACCTGCCATAAAGCAGCAAGGCTGGCGGACGTTTTAACGGTAAACCCCGCCTGTTTGGCAAAATAACCGTACTCCGGTCGCCAGCGGGCAAAGGCCTGAGCGTCGTAGCCCCAGTCGCTGGAGTTGACCAGTTTTTCCTCCTCTTTCAACGTGCTACGTACCGCGTCATCGAAAGCGATCAGCCGTTGTGGGATGAGTGCACGTAGCGCGGTATCATCCGCCAGCAGATCGTGTTTCAGCCCCTGAATCAACGCCCTGGCGGTGGTGGGCGGTACGGAAGTAATCACATTGAGAAACCACACCGAAATCCAGCGGGTGGGGAGGGGGATGGGGATCAACCAGCGGCGCTTACCGCTCACCGCCATAAAATGTTCAAACTGTTGCTGATAACTGAGCACCTCTGGTCCGGCGGCTTCGAAGATGCGGTGTTCGCTGGCCGGATGATCTAACAACGCCACCAGATAGTGCAGCAAGTTTTCCAGCGCGATGGGCGTGGTGCGTGAACGTACCCAGCGTGGCGGCGTTAACACTGGCAGGTTGTAGACCATATCGCGCATGACTTCGAACGCCGCTGAACCTGCGCCAACGATAATTCCGGCCCGAAGTTCGGTCACAGGTACATTCGCTTCACGAAGAATGTCCGCCGTAGCCTGACGAGCACGCAGATGATCCGACTGCTCATGTGGCGGGGCCTGCAACGAACTGAGAAAGATTAATTGCTTAACTGGTACTTCACGTAGCGCATCGCGGACGTTGAGAGCCACCTGGCGCTCCTGAGCGATAAAATCGCCGCCTTCGCCCATGCTGTGCACCAGAAAATAGACGGTATCGATATCCTGCAACAGGGCCGGAAGGTTATCCGGCCAGCTGAGATCGACTTTATGGCAACTGACGTTTGCCAGTTGCAGCTTTGCAAGCCTGTCGACATGACGTGCCGCCGCCAGGATCTGATGCCCTTGCTGGCTGAGTGTGCGCACCAGATGCTGACCAATGTAGCCACTGGCACCGAGAACTAAAATGCGTTGCGGCACGTCTCTCTCCTTAACGCGCCAGGAATGCGCGCCAGTGGGCGGCGACTTCCGCCAGTTGTTCGCGCGAGACGTCAAGATGCGTCACCAGGCGGACAATCGGCGAGGCGTTAATCAGCACGTTTCTCGCTTTCATGTATTCGCCTAACGCGGCAGCATTTTCTTCCCCGACGCGAACAAACAGCATATTAGTGTCCTGACGCATCACATCCGCGCCTGCTTCACGCAGTTGCTCCGCCATCCAGGCGGCGTTGTCGTGATCTTCCTGCAACCGTGCGACGTTATTTTTCAGGGCATACATCCCGGCGGCAGCCAGAATCCCGGACTGACGCATCCCGCCACCGGCCATTTTCCGCCAGCGGATGGCACGTTTAATGTAATCACGATTACCGACGAGTAATGAACCGACTGGCGTCCCAAGACCTTTCGACAGGCAAATGGTGAACGAATCACAATATTGCGTGATCTCTTTCAGTTCGCAGCCGTAAGCCACCACGGCATTAAAGATGCGCGCACCGTCAACATGCAGCGCCAGATTGCGCTCGCGGGTAAATTCCCATGCTTCTTTCAGGTATTCACGCGGCAGCACTTTGCCGTTGTGGGTGTTTTCCAGACTGAGTAATTTGGTGCGGGCGAAATGGATATCGTCGGGTTTGATTTTCATCGCCACTTTATCCAGCGGTAGCGTGCCGTCGGCAGCCGCGTCGATGGGTTGCGGCTGAATACTGCCCAGCACCGCTGCGCCACCGGCTTCAAACAGATAGTTATGCGCGGCCTGACCGACAATATACTCTTCGCCACGTTCGCAGTGACTGAGCAGAGCGACCAGGTTGGCCTGAGTGCCGGTAGGCAGAAAAATGGCGGCTTCTTTACCGGAAAGCTCTGCTGCATAGTCCTGCAGAGCATTAACGGTAGGGTCGTCTCCGTAAACGTCGTCCCCAACCGGGGCGGCCATCATCGCTTCGAGCATGGCGCGGCTCGGTCGGGTAACGGTATCACTGCGTAAATCAATCATGGCATGTCCTTATTATGACGGGAAATGCCACCCTTTTTACCTTAGCCAGTTCGTTTTCGCCAGTTCGATCACTTCATCGCCGCGTCCGCTGATGATTGCGCGCAACATATACAAGCTAAATCCTTTGGCCTGTTCGAGTTTGATCTGCGGTGGAATGGCTAACTCTTCTTTGGCGACCACCACATCCACCAGCACCGGACCGTCGATGGAGAAGGCGCGTTGCAGGGCTTCATCAACTTCAGACGCTTTTTCTACACGGATACCCGTAATGCCGCACGCTTCGGCAATGCGGGCAAAGTTTGTGTCGTGTAGTTCGGTGCCGTCAGTCAAATAGCCACCAGCTTTCATCTCCATCGCCACAAAGCCCAGCACGCTGTTGTTAAAGACGACAATTTTCACTGGCAGTTTCATCTGCACTACTGAGAGGAAATCGCCCATCAACATGCTAAAACCGCCATCGCCGCACATGGCGACCACCTGACGTTCTGGCTCTGTCGCCTGCGCACCCAGCGCCTGCGGCATGGCGTTAGCCATCGAACCGTGGTTAAACGAACCTAACAGGCGACGCTTGCCGTTCATTTTTAGATAACGTGCCGCCCACACCGTTGGCGTACCAACGTCACAGGTGAAAATAGCGTCATCGGCGGCAAAATGACTAATTTGCTGCGCCAGATATTGCGGGTGAATGGCTTTCTCGCTCGGTTTAGCTAAATCGTCCAGCCCTTTGCGGGCGTCGCGGTAATCTTCCAGCGCTTTATCCAGAAACTTGCGATCGGCTTTTTCTTCCACCAATGGAAGCAATGCACGCAGAGTCGACTTGATATCGCCGACCAGTGCCATATCCACCTTGCTGTGAGCGCCGATGCTGGCTGGGTTGATATCAATCTGAATGATTTTGGCATCGGTCGGGTAGAAGGCGCGGTAGGGAAATTGCGTGCCGAGCAGCACTAACGTATCGGCATTCATCATAGTGTGAAAACCTGACGAGAAGCCGATTAACCCGGTCATTCCAACATCATACGGATTATCGTATTCGACATGTTCTTTACCGCGCAGGGCATGAACAATAGGCGCTTTAATTTTCCCGGCAAACTCAACTAACTCTTTATGCGCCCCCGCGCAGCCGCTGCCACACATCAGGGCGATATTGCTGGAATAACGCAGCAGTTGCGCCAGTTTGCGTAACTCTTCTTCTTCCGGCGTCACGACTGGTTGTGGCGCATGATACCAGTGCATGGTTGCCCCTTCTGGCGCAGGTTTTAACGCCACGTCGCCTGGTAACACGACAACCGAAACGCCACGGTTAAGCACCGCTTTGCGCATGGCAATCGCCAGTACTTGTGGGATCTGCTCCGGGCTGGAAACCAGCTCGCAATAGTGACTACATTCGCGGAATAGCTCTTGTGGGTGGGTTTCCTGGAAATAGCCGCTGCCAATTTCGCTGGAGGGAATATGAGCGGCAATCGCCAGTACCGGAACGTGATTGCGGTGGCAATCGAACAGGCCGTTGATTAAGTGCAGGTTGCCGGGGCCGCACGATCCGGCGCAGACCGCCAGTTCTCCGCTAAGTTGTGCTTCAGCGCCAGCGGCAAAGGCCGCCACTTCTTCGTGGCGGGTGGACATCCACTCGATGGTGCCCATGCGATTAAGACTGTCACTAAGACCGTTCAGAGAGTCGCCTGTGACTCCCCAGATGCGTTTCACCCCTGCCGATTCGAGTGTTTTGGCGATATAAGCTGCAACCGTTTGTTTCATGGTTCTCCATCTCCTGAATGTGATAACGGTAACAAGTTTAGTTCATCTGACGGAGGGGGAAGGGATGGGAGAGAAAGGAGGCACTAACGGTTAAATAGCCCGATGAAAGGAATATCATCGGGCATAAGGCGATTATGCGAGAACCAAATCCCCCTGCGGATGGCAGGAGCAGGCCAGTACGTAACCTTCAGCGATTTCGGCGTCGGTCAGCGTCATTGTGCTGCTCACCGTATATTCACCGGAAACCACTTTTGTCTTACAGCAGCCGCAAACACCCGCACGGCAGGCAGCGACAACCGGAACGTTATTGCTTTCCAGCGCCTCCAGTAGCGTGGTGCCAACCGGGGCGTAAAATTCTCGTGCCGGTTGCAGTTTGGTGAATTTCAGACCGCTGGTCGCCGCTTCTGCTACTGGGGTGAAGAATTTCTCTTTAAAGAAACGCGTCACGCCGAGCGCTTTCACTTCCTGCTCTACCCAATCCATATACGGAGCCGGGCCGCAGGTCATCACGGTACGTGAAGCTAAGTCAGGTACACCTGCCAGCAGTTCGCGAGTGAGACGACCAGCGATAAAGCCTTCGGTAACGTTATTTTCTGCCACCAGCGTTACCGGATAGTTACGCCACTCATCGGCGAAAATAACATCCTGCGGCGTACGCACGTTGTAGATCACCCGCACATCGGCCTGTGGACGGTTCTTCGCAAGCCAGCGACGCATCGACATAATCGGCGTGACGCCGCAGCCTGCCGCCAGCAACAGGAATTTATCTTCTGCTTTATCGTCGCAGGTAAATTCCCCCATCGCGTCCGAAAGCCAGAGATAATCACCGCGTTTTACATCGCGCGTCAGCCACTGGGAGCCGACACCGTCATCAATCCGCCGCACGGTCAGGGTGATATATTCACTCACGCCTGGCGTGGAGGAAATGGTGTAAGCACGCAGCGTTTCCGCTGAGTTTCGCACGCTGACCAGTGCATATTGCCCGGCGCGATATGGGTAGTAATCGTGGCAAATCAGGGAAATCGTCCACACATCCGGCGTTTCTTGCGTAATGTGATGAACCTGCATCCGCCACGGGCATTGATTCGTTGGCATCGTCATCGACAAACTCCTTACGCGCTCAACAGTTGCTTCATGTCTTCTTCAACAGTGGTGATAGAACGCAGGCCGAATTTCTCGTTCAGCACCGCCAGCAGGTCTGGTGTCAGGAAACCAGGTGCAGTCGGGCCGGTGACGATATTTTTCACGCCCAGAGAAAGCAGCGTCAGCAGAATGACGATCGCTTTCTGTTCAAACCAGGAGAGCACCAGCGACAGCGGCAGATCGTTGACACCGCAGCCCAGTTTCTCTGCCAGAGTGACAGCCAGAATAATCGCTGAGTAAGCATCGTTACATTGACCTGCATCTACCAGACGCGGCAGACCTTCGATATCGCCAAACTCAAGTTTGTTAAAGCGATATTTACCACAGGCGAGGGTCAGGATCAGGCAGTCATCCGGCACGCTGGTGGCGAAATCGGTGAAGTAGTGGCGCTCGCCGCGTGCGCCGTCACAGCCACCAAGCAGGAAGATATGACGCAGTTTTTCACGGCTCACCAGATCAATCAGCGTATCAGCAGCGCCAAGCAGCGTCTGGCGACCAAAACCCACGGTGATAAGGTGCGGAATTTCGCTGTACGGGAAGCCTGCCATCTGTTGCGCCTGGGTGATAACCGCAGAGAAATCATCACCGTCCAGATGACGCACGCCAGGCCAGCCAACAATGCTGCGGGTCCAGATACGATCGTCATAAGCGCCTACGGTTGGGTCGATGATGCAGTTCGAGGTCATCACGATGGGGCCAGGGAAACGAGCGAACTCCACTTGCTGATTCTGCCAGCCGCTGCCGTAGTTACCGACCAGATGCTTGAATTTACGCAGCTCCGGGTAGCCATGCGCAGGCAGCATTTCGCCGTGGGTGTAGACATTAACGCCCGTGCCTTCGGTCTGTTCCAGCAGGTTGTAGAGATCTTTGAGATCGTGACCGGAAATCAGAATGCATTTACCCGCCGTCGCTTTGACGTTGACCTGGGTTGGCGTCGGGTGACCGTATTTACCGGTTTCGCCTGCATCCAGAATGCTCATCACTTTGAAGTTCATCTGGCCGATTTCCATTGAACACTCAAGAAGCGCGTTCATATCGGCAGGCCAGGTCCCCAGCCACGCCATGATTTTATGATACTGGGCATAAATATCGTTGTCGTATTGACCGAGAACATGCGCGTGTTCCATATAGGCCGCCGCACCTTTCAGGCCATACAGGCACAGCAGACGCAGGCCGAGAATGTTTTCGCCAATCGCCGCTTTATCTTTGTTAGGGGTAAATTCTGCTGCCTGACGTTGCAGCTCGCCGAGATCGTCGCTCACCAGTTGCAGGTCAGCCATCGGGTTATCGACGCGCGCGTTGGCATCTACAGCCAGGCATTGCGCTTTCAGCGCCTCGCGCAGGGCAATCGCTTCACGAGCGTAGCCGACAATACGCGGAGAATCGAAGTTAACGTTGGTCAGGGTTGAGAAAAAGGCACGTGGCGCGAAGCTGTCAACATCGTGGTTGATGATGCCGTATTCACGCGCTTTTACCGCCCAGGCAGAAAGCCCTTGCAGCGCCGCGATGAGTAAATCCTGAAGGTCAGAAGTTTCCGCCGTTTTACCACACATCCCCTGCGCGTATGAGCAGCCGTTTCCTGCCGGAGTACGGATAGTTTGTTCACATTGCACACAAAACATGATCACACCTTTTAAAGTTATATTTAATATACATGTTTAAGGTTAAGACGCTTAACGCGGGGATAAAAGGGATTTTTCATGCAACTTTAAGGGAGATTGATTTAGCGCAATTTTGGCGGCAGGGATCTACCGCCAGAGAGGTATTACGCAGAGAAAAAGGCGATGAGGATCGGCACTAACAGGCTAAGAATAAAACCGTGAACAATTGCCGCCGGGACCATATCCAGCCCGCCAGTACGTTGAAGAACGGGCAGGGTGAAATCCATTGATGTGGCACCGCATAAGCCCAGTGCAGTAGAGCGGCTGCGGCGAATCAGCCCAGGGATCAACATAATAGCAATCAGTTCACGGGCCAGATCATTAAAAAACGCCGCGCTCCCGATTACCGGGCCAAAAGATTCGGTCAATAAAATACCGGAAAGAGAATACCAGCCGAAACCGGAGGCCATTGCCAGCGCGGTATTGATGGGGAGATCAAGAATAAAGGCGTTAATTAAACCACCAATTAATGAACTGACAACCACCACCACGGCGACAATCATTCCCCGGCGATTAAGGACAATCTGCTTTAAGGTCATGCCATTATTGCGCAACTGAATACCGACGAGGAAAAGTAGCAGAATTAACGTGTATTCGCTGGCTTCGGTCGCGTGTTGTAAGAAAGCCAGTCCACTCAGACCAATGGCAAAACCAATCACTACTACGCCGCACAGTTTTAGCGACTCCAGCGCCATCGCAATACGCGACGGGAGTTTTTCTTGCTGATGGTGGTTGCGCCACGGCAGGCCTCGCTCCAGCCACATCAGGGCGGCAATATTACATAGTAAAATAACGGTAATACTGACAGCAGAATAATGCAGAATCGCCAACAGGTTACTGGCGAGGTTATCGAGAAACGCCAGACTGATACCCATAAAAAAGAGAATAAGGTAAACCATCCAGCTTAATAGCTGATTAATAACTTTTAACGCAGCTTGTTGGCGAAGCGGAATGAGGTAACCCACAATCAGGGGAACCAGAATGATTAACAGCCCAGAAAACATGAAAACCCAGTCCTTGCAAAGATGAAGTCGAAATGCGCGATGACACACTACTGAAAGCGGAAGGACGAGTAAAGTTGCAATTAAAAGGAAATGTTATGCATAAGGAGCAGTAGAGTATTCGTTTTCATTTAAAGATATTCTTGCGCTTTAATTACAAACTGCACCGATGTTGGTGGCGTCAAAATCGCCGAGGCGTTCCCTGAAGGCCGGGGCAGCCCACATGGATGTGGGCTGAGGGCGC
>ERZ773168.1490-NODE-1490-length-19851-cov-3.032481_pt1 | contig 19851 bp, 10 predicted proteins | sample MGYA00511261_ERZ773168 | MGnify/ENA primary metagenome ERZ773168 (study PRJEB29015, sample SAMEA2737855) | human gut metagenome | biome: human gut; feature: human-associated habitat; material: faeces | place: China | collected 2012 ... | reverse complement strand
CCCGAATTTCACTTGGCTCCCGGGGAATAGGCAGTCCGCCAAAGCACTCCGGGCACACCGGAATCAGCTGAAAATATCGTTCCAGCGCCCGCACCTGCTCATTCCTGTTATTGCCGCCGCTGTACTTGCAGTTCTCCCCCAGCAGGCAGGCGGAGACCAGCAGCTTAGGCTTCGTCATAGTCATAGGTACATACCTCGCTTAAATAAGTCTTGGTCATAACGCCGTTGGTATAAGTGATATAAAACCGGGCGCTCACCTGCCCGGTGGCAGAGGAAGACCCGTACAGCAGCGCCTTGCGTCCGGGGGTACAGGCAGTAGGCATTTGCTTGACCGTATAGCCCTGGGCATTGGTTGTACCTACCCGCTCCGGCACCAAATCCGTCGCAGCCATATTCTTACCGTACAGGAAGCCGCAGTCCACGACCCGGTACTCGTTAAAGGCGCGCACATTCACCTCAAATCGGCGGCGGTAGGCACCATTCTCTTGTGCCGACTGGCGAATATACAACACACCGATCTTGGCCTGCACGCCATAAATTCGATCCAGCGTCACCTCCGGCAGCACCCGGTTCACCGACAAGTTGGCACCATCGCTTGGGCTGATCCCTTGCCGCTGATTCAGCACATCGTCCCGTGCGTTTACATAACCGTCGCCGTTCAAATCACCCACCAGCAACAAAACAGCTGCCGGTGCGGTGGTGTTGCCCCCGCCGACAGACAGGGGCACACTGCGGGGCACGCAGCCGTCACCGCAAAAAGTCAAAGTATAATTCCCGCAGGATACGCCCTCAAACAGGAACACGCCGTTCTCGTTGGTCACCGCCACCGGCGTGCCGTCCAACGATACGGAGATGTTTTCCAGCGGCGCACCGGCCTTGTCCGTGACCGTGCCCTTGACAAAATGCCCCTCCGGCTGGGTGGGCGACAAAATGTTCGTTTCCTCCGTACCGCAGCGGGTACAGTAGCGCTGCACACGGCCTGCCACACAGCAGGTGGGCGCCGTATAGGCGCGCTGCACCCAATTGTGACCCAAAGCCGGGGTGTCTGCGGTGTAGCTGTCGCCGCACACGGTGCAGGTGTACTTGGAACACCCGGTTGCTGTGCAGGTAGGCGCCGTTTGCACCGTCTCCGAATAAGTATGACCATTCGGGGGCAGCTCTACCGTGCCCAGGTCTGCGCCGCAGCGGGCGCAGGTGCGGCTGCGGGTGGCGCCTGCCGTGCAGGTGGGCGCCGGTCCGCTGTCCGTATAGATTCGGTGCAGGCAGCCCAGCGGCACAAAGGTCAGTCCATGCTGTCGGGCATAGTCCATCACCGTGGTGTCATAGTAACCGTACAGAGTCAGACCGTCCCCCACCCCTGCAAAGACAGCAGCCGGAAACACCGTGTCCGTAGCGGTAACCGTCAGTTCTGTTAAATCCGGGCAATGGGCAAACCAGTTGGCGTCCATTTTCTCTATACCGCTGCCCAGGGTCACCCGGGTCAGGCCGGTGCAATTGGCAAAGCTGCTTTCCGGCAGGGCGGTCACGCCGTCCTCCACCGTCACTTGCCGTATCTCTGCACCAAACAGCGCCCAAGGCGCCACATCGGCGGCAAAATCCGCCACCGGTCCGCTGCCGCTGATCGTAAGCGCTGCTGTGTCCAAATCATACTGCCAAGCAGTTTCCGCACCGCAGGCGCCGCTGTTCACCGGATAAAAAGGAATAGCTGTGCCGCAGTAGGTCTCCAGCACAGAGCCGGGCAAGCCGTACACCGTCAGCGCCCGGCGCACAAAGCCGTCAGAAAAGGTAGTCCCCAGTCCGTGGGGCTCCACGGACACGGCGGCCGTGGCGTACACCGTACGCAAGGTATGATTCAATAAGAACGCGCCGCCAGCGATCAGCACCGCCCGGCGCAGCACAAGGGTGTCTTGATGGAACTGAGGCAACGCCATCCACAGGGTGCGCCCATTTTTGCCGTACAACAGGCCGTCTGCCGTAACGGTCAGAACGGCAGAGGCGCTCTCCACCTGTTGCAGCTGCCAGGCAGACAGAAACGCCGCCGCATACACGGCAGTCACCCCATTGGGAATCGTAAAGTCCGTAGCCACCCGACCACCGGGGTAACAGATCAGCTCCGTGCCGTCCCCGCTGTATAGCACACCCTCTGCCACCGTATAATCATCGCCGGTGACAGAGAACGCCGTCACCCGCCGCATATCCGCAAAGGCGTAACCGGTTACACCGGTGACGCCCTGACCGATGAACACGCTGCTCACCGTATCCGCATAAGCGGCCCAGGGCGCAGCGCTGCTGCTGTAAGCAGACAGCCGCCCGGCGCCGGTGATCTCCAGTTGCCCGGTGGCATAGCAGGTCCAGTTAACCCCACGGCCGCAGCTGCCGCTGCCCAGCACCTGCGGCTCCGCATAAGGCTCTGTATAAGTATCGCCGCACACGGCGCAGGTGTAGGTCAGGCTGCCCGGGTCCGTATCTGTGGGTCGCAAAATCTGACACACATAGTTATGCACGCAACCCAGGGGTAAGAACGCCGCTCCTGCCGCAGCCGCAGCCCGGGGCGCAGGGGTGTTGCGCCAGCCCCGCACCGTCAGATCGCTGCAACCGGAAAAGGCGCCGGTGCCCACCTGCTCCACATTGCGGGGCAATGTGATGGTGTGCAGACCCTTGCAATTTTCAAACACATAAGTCCCCAGCCGCTGCAAAGTCTCCGGCAGGGTAAACACTGCGCTTTGGCAGCCGGAAAAAGTAAAATTGCCCAGCCCGGTGACCGTATCCGCCACCGTAATCTGCTGTAGTTCTTCCGCCCACAGCGCCCAGGGCGTGGCTGCCGCACAGTCATAATCTGCGCCGTCACCGGTGCCGGTGAGGGCCAGCGTACCCTCCGGCAGGGTCAAGGTATAGGTTAGGTTGCCTGTGGTGCCGGTTCGAGTCAGGTTGTCCAGCCGCAGCAGACCATTGCCGTAAATGGGATCAAGGCCCGGGTCACCCAGATCCTCTGCACTCCCTTGCAGCAACGCGTTCAGCTGGTCCAGGGTCAAATCCGGGTGCAGACTCAGCAGCAGCGCACAGCAGGCCGCCCCATAGGGGCAGGACAGAGAGGTGCCGGAGGCAGTTGTAGCAGCAGGTGCACCGCCGCTGTCCATGGTGGCCACGGTAATGTGGCTGCCGGGGGCGCAGTAATCCACCAGGTCGCCGTAATTGGAAAAACCCGCCACCGTCTTGTCCGCCGTCACTGCACTGACGGTAATGGCCTGGGGCAATGCCGAGGGATAGCGGTTGCTGATCTGTTCGCCCGCATTTCCGGCAGAGCAACACACGGCCACACCCAGTGCCGCAGCCTTGTCCATCATGGCTGCAAAGCCCGCCCGATTTTGGCTGGTGCTCAGGCTCATATTCAGCACCCGTGCGCCCTTTGCCACAGCGTCCTCCATGGCGGCCAAAACCGCCGAGGCAGCGCAGGTGTCCGTACCGAAGCGCACCACTTTATAGGGCAATATTTTTACATTCTCATCTGTATTCCCGGCCAGCACCGAGGCCACCGCCGTGGCGTGCCAATACGTGGCGCCCCGCTGCCGGGTGTCATAGGCCGCATTGGCTCTACCGTCGCCGGACAGATCTATGCCGTCAGACACCAGCCGCCCTTGCAGCGCCGGGTGATCCAGCATAAAACCTGTATCAATTTGAGCGATGACTACCCGGTGACTCGGGATCTGCCGCCGGGCGCAAAAAGCGGTGGTGCCCACCATCTCCCCCGCCCAGGGGCAAAGGTTGCCGGTCAGATCCGTATCTGTTTCTAATTGGCACAGGCTGTCCGGCTCCGCCGTGGCGCCGTCCTGCGCCAACTGTACCGCCGCCTTGCGGGCAGCCAACGGTGTGTCATATTGCAAAATCGCCAAGCCGTCCGTCACCGCCGCTGCCACAGCGCCGTAGTCCTTACCGCCGTAGCCGGTAACTACCAGGCGGCACAGACCATAAGAATCACGCTCTAAATCCGCCTGCGCCACCGGGGCTTTCTCCAACAGAGCAGTATAGGCAGTCGCAAAGGCGCCGGATGCGGCACCCGATTTTTGCATCACAGGCAGAGCCGCCCCCAGCATACTCACCAGGAGCGCCAGTACCAGCAGCAGCGCCGTGCCCCGCCGGGTGTATCTGCGACTCATCGGTTTCGTCTCCCGGCCAGCCAAAAGAACACCACGCAAAACACCACCAGCAAACAGGCCAGCACAAAGGCGATCCACTTGCCGATCAGCGGAATGGCACCAAAAAAGCCGATCCCCAGTACCAGCACCAAAAACAGAATCACAAATATCAGCACGATGGCAGCGATTTTTTTGTTATTCATCTGCATTCTCCTTCAGTATCTCTTGCCGAACCACGCGGGCAACGCCCTCTCGATCATTGGATGGCGCCAAAAAGCGGGCAGCCGCCTTGGCCGCGTCCGTACCGTTCTCCATGGCATACGACCAACCGCAGTAGCGCAGCATATCCACATCGTTACCGCCGTCACCAAAACACATCACCTGGGCCGGGTCATAGTCCAGTTGCCCGCACAAGGCAGCCAAGGCCGTGGCCTTGCTGGTGCCCACCTTGCCGGCCTCCACATTGCACCCGATGGAGGAGGTAATTTCCACATGGCCCATGGTCTGCAAAAACGCGCGCAGTGCTCGGTTTTCTTCCATCGGTATCGTAAAGAGATTGAGCTTTTCCACCGTCATACCAACCAGTGCATCTGCCACACTGTCCCGGTACACCACTTTTTCCAGCAGTTCGTCCACAAAGCTGTCCGGCACGCCGTCCAGCCGCGCCATACCCTTGCGCCGGGCAGGCGCCACCGGCACCCCATCGGCATAGAATTCATAGTACACCGGGCGGCTGTCCAAATAAGCGCAGATCTGCCGCGCGTCCGCCAGCTGCATCGGGTCACTGTGGATCCGCTTTTTCTTCTGCACATCCCACACACCGGCGCCGTTGCTGAATACAATATAATCTAAAAAAGGCAGTTGGGCCTGCACCGGCTCCGTCAGCGCCAAGGTGCGACCGGTGGCCAACGCCAGGCGCACACCCTGTTGGCGGCAGGCAACCAACGCCCGGCGGGTGGTCTCGCCTACCCGCTGATGGTCCGGCAGCATTAAAGTGCCGTCCAGGTCCATTGCAATGAGTTTGATCTGCATACAAATTCCTTCCTTTGATGATCTTATCAAACCCATTGTAGCATATTTGTGCAGTGTTGACTACTTCCATTCTATGTAAAAAACCGGTTATTTTTATGCAGATTTCTGTACATTTTCATTGACGGCAGGTAGGTGGCTATGGTATCTTAGTATTGGAATATTCTATTCTAAAAATAAAATACAGAGGGGGACGGTCACATGGATCACACAAATCATGTGCCGAAAAAAGAATGGATGGCCTACTGCGTCGGCGCACTGGGTCAAGGCATGGTCTATGCCATTATGAGCAGCTATATCTCAGACTTTTACATTAGCGTGCTGAAGCTCACGCCTTTATTTGTACTGTTGCTGATGCTGCTGGCGCGGGTGTGGGACGCCATTAACGACCCGATCATGGGCTATATTATGGACCACGCCAATCCAAAGAACGGCAAAATGAAGCCGTATCTCATTTACACACCCATTCCCATTGCCATACTGACGGTGCTGCTGTTCTACGCACCCAACATCAGCGACACAGCCAAGATGATCTACGCCGCCGTTACCTATGTGGCCTGGGGTATGATCTACACCGCCTCGGATGTGCCCTTCTGGGCACTGCCCAATGCCTTAACGCCCAATGCAGACGAGCGGGGCGGCATTATCAGCAAGGCGCGCACCGCCAACGGCGTGGGCTCTGCCGTGCCTACCGCTTTCTTTATGGTACTGGGCTTTATTCTGCCCAAGTTCAATTTGTCCGGCACGGAGCTGGAAAAGACGAAGTATATGTGCATTGCCCTGTTTTGCGCCATTGTGGGCAATCTGCTGTTTATCCGGGTATATTTTAAGACCAAGGAACGGGTGAATATTCCGATTCCGCCTAAGAAGGACAAAAGCCAGCCCTCTGCGCTGAAGCTGATCTTCACCTGCAAGCCTTTAATGCTCACGGCACTGATGGGTATTCTCTCCGCCGCCCGTTATATGTACCAGGCCGGCGCAGTGCACGCCGCCCGTTACAGCTTTTATATCGGCAAGGACCTGACCGGTCTGTCCGCCGTAGAGCAGGAGGCAGCGCTGCAAGGCAATATCTCGCTGGTGAGCACCGTGTTCAGCGTGGCCAGCGCCGTGGGTATGTTCGGCGCCATGCTGCTAATGCCGGTACTGTTTAAGAAATTCAACTACAAACAGATCATTATTGCCACCAGCCTGCTGGGCGCCGTATCCAGTCTGATCATGTGGTGCATCGGGTATCAGCATTTCTGGGCCTGCGTGCCGTTTTTGGTACTCAGCTGCGTGCCCTGCGGCGCCATCAATGTGTGCGCCTTTGCCATGATCGGCGACTGTTTGGACTACATGGAGTGGAAGACCGGCACCCGGCTCACCGGTATGGGCTCTGCCATTCAGAGCTTTGTCACCAAACTGGGGGCGGCGCTCTCCACCTCCTTTATCATTCTCATGTACATTATTGTAGACCTGGATGTAGGCTCCATTAACGCCTCCGTCACCGCCAACCCGTTGCTGATGAGCCATGGGGTGCGAAACGGTATATTCAGCGTGGTATCGCTGATCCCCGCCATCAGTCTGCTGGTATGCACCATTCCCATGTTCTTCTACAACCTGACCGGCGACTTTAGGGAGAAAATGGAAACGGAGTTGGCTGCCCAGCGGGAGAAAAAAGGCATTACCATTACAGACTAAATTCACATAAGGACGAAAAAATGACTGCATACACCAAACGCTTACAAAAAGTGACCGCTGTTCTGTGCACCACTGCCCTGCTGGCCGGGTGCGCCGCCGGCACCTCCGACAACACGGAGCCTGCCGCAACCACCGCACAGGTCAAGACCATCACCATTGAACCAACCGCTGCCTATCAGACAATGAACGGCTTTGGTGCTTCTGCCTGCTGGTGGAGCCAGGAGGTAGGCAATTGGAAGAACGCCAAGGATATTCTCTCCCTGCTGTATGACGAAAACAGCGGCATTGGGCTGAACATTTACCGCTACAACCTGGGCGCCGGATCCAAGGACGACGCCACCATCACCGACCCGGACCGCCGGGCAGAAGCCTTTATAGACAAGGACGGCAGCTACCACTGGGAGCGGGACGCAGCAGCGCAAAATGCCCTGGCCCTGGCAAAAAGTATGAACAAAGACCTGCGGGTAACCCTGTTCTCTAACAGTGCCCCGGTGTTTTACACCACCAACGGCAAAGCCTACTGCGACTACCTGCCGGACGATGAAAAATATGTAACCAACCTGGAGCCGGAACGGTACGCAGACTTTGCCAAGTACAGCATTGCCTGCGCCAAGCACTTTACGGAGGCCGGGTATCGGGTCACCGGCCTGTCTCCCATCAATGAGCCGGAATGGAGCTGGCGGGGTTATGAAGACGGCACCGCCAAACAAGAGGGCTGTTACTACTCCAAAACCCAGTGCCGGGATCTGTACAAGGTATTTTTGAAGCAAATGGCGCAGGAGGACGCGCTAAAGGACTGCCGGCTGGAAGGCTGGGAAAGCGGTCACATCGGCACGGACACCTGTATGGCATACCTCAAGACCATGTTTGGCAAAAGCGGTGTCAACTGGCTGAAAAACAACGCCCTTCGCAAGGGTATGCCCACGCTGGCACTCCATTCCTACTGGGCCAGCCCGGAGGAGAAGCAGGCCTTTGCCGACGCCATAGCCACCACCTACGACAGCAATTACAAGCTGGCGCTGACGGAATACTGCCAAATGACCGAGGACCAAAACAGCGGCGTGTACGACCTGATCCAAAAGAACGGTATGGACAGCGGCCTGGGCATGGAATACGGTCTGGCACTGGCCGGGATTATTCATCAGGATCTGACGGTGCTAAACGCGATAGAATGGGACTGGTGGACCGCCTGCGCCTTTGGCGGCTACACCGACGGACTGGTGTACCTGGACAAGGACAGCCATCAAACCGAGACCTCCAAGCGGCTGTGGGTACTGGGCAACTTCTCCAAATTCACAGACGAGGGTAGCGTACGCATTTCCATTACCCTACCGAAGGAGCTAAGCGATGTGCAGTCCGTGGCATTCAAAAACCCCAACGGCACTGTTACCGCCGTGTTCATCAACAACACGGATAAGGCCCGCAGCACTACCCTGGCGCTGGACGGTTACACCCGCCACACCACCTATGTAACCGACAAGGACAACGACTTGGCAAAGACAGACAGCGGCACCGCCACCGATGCCTTTGCCCTCCCTGCCCGCTCCGTCACCACCCTGGTGCTGGAAAAGTAAAAGCAAAGCAAAAAAGGAGCCTCGCTTCATCAGCGAGGCTCCTTTTTTGCGCGTATGTATGGAAAAGCGGGCGGCAGATTGCCGTCCTTATGCTATTGTGGAATCCCTTTTTCCAAACAAAAAAACCACCCACTGCAAGGCAATGGGTGGCGGTGGTGCAAAGCACCTTACTTTTTATTGATCTCTTTGGAATACTTGGCCAAATACACGGTGCGCATCAAGAAGCACTCCACCTTGGGCACATAATGAGGGCGATTGAAAATATCCGTGTCAATCACGGCCTCGCAGCCCTTATCCATAATGATCTCCAGCGCCTGCATATCCCCGTCGGAATTGCCGGTGATCATGGCGCCGTTGCCCTGAATCAGGATTGCATTGCGGCTGTCCATGGCCTTGGCAATATCCTTGGCACAAGCGTCTGTATCACCGTCGATCCACGGACGGTTTTTCACATCCACGCCGGCGATCTGTGCAAAGTCGTCGATCATAGGAATCATATCTTCACCTGTGCAGGACACAGCGATCACATCCGGATCGGTCACATGCTTGATGATGGAGCAATCCTGGCTGTCATAAATGGCCTTATGGATCTTGGCGCACTTGGGTGCAATGCCGGTAATGCCCAGCCCGGTCTCCAAATCCACATCAACAGTCTCTCCGCCAACGGTCAAGCTAAAGGTCTAGCCGTTGCGAACGGAGGATCCCAGATCACAAATGCTCTCCGGCATAGCCACAGCGCCATTCTTTTTCAGGTAAAAGTTGCGCTTACCTTCGTCAGAATATGTCTCTGCCCAGGAATGGCGCAGATAGTTGTCCTTGATCACCCGCTGGCAGCACTTCTCCAGTGCGTCTGCAATCTCAAAGGCCTGCTCATAGGTATCGCCCATGCACAGCGTGCCATGGTGCATCAACATAATGGCGCGGCAGCCCGGGTTCATCATAATGCACATTTCTACCTTCTTGCGCAGAGAATTGGTGGTAGACATAGCATAATCGGCGCAGGGCACCTTAGTACCCAGGACCGGCTGAAAATCCTTGTAAACATTGCGGATCTCCATGCCGGTAATGCTGACGATGGTGGCCGCCTTCTGGTGGGTGTGGATCACAAAATCCACGGTGGGATGGTGGCGATACGCCGCAGCGTGCACGCCCTTCTCAGAAGAGGGCTTAATATCGCCCTCATAGGAGCAGTCCTCAATATTAACCACAACCACTTCTTCCGGTGTCAGCGTTTCATACGCCCGACCGGAGGGTGTGATCACAAACTGGGTGTCAGAAATACGGGCGGATACATTGCCCCAGGTACGGGCGATCAGGCCGCTTTCCACCAGCTTTTTGCCGGCCGCAACGACCAGCTTTTTTGCTTCTTCTAATTCGTAAGCCATGTGTTTTCCCCTTAAAATCGTATTTTTGCCCCGGGGGCAAAAGCACCAAAAGGACGGCCGGGCATCACTGCCCGGTACCGCCCTTGGTAAAAAATCTTACGCCTCGATGCAAACGCAGTTCTTGAACACATTCTCAAATCTGTTCAGGCAGTCGTCAATCATCTCTTCCGTATAAGCGGCGGAGGTGTACAGACGAGAACCGGCCAGAGTTACCAAGCCCTCTGCCATGTAAGCAGCGCCCATGTGCTCCATCTCGGACTGACGCTTGCCGGTCTCCTTCAAGGTGTGCGGAATGGTCCACGGATGCTTCCAGTCCACCTTAAAGTGCATGGTACCAACGGTATCCAAGTGGCATACAGAGCCCTGGTTGAAGCACACGAAGGGCAGGTCATACTTCTTGATCAGCGCCTGCAAGCCGTGTACCAAACGGTCAGCCATCTTACCGGCTACCTGGCAGGCGTTACGCTTCTCGATCTCGCAAATGGCAGTGTAACCTGCGCAGCAGGAGATGGGGGTGGCAGCCATGGTGCCGCCGCACATTGCCTTATGAATCTTCTTGCCGGAGCCGTTGCCCTTATCCAGGCCGGCGCCTAAGTATTTCATAACCTCTCTGTGGCCGCCGATGCCGCCTGCACCCGGGTAACCGCCGGCGATCACCTTACCGAAGATGGTGATGTCGGGATCAATGCCAAAGTAGCCCTGCGCACCGGACACGCCGATACGGAAGCCGGTCACAACCTCGTCGCAAACCAGCAGAGCGCCGTACTTGCGGCACAGTGCCTGTACGCCCTTGGGGAAGTCCTTGTCTACCGGACGGGTACCGGACTCCGGACCAATGGCCTCAATGAACACGGCAGCGGTACCGCCGCGGAACTTATTCAGGATCAGCTTGCGCTCCAGGCTCTTCAGATCATTGGGGAAAAACTCCTGGGTGTGCTTGAATACGAACAGCGGTACGCCGTGAGACTGCAGATTCAGGGTGCCGGGTACACGCATGCCCCATGCCAGCTGATCGGACCAGCCGTGATAAGCGCCGCCCATCTTGATGATGTTCTTATGGCCGGTAGCCAGACGGGCCACACGCACAGCGCACATGCAGGCCTCTGTACCGGAACCCAGCATACGGAACATCTCAACGGAAGGAACACAGTCGGAGATCTTCTTGGCCAGCTTGTACTCATATTCATGGAACAGACCGGTGGAAGGACCGCAATCGTCCAGCAATTCCTTAACCTTCTCCTTCACTACATCGTCGTTGGAGCCCAAGATGGTGGGACCGCCGGCCTGCAGGAAGTCGTAATACTCGTTGCCGTCAATATCGTAGAGCTTAGCACCCTTGGCCTTGGTCATTACGATGGGGAAAGGATAGTTAAACGCCAGGTTGTGCTGCACGCCGCCGGGAATGATCTCTCTTGCCTCGGTGATCATCGCCTTAGACTTCGCGCACTTCTTGTCGAAGTATTCTTCTTCATACTTCTTCAGTGCAGCCGGGCTGATGGAATAAATGGGCTTTTTGATGAGCGCGTCCAGCTGAGCGGTGACCTGCGCTGCATCAAGATACTCAGAAATTGCAAATCGGGTATCCATAATGGTCGTTCCTCCTTAAAATTCATGAGTCGTCGCTCACCCCAAGGGGCGTGAGCCATCGCTCACATAAAATACACCTTTAGTATATCACTTTTTAATGATTTGTCAAATAGATACTTGCAATAATTTGTTCAATTTTCCCGCATTTTTATTCAGATTTCTTGCAATAACGGATAAATAATGATAATATAAGAAAAGTGAATTGCGGTTCACGCTTTACAGAGAGGGAGTATTTGTACGGATTGCACAAAGGGCTTTTCCGTTCTTTGTGCAAGGCTACAAAATTTTTTGAAATGGTAAATAAACATCACAAGGACGCATTTGACCGCATTTCCGAGGAGCGACGGGAGCGCATACTGGAAGTGGGCACCGAGGAGTTTTCCTCCAAAGGGTACGAAAATGCCAACATCAATGTGATCGCCAAGAACGCAGGAATCAGCATTGGGCTGATGTACAAGTACTTTGCGACCAAAGAGGATCTGTTCATCACCTGCATTCAGCGGGGCATGCGTATTCTGACCCAGGTGATCGAGGAGATTATGGCCAGCGACGACAAGCTGCTGATCAAGGCAGAAAAGCTCATTCGCGCCACCTGCGTCCATTCCAAGCGAAATGCCAATTACATTCGGCTGTATAATGAGATCGCCTCGGAGAAAGACAGCGCGCGCACCCAAATGCTGGTGCGGGAGATTGAGAGCGAGACCAGCGGCATCTACACCACGGCCATTGCGCAGGCGCTGGCCAAGGGAGATGTGCGCCCGGATCTGGACCCTCGGCTCTTTGCCTTCTTTTTGGACAATCTGCTGATGTCCCTGCAATTCTCTTACACCTGCGACTACTACAAGGAGCGGTTTAAGTTCTACACCGGCGTAGATGTGGAGAAAATGGACGAGGAGCGGGTGATCGGTCAACTGCTGAAATTTGTGGAGAGCGCATTTACATTTGAAAAGAAGTGACGGTATTTACCGCGTACAACACCATGGGAGGATATTTTATGAGCAAATATGTAATCACCTACGATGTGGGCACCACCGGGGTCAAGACCTGTCTGATTGAGATCGGTGACACCATGCGCATCCTGGCCTCTGACACCGCAGGCTACGGTCTGTATGTGGATGATGAGACCGGCGTAAAGGGCGGCGCCGAGCAGGACGCCGATGAATGGTGGGGCGCCATGTGCAGCACCACCCGCAATGTGTTCAATAAGTGCGTAGGCGTGACCAAAGACCAGGTAGAGGGCATTAGTTTCTGCTCTGCCATGCAGGGTTTGGTCCTGGTAGACAAAGCGGGCAATTGCATTCGCCGCCCCATGACCTATATGGACCAGCGAGCCGGCGATGAGCTGAAGAAGGGCATTGCCCACGGCGTACAAATCGCCGGTGCGGAAGTGACTAAGCTGCTCAAGTACCTGCGCTATACCGGTGCCGTATCCTCCTCTGTTAAGGACCCCATTTGGAAGTACCGTTGGGTGCGGGAGCACGAGCCGGAAAACTTTAAGAAAGTCTATAAGTGGCTGGATGTGAAAGAGTATCTCATCTGCCGCCTGACCGGCGAATTCGTAATGACCCAGGACTCTGCATTCGGCACGCTGCTGTATGACACCCGCAAGGGCCACGAGGGCTGGTGCAAGCCCATTTGCGATATGGTGGGCGTGGATATGAAGCACCTGCCGGAGATCAAAAAGTGCACCGATAAAGTGGGCGAAGTAACCGCCAAGGCTGCCGAGGAGCTGGGTCTGGCTCAGGGCACCGCTGTGTACGGCGGTGGCGGCGACGCCTCTTTGATCGGCGTAGGCGCCGGTGCGGTAGAGATCGGCGACGCCCATATTTACAGCGGCACCTCCGGCTGGGTGGGCACCGTTGTGCCGGAGCAGATGGTTGATACCGGTGCGATGATGGCTGCCATTGTAGGCGCCAATCCGGAGACCTTTAACTACTTTGGTGAGCTGGAAACCTCCAACAAGTGCGTAGGCTGGGTCAAGGATCATTTGGCACTGGACGAGATCGGCGTGTTCTTAAAGCGCTACGGCAACGCGACCGACAGCCTGGAGCAGGTAGAATTCAATATGTATGATTACCTGGAAGAAGTGATCGACACCATTCCCGCCGGTTCCAACGGCGTGATCTTTACCCCCTGGCTCCACGGCAACCGCTGTCCCTTTGAGGATCCCAATGCCGCCGGTATGTTCTTTAACATTCGGCTGAATGTAGGCAAAACAGAGCTGATCCGCGCCGTGGTGGAGGGTATCTGCTTCCACATGCGCTGGATGCTGGAGCGCCAAGAGTTAAAGACCACCAAGTATCAGAAGTCCAAGACCGTGCGCTTCTGCGGCGGCGGCGCTTTGGGCGAAACCACCTGCCAAATTTTGGCCGATATTCTCCAGCGTGATGTGGTGGTGGTAGAGTCCCCGCAGAACATCGGTGCCGTGGGTGCAGCCGCTTGTATCGCCGTAGGTATGGGCGCTATCCCCTCCATCTTTGATGTAAAGAAGCTGATCCCGGTAAAGACTACCTACAAGCCCAACCCGGCCAACAAGGAAGTCTATGACCGCAACTTCAAAGTGTTTAAGAACCTGTACAAGGCCAACAAAGAGAACTTTGCCATTCTCAACGGCTAAGCCCTTACATAAAGGAACAACCCCTGCACCCGGTGTGCAGGGGTTGTTTTTTATCACAAAGCAAAAGCGCCGCGGACGAACCGCAGCGCTTTGTTTTTTTTATTTGGCTTTACTCGCCCTTGGGTGCGTAAAAGTCTACCAGTGCAGCCAACTTGTTGTACTTCTCAATAGAGTTCTCCGCCGCAATGCTAAACAGCTGCTCCGCCTTGCCGGGGAAGGAACGCTTCAGCGCAGAGTAGCGGGTCTCGCCCTCGATGAACTGTACATAATCGGCGCTGGGTGCCTTGCTGTCCAGGGTAAAGGGATTTTTCCCTGCCTTGGCCAGATCCGGGTTAAAGCGGAACAGGTTCCAGTACCCGGCGGCAACTGCCTTCTTCTGCTCTGCCTGGTTAAAGGGCATCTTAATGCCGTGGTTAATACAGGGGGCATAGCAGATGATGATGGACGGGCCGTCATAAGCCGCAGCCTCCTGGAACGCCTTTAAGCACTGATTGGCATTGGCGCCCATAGCCACCTGGGCCACATACACATAGCCGTAGCTCATCGCAATCTGCGCCAGGTCTTTCTTCTTGACCACCTTACCGGAGGCAGCAAACTTGGCCACAGCGCCGGTCTGGGTGGCCTTAGAGGCCTGACCGCCGGTGTTGGAGTACACCTCCGTATCAAACACAACAATGTTCACATTCTCATTGGACGCGATCACATGATCCAGGCCGCCAAAGCCAATGTCGTAGGCCCAGCCGTCGCCGCCAAAGATAAACTGGTACTTCTTGGCCGCATAATCTGCATCTTTCAGGAAATCGGCAGCCGCCGCCTTGGCGTCACCCTCCAGCGCTGCCGTCTGCAATGCAGCGATCAGTGCCTGGGCAGGCTCCGTATTGGTAGCAGCGTCCTCATAGGTGTCCAGCCAAGCCTGGGCTTTGTCTGCCACCGGGGTATCCAGCAGCTGCTGGGCGTCCATAGCCAGCCGCTCGCGGATCTGCTTTTGTGCCAATAGCATACCGTAGCCGAACTCAGCGTTGTCCTCAAACAGAGAGTTGGACCATGCGGGGCCGTGGCCGTTCTTGTCTACCGTGTAAGGAGTAGAAGGTGCGGAACCGCCCCAAATGGAGGAGCAGCCGGTGGCGTTGGCAATGTACATACGGTCGCCGTACAGCTGGGTGGCCAGCTTGGCATACGGCGTCTCGCCGCAGCCTGCGCAAGCGCCGGAGAACTCCAAATACGGCTTTCTGTACTGCACGCCGATGGTATTGTTGGTAAGCAGCTCCGGTTTTTCGGAGGTGTCCACCAGTGCATCATAGATCTTTTGCCGATCCAGCTCGCTGGCAATGGGTTTCATGGTCAGGGACTTGGTGGGACACACATTGGCGCAGGAGGCGCAGCCGGTGCAGTCCAGTACGGACACAATCAGGGCGTACTGATAATCCGCTCTCTTGTGCTTCACCATGGTGGTACCCTCCGGCGCGGCAGCCGCTTCCTCTGCATTCATAGCAATGGGACGAATGACTGCGTGGGGGCAGACCATGGCACACAGGTTACACTGGGCACACTTGGTGCCGTCCCACTGGGGTACGGTAATGGCAATGCCCCGCTTCTCAAAGGCGGCAGAACCGGCAGGATATACGCCGTCCGCCCGATCAGCAAAGGCAGATACCGGTAGATCGTCGCCGTGCAGGCGGCCAACCGGATCCAGAATTTCCTTGACAAACTTCTTCATCTCCGGACGATCGGTGGGTACTTCCAACCGGCGGGGTGCGTCTTCTGCAGTCTTCCAGCTGTCCGGCACATCCACCTTCACGATCTCCTGGGCGCCACGGTCAATGCCGGCAAAGTTGGCATTCACCACCGCATCGCCTTTCTTGGAGAACTTCTTGACCACGGCGGTCTTCATCAGCTCAATGGCCTTCTCTACCGGCAAAATACCGGAGATGGCAAAGAACGCAGACTGCAAGATGGTGGAAGCACGACCAGGCAAGCCCACTTCCTCTGCGATCTTAATGCCGTTAATGATATAGAAATGGATGTTGTTCTCTGCAATATAGCGCTTCATGGACGCAGGCAGCTGGCTGTCCAGCTGATCCGGAGTCCAAATACAGTTGAGCAGGAAAGTGCCGCCGGGCACTAGATCCTGTACCATATCATACTTGGTCACATAGGACGGGCAGTGGCAGGCCACAAAGTTTGCCTTGTTGATCAAATAGGTAGAGGTAATGGGTGACGAGCCAAAGCGCAGGTGGGACACGGTAATGCCGCCGGACTTCTTGGAGTCATAGAAGAAGTAACCCTGAGCAAACATATCCGTATTGTCGCCGATAATCTTAATGGAGTCCTTGTTGGCGCCAACGGTGCCGTCGGAGCCCAGACCCCAAAACTTACAAGAGGTGGTGCCTGCCGGGGTGGTGTCCGGGTTCTCGGTCACCGGCAGGGACAGGTGGGTCACATCGTCCTCAATGGACAGAGTGAACTCCGGCTTGGGCTGGGGCGCAGCCATATTGTTGTACACAGCGATAATATGCGCCGGTACGGTGTCCTTAGATCCTAAGCCGAAACGACCGCCGTACACCGGCACATCGTTAAAGGCAGAGCCTTTCAGCGCAGCCACCACATCCAGGAACAGCGGCTCACCCAAGGAGCCGGGCTCCTTGGTTCTATCCAGCACGGAAATGTGCTTCACCGTCTCCGGCAGGACAGCCAGCAGATGCTTGGCGCTGAAGGGGCGATACAGGTGCACCTTGACCATGCCCACTTTTTCGCCGCGCGCGTTCAGAAAATCTACGGTTTCCTGAATGGTGTCGCACACAGAGCCCATAGCCACAATCACACGGTCTGCGTCCGGCGCGCCGTAGTAGTTAAACAGCCGGTAATCCGTGCCCAGCTTCTCGTTGATGGTGTTCATATACATCTCAGTAGTGGCAACCGCGTCGTTATAGTAGCGGTTGCATGCTTCTCTGTGCTGGAAGAACACATCACTGTTCTCCGCAGAGCCGCGCAACACCGGCTTCTCCGGGTTCAGGGCGCGGGCGCGGAACGCCTGCACATCGTCCATATCCACCATAGACCGCAGATCCTCATAATCCCAGGTCTCGATTTTCTGCACCTCATGAGAGGTACGGAAGCCGTCAAAGAAATGCAAGAACGGCACACGGCTCTTTAAGGTAGACAGATGAGCCACAGCGCCCAGATCCATTACCTCCTGCACATTGGCAGAGCAGAGCATGGCATAGCCGGTCTGGCGGCAGGCCATCACATCGGAATGGTCGCCAAAGATATTCAGCGCGTGGGTAGACACGCAGCGGGCAGACACATGAATGACGGACGGAATCAGTTCGCCGGCGATCTTGTACATATTGGGGATCATCAGCAGCAGACCCTGTGACGCGGTGTAAGTGGTAGTCAGCGCACCGGCAGACAAAGAACCGTGCACGGCGCCGGCGGCACCGGCCTCAGACTCCATCTCCGCCACCTTGACCGTTTGGCCAAACAGGTTCTTGACCCCGCGAGCGGCCATGGCGTCCGTCTCCTCCGCCATGGTGGATGAGGGGGTGATGGGATAAATGGCGGCAACTTCTGTAAATGCGTAGCTGACATGGGCAGCGGCGCTGTTACCGTCCATGGTTTTTTTCTTTCTGTTCATGGAATTTCCTCCTGTATTTTATCTTACAGATAACAACCTCAGTTTGAGCGCAAGCCCATAACTAAACCAATTATAGCACTCCGGCGTGCGAAATTCAACACAACAATTCAGTGTTTCTGTATAATAACAACAAAAAGCAGCGCATAGACACTGCTTTTTTGTCGATTATTTCGTTTTTTTCACCAATTATCGCTTAGTCGTCGTCGCCCAGCAGATTCTCAATATTTTCAAAATTGAATTTGGCGGTGTCCGTGCCTTTCTTCACTGTGACTTTGGCGCTCTTTCGCGTGTGCTCCAGCTCCACCTGCACCTTTACATCCCCCCGGTACTTTTTCTCCGTGGTGTAGGTAAAGGTGTTGCCGATCTCCAGGGTCACTTCTTTCTCGTCCACCTGCTTGCCGTTAATAGTAATGCGCAGCTTGTCCGTGCGGGTATCTGTGCCGGCAGGCAGAGAAACAGAAATGTGAATTTTTCGATTAGCGGCCACGGTGGTTGTGGTAGTCGTGGTCTTTTTCGTGGTAGTTTCTTTCTTCTTGGTTGCCTTTTCCGTCTTGTCCTTGCCGTCCTTTGCAGCCGAACCGCCGTTACCGGCGGATTTGCCGTCGGCAGCGCTCTCCCCTGCCGCCACGGTGTTGCCCTTGGCGTCCGTTTGGGGTATGGTAACCACCCGGGTTTGGGCTTTGCCGTCTTTATCCGTAACGGTCTTGCCGTTCTCATCGGTCACATCCACCACAGCTGTGACCTCCTGTTCTGTATGTTGCTTTTTGCTGCAAGCAGCGAATGCCAGTACCATGCTGCATGCCAGCAGCAATGCCATTGCTTTTTTCATTATAACAACTCCTTTATATCCGTTCATCCGGTTGTAAAAACGCCTGCATCGCCGCGTCGCTGGGCATACGCCAGTCGCCCCGGGGGCTCAGCGACACAGAACCCAACTTGGGCGAATCCGGAATACAGGAACGCTTAAATTGACTGATAAAGAACCGGCGCAAAAATTCCGTCAGCCACCGGTCAATGGTGGGGCGATCGTACCGGCCGTCAAAGGCTTTCTCCGCCAGCATGGCCAGCTTTTCCCGATCAAAGCCAAAGCGCACAAAGTGATAGAGGAAAAAGTCATGCAATTCATAGGGGCCGATCTTCTCCTCCGTTTTTTGGGCGATCTTGCCATTGGCGTCCGGGGGCAGCAGTTCCGGCGACACCGGCGTGTCCAGCACATCCCGCAAGATCTCTTCCGTGCGGCCACCTAACTCCCCGGCCACATAATCCACCAGGTATCGCACCAGCGTCTTGGGCACGGAGGCATTCACTCCGTACATGCTCATGTGGTCGCCGTTGTAAGTACACCAGCCCATGGCCAGCTCGCTCAGATCGCCGGTGCCCACCAGCAAACAGCCTTCTTTATTGGCCAGGTCAAAGAGGATTTGGGTGCGCTCTCTGGCCTGGGTGTTCTCATAAGTAATGTCATGCACCGACGGGTCGTGACCAATGTCCGCCATGTGCTGCACACAGGCGTCTGCAATGGAGATCTCTCGCCGGGTGACCCCCAGTGCTTCCATAAGATCCAGCGCATTGCGATAGGTACGGTCCGTGGTGCCAAACCCGGGCATGGTCACACCCAGCACGGCGCTGGCCGGTTTACCCAGCAGCTCCATGGCGCGCACAGCCACCAGCAGCGCCAAGGTGGAGTCCAGACCACCGCTGATCCCCAGCACACAACCCTTGGAGCCTACATGCTCCAGCCGCCCGGCCAAACCGCTGGCCTGGAGCAGGAAGATCTCCTTGCACCGCTCTCGGCGCTGGGCGTCCGCGGCCGGCACAAAGGGATGAGGGTCCACAATGCGGTACGCCAAATCATTCTCTGCATTGGGCACCGGGCAAGACTGTACCGCCGCGCCGGGCAGGTTCTCAAAGGACATATTTTGCCGCCGCTGGGCATTCAACTTCTCAACATCCACATCGGCAACGGTGAGCACGCTTTCTCGGACAAACCGCTCCCCCTCTGCCAAAATGCCGCCGTTCTCCGCCACTAAGGTGGCGCCGCTGAACACCAGGTCCGTAGTGCTCTCATGCACCCCGGCGCCGGCATACACATACCCGGCCACGCAGCGGGCGGACTGGCCGGCCACCAGGTCCCGACGATAGGCCGCCTTGGACACATACTCGTCGCTGGCAGACAGATTGGCGATCAAATTGGCGCCTTGTAGCGCCAAAG
>ERZ773168.1489-NODE-1489-length-19855-cov-3.972222_pt1 | contig 19855 bp, 9 predicted proteins | sample MGYA00511261_ERZ773168 | MGnify/ENA primary metagenome ERZ773168 (study PRJEB29015, sample SAMEA2737855) | human gut metagenome | biome: human gut; feature: human-associated habitat; material: faeces | place: China | collected 2012 ... | reverse complement strand
GTCGGTCCGGTCAGGTAGACGATGCCGTTGGGGCGGTTGAGCAGCGGCAAAAACCGCCGGTAGGTCTCATCGTTCATGCCGAAGTGGTTGGCATTTTTAATGTAGGTGTTGCTGGACAGGATACGCAGCACGGCCTTTTCGCCAAAGACGGTCGGCAGGATCGAGACACGGACATTGACATCGGGGCCGGTCTCAAGCCGGGCGCGGAAATGCCCGTCCTGCGGGATGCGGTGCTCGGCAATGTCAAGGTTGGACATGATCTTGATGCGGGCGATGAGCGGCTGGTGCAAAGCGCGCTGCAGCGTCACATAGTCGATGATGACGCCGTCAATGCGCATACGGACCTTTGTCTCGCCCTCAAACGGCTCGATGTGGATATCCGAGGCGGTGGTCGTCACGGCACGCTGCACAAGGCTGTTCAGCAGGCGGATGATCGGCGCGTCCAGATCGCCGCCCTCGGCGGTCATGTCGATGGCGAGATCCTCCGTCTGCGCGGCGGCCATATCGCTGCTGTTGGCATTGCGGGCCGCCTTGCGGGCGCTGACCTCGGCGTAATAGTAGCGGACGGCGCGGCGCAGCGGCTCCAGCTCGGCCAGTACGATCTCCGGCTCCATGGCGGTCAGCTGGCGGATGTCCTCGATGGCGTAGTAGTTCAGCGGGTCGTTGGCGGCGATGGTCAGCGTATGGCCGCTCTGCGCGATGGGCAGCATGTCATATTTCTGCGCCAGCTCCTGCGGAACCTTCTCAACCGCCGTCACATCAACGTTGGTGTGCTCAATGTCGATCATGCGGATCTGCAGGCGCTTGGCAAGGGCCTGCAGGACCTGCCGCTCATTGACATAGCCCAGCTCCTGCAGTGCCTGGCCGACACGCAGGTCGCGGTGCTCCTTCTGGTAGGCAAGGGCGGCGTTGAGCTGCTCGGCCGTGATGTAGCCGAACTCGATCAGAACATCGCCAAGACGGATGTTTTTCACGGCTGTACGCCTCCTTTGTCACAGAGTACGACGCGCAGCGTCACATTGTAGATGCTGCCGCTGGACGAGGTGCCGTCCGCTGCGGCAAAGCTGCGGGTGGTGATGGAAAAGTTCTGCAGCTGGATGGACGGATAGTTGTCCGCCAGATCATCAAGCAGGCTCAGGAAATTGCTCGCCTCGCCCGAGCAGCTGAAGGTCACATCGGAGGTCTGGAGGTAGCCGGGCTGGTCATAGTAGGGTACAAGGTCGGCGGCAAGGAACTGCTGCAGCAGGGCATTGCCTGCGGCAGTGGTGTCCACCTGATCTGCCGTGACGGCGGCCGCAGCGCTGCCGGAGGGGGCGGGGCTCTGCCCGGCCTGTGTACCGGCAATGTAGCCGGTCATGCTCTGGGTCAGCGGCTGGCCGATGCTCAGGGAGACGGGCTGCATGCTGTGGTTCAGCTCAAGGCCGGTCACCAGCGTGTCCAGCTCATCGCTGGTCAGGATGCTGTAGTACCGCGCGTTGGCGGTCTGCAGCTCCCCCCAGGCGGTATTCTTGTCGGCGGCGTTCACGCCCGCCTGCAGGATTGTCTCCTGCATGGTGATCTGGGCGTCCTGCGCCTCGGTCAGGTCAGCGCGGGCCTGCTGCAGGCTGCCGATGCCGGGAATCAGCAAAAACCGCACATACAGCACGATAAAGGCCAGCATCAGCACGACATACAAAAGGATCTTGTCGCGCTTGGTCATCGGTGCAATATCCATAACCGCACCCCCTTACTGCGGCGCTGCCAGAACGCAGCGCAGGTCGATGGAATAGCCGTCATTGTCGGCGTTGTAGCCGGTATAGCTCACGGTCGAAAAAACGCCGCAGCTCTGCAGCGAGCGGATGTAGGTCGGAATGTCGATGACCTGACTGGAGTTGGCGTTGAACTGCAGCTCACCCGTGGCGGCGTTGTAGCTGGTGAACTGGATCGTGATGGCAGCGTCGCCCGCCGCTTCGACCCGGTGCAGCAGGCTGCTTGTCACATCGGGGTAGCCGTCCAGCAGGTCGGTCATGCCGTCGGCGTACTGCGTCAGAGATTGGAACTGCACGGCCGCCTCGGCATCCTGACTTGAGGCAAGGAACGCCGCGCTGTTGTCATTGCACCAGTTTACGATGTCCTGCCGCTGGCTGGTCAGGGAGGCGGTGTACAGCGTCATGGCACCCCAGCCCAGCAGGGCGGCGGCCACCACGGCAACGCCGGGGGCAGCGGTCCGGATGCTGCGGCTGCGCTGCTCGCTCTTGGCGGCGCCTGCGGCCTTTTGCCAGCGCAGATAAAAGTTGTTCTGTTTCATAGCCATAATTTGTATGTTCCCCTGGCTTGTATAGTTGGTGCGCGGGTCAGCGCGCGATCAGATTGCCTGCGGCGTAGAGCGCCTGCGCAAGGGTTGTGCCCTCAGGCAGCTTGACGGTGGGCGAATCCGGGAATTGCGCCACCCGCAGCGAGAGCGCCTCACAGCCCGGGCGGCAGACGGCAAGGTCATCGGCGTCTGCACCGGCAAAGTAGACGGTCGTGATCGGGTTCTCGCTCTTTCCGGCAATGTGGAACTGCAGGATGCCCGACAGCTTCTGTGCGATCTCGGCGCCGGATTCTGCCGAGCCGCGCGGATTGAACAGGCGGCTGCGGGTCGAGTAGGTGTACTGCCCCTTCACAAACAGGCAGGCCGAGACGGTGTCATCGTCAAAATGCAGCAGCACAAAGGTTTCGCTCTGCAGGGCAGGGATCGTGCGCACCGCCTTGATGGGGGCGGCCAGACCCAGATCAATGCTGTACAGTTTGAAACCGGCAGCCTTGGCCAGCGCCGCATACCCGGCAATGACGCTCTGCTCCACGCGGGTGGCCAGCACCGTGTCGGCGCGGGTCTTGGCATCGCGGGCCAGCAGCATATAGTCGTCAAGCGGGGCCGTTGTCTCGGCGCCGCCGGACGAAAGCTCATGCGCCAGCACGGCCAGCCGCTTTTTCTCGCTCATGGCGGGCAGGGAGATGACGCGGTGTACGAACTGGCTGCCGCCTACGATCAGCGCCACCCGGCCGGTGGGCAGCTTATGGCGGGCAAAAAAGGCCTTGAGCGCCTCGGCGAGGTCGGCCTCGTTGGTAATGACGCCGTTGATCAGGCAGCCCTCGGGCAGCTGGGCCGCGGCGGCGGCGGTGATCCGTGCGCCCTTGGCGGTGGGGCTGCCCACCGCGGCGTACACCGTGCGGCTGCACAGATACAAAGAGGTAAGTGATGCCATGAGGAACCCTCCGGAATATAGTTTAAATGGCGCCGGACGATGCGCCGATGGTGCCGTAGGACTGGTAGATCGGCACGATAACAGCCGCCACAACGCCGCCGACCACCAGACCCATGATGACGATCATCACAGGCTCCAGCAGGGTGACAAGGCGCTTGGTGGCCATCTCGGCCTCGTAGTCGAGCGTCTCGCTGATCGTGGCCAGCAGACTGTCCAGCTTGCCGGTCTCCTCGCCAACGGCGATGGAGGAGGCCAGCTTGACCTCAAAGCCGTCGATCGCGGCGATGGACTGCGACAGGCTGTGGCCGGCGCGGATGCTGTCCAGCGCCGTGCCGAACTGACTTTCGATCCAGCGGTTGCCGATCGAATCGCGCGCCGCGCCCAGTGTTGTGATGATGGGCACACCGCTGCCGTACAGGTTGGACAGGGTGCTGGCAAAGCGGGCGGTGCAGATCTTGCGGTTCAGCACGCCCACGACCGGCGCATGCAGGATAAAGCGGTCCCACTGGCGGCGGATGCGGGGCTGGGCCAAAAGCAGTTTGAAGCCGAAGAAGATCAGCGCCAGCGCCACAAGCAGCAGCGGCCAGTTGGCGCCCACAAAGTCGCTGGCATCAAACAGAAGCTGCGTCAGGAAGGGCAGCTTTTCCATCTGGTCAAACATCGGCTTGAACTGGGGCAGCACAAAGGTCATCAGAATCGCAATGACCGCCACGATCAGCACGCAGAGGATGAGCGGGTACATCATGCTGTTGCCGACCTGCTGGTTCATCTTATGCTCGCGCTCATAGTAGGTGGCCATCCGGGTGCAGGCGTGGTCGATGCTGCCGGTGCCCTCGGCGCTGCGGATCATCGCCAGCAGCAGGTTCGGGAACGCCGGTGCGCAGGACTCCATCGCATCGGACAGCGGGATGCCCTTGCGCAGCTCGCCCAGCACGGCCTCGTACAGGGCCCGCTGCTGCGGGTCGATGCTGCGCTCATCCGCCATGATGCGGAAGGCGCGCACCAGCGGCACACCGGCGGTCAGCAGGGTGCCCAGATTACGGCAGAAATCCGCCAGCACGGCAGTCTTTAGCGGGCGGAAGGTGCTGCGGACGCGCTTGGTCTGCAGCGCCTCGCTCATGTACAGGCCGTCATCGCGCAGCTTGGTGTAGAGCGCCTCCTCACTGGGGGCGTCAGCCATGCCGCGGACAGTCTTGCCCTGAGCATTGGTCGCAGTATAACGAAATTGTGGCATAGGGGAGAAACCTCCGAACGGATAGTGAGATCAGGCGGGTGCTGCACCATTACAAAAACGCGCAGTACCATTGCAGGATCGGCTCGCCGAAAAGCATGGCGATTACGATGCCCGCACATAAAAACGGGCCGAAAGCAAAGTGGTCCTTTTTGTCGGCCCTTTTGGCGGCCAGCAGCCAGATGCCGTAAAGGCCGCCGCCCAGAATGCCCAGAAACATCGCCAGCAGCGTGTTCTGCCAGCCGAGAAACAGCCCGGCGGCCGCCATCAGCTTGATGTCGCCGCCGCCGAACGCGCCGTCAATGGCAAGGCAGAGCAAAAGCATCGGCACGCTGACGCAGAACGCCCCGATCAGGTGGGGCAGCCACCCGGCGGGGGAGAGCAGCGTCCCTACAACGCCGCAGACCGCCAACGCGAGATTGAGCCGGTCGGGGATAAGCTGTGTCTCGGCGTCAATGAGCGCGACGCTCAGCAAAATGCCGCAGACCGCCAGCGCGGTGAGCGCCGCCCAGCTCATGCCGAACAGCCCCTGCGTCAGGCTGAGCGCGGTGCCGAAGCGCCGGGTGCAGCCCAGCGCCAGCACGCCGCCCAGCACCTCGACCAGAAAATACCGCACCGGGATGCGGGCGCCGCAGTGGCGGCACCGCCCGCGCAAAAACAGCCAGCTGAAAACCGGCACAAGGTCGGGCGCACCCAGCGTGTGGCCGCACTGCGGGCAGTGGCTGCGCCCTTGCAGGGGATCCATGCCCCGAGGCAGCCGCCAGGCCACGACATTCATAAAGCTGAACAGCGCTGCGCCCAGCAAAAAACGGATCAGATCCAAAAGGAACTCAAGCAGCAGCATGGCTTGCCTCCGTCAGGTAATGCAGGCGGTCCTCCGCGCGGAAGACACGGTAGCCCTCGGCAGCGTCATAGACGGCGAAGATGCTGTTTTCCTGATAGAGCAGCCGCTGCACGGTGTAGCCGTTGTCCGCCACCTGCAGAAGGCTCACGCTGCCGGGCAGTGCGCCCAGTTCCTCGATCTCCTCAGCCACGCCGTCGGCAAAGCCGTCTGCGGTGGTCTGGTCGGCAAAGGTGCGCCCGGCGGAATAGCACTGCGCGGACACGGCCCCGGCGGCCAGCCGCGCCGCCTTGATCTGGGCCAGCGCCTCCCGCGCGCGGGCCTGATAGCGCAGCTCGGCCGCGCCGGTCACAACGGTATAGATCACAGCGAGCAATGCCAGCAGCAGGGCCAGCTTTTCAGCAAAGGAGGTCCTGGCCCATTTTTCCCCGGTGTTGCGCAGCCAGGCACCCAGTCGTGCTGCCAGCATGGTTTCACTTCCTCTACTTCTATATATAACACACTAACCAGTATACCCTGCAAAGGCTGTGTTTGCAAGGAATTTCACGAAAAAATCCCACATTATTGTTGGAATGTAACACAAAATCTGTCAAAATAGTATGTGCCGCCCGTATAGAACACTATATTTGGTGTAAATTTGTCGAAATCTCACCACACTTGTTGCGAAAAGATCACAAACCGAGTATAATACTATCATATATAGTCTTATTATGCCTTACTGTACAAATTTGCAGGGCGCTGCCGCAAATTCCAATGGCCGCTACGGCGTCTGCCTGGCGGGAATATGCGGCAATGCCGTGATATAAACGGGAGCATCTATGGTGCATTGCAACAAGAAAACGCGCAGAAGCAGCGGCTTCACGATGGTGGAGCTTATGGTTGTGCTGGCGATCATGGCAATTTTGGCGGCCCTTGTGGGGGGCGGCCTGATCGCCTATACCAGTCTGGCCCGGTTTGAGAAGAACGAGGCGAACGCCCGCACCCTTTTCCAGACCGCGCAGATCGCCCTGACCCGCAGGGACACAGCGGGCGAACTGGACGATTTCCGCCAGAAGGTGCTGCTGAACGGTCAGGCAGGCGCGCATTTTGACCCCGCCGCGCTTACGCTGACCGGCGAGGAAAACGAAGAAACACGCAAGCAGAAGGCCGATGAGCTGAACAAAAATATCTATGCCCTGTATTATGATAAAGTAACAGATGCCGACAGCGACAATGAACTGCTGCGCGAGCTGCTGGGCGATTACATCTACGATGATTCGCTGCTGAATGCGGCCATCTGCGTTGAGATCGATGCCGCCAGCGGGCAGGTGTACTCAGTGTTTTATGACACGAACGCCGACAAGCTGCGTTTTGTGGAAAAGGACGACGCAACGAACATTTATGACCGGAGCTATGACCACCGCCGCCATGACAGCCTTGTGGGCTACTACTCGGCCGAGGACCGTGTGAATGTGGTTGAGCTGCAGCAGACCAAGCTGAAGGTCAAGAACCCGCGCCTCTCCAACACCGAAACGCTGACCCTGAGCTGGGGCGGCGATGTGACCCGCGACACGCAGGTGCAGTATGTGGCAACAGGCTACAAATCGACCGATACGGGCAAGAAAAATCCGCTGTTTGAGATCGAGGTGGAGCTGCCGGCAGTCAAGACCAATGAGCCGGTGCCGCTGAAAACAACAATCTACAGCTATGATGCGGCTGGCAACGAAACACCGGTTGAAAAGACCCTCTACTACCCCCTGAGCTACAACAAGGGCAACTTTGTCCTGACGCTGGACGCTATGGCCAGCGCTGATTTGCTGCGCTCCTGCGAGAATGACAGCGGCGAGGCGGCAAACAGCATAAGTGTAACCGACAGCAGCCTGTACAGCATCACCCGCTTGATGTCGGACGGGCCGCAGGATTTCTATGTCACGCTGCAGGCCAAGGCGCGGGACGGCTATTCCGGCAGCTATACCCCCAGCACCCCGGCCGACACCAATGTGGAAAACAGCCTGTTTGCAAAAGAGGCAACAGCCACTGAGGGCAACCTTACCTATTTCCGCCATCTGTACAACCTGCGCTGGGCGGACAACTGGGCGTCCGGCCAGACTGCCGACTACACCCTCGCCGCGCAGAGCCTTGGCGCCACCGGCCTGAACTGGACCGGCGGCAGCGTTACGGTCTACTGCCCGGCACAGGGCAAAAACTTCCCGCCGGAGGCCAAGGTCCCCTCGGCAGAGGAGGCCGTGGCGTGGCCGACCATTCTGACATTGCCCAAAAATGTAACGCTGGACGGCGGAAATATCACCATCATGAACCTGCAGCTGCGCGGCAGCTCTGTCTCCCGGACCGGCAGACAGGGTAAGGAAGAACTGCGTGACCGCTACATCGGCCTTGTGGGTGAGAATAACGGCACGATCAAAAACATGACCCTGCGCGATGCCGATGTGCAGGTCAATGTTGAGGTCGTTGCCCGCGCAGAAGGCACCCTGCCGCTGACCGGGACCACAGCCCTGCAGCCGCTGGAAACAACTGACAGCGCGTACCGCGACATCCGCGCGGTCGGTGCTTTGTGCGGCGTCAACACCGGCACGCTGGAAAATTGCACCCTGACCCACGGCAAAAACAATGCGGTTTCCGCGCAGGTGCTGGCAATGCTGCCCTTTGACGATACCGCCACCGCGACAGCCCGCACAACAGTAAGTGGCACAGCCTATTATGAAAACGAGCCGCGCGGCATTGGCGGCCTCGTGGGCGTTGCCATACCCAAAAACGGCCAGACGCAAAAAATATCCACGCTGACGGTGGACGCCAATGTGACGGTAGCCGGTCTGCTGCAGGACAAGAGCCTGAAAGCTGCGGACAAAAAACTTACAGAACAGGAACGCTACGCCGCAGCCGCCAGCGGGCAAAACTCGATCTGGCGCAGCATCGGCGTGGGCGGTGTGGTCGGCACGATGGATGCCGCCAACCTGAAGCTTGAGGCAGACCCCATCAATAAAAAAACCATAACCAACAAGGCCGCCGTCATCGGCAGCGCCTTTACGGGCGGCGTTGTGGGCAACCTCTATAACAGTAACAGCAGCAGTGCGGATGTCACCCTGACCGGCCTTCAGAACGAGGGTACGGTCAGCGTGGGCGCCAACTACCTTGGCAGCGCCGAGGGTCGAAACAGCCGTGTGCTGGGCCAGTTCTTCGGCGGCATTGCGGGCTACTGCAAAGATGTCACGCTGCGCGGCAGCACCAGCACCACTCGCCGCGATATGACCGAAACACAGCTGAAAACCGCCGTCAAGGGCGGGTATGCTGCTGATGGCGCACTCACCGATGACAGCCCGCTCAAGGGTGATTTTGTCAGCGGTCTGGTGGGCTTTGCCAGCGGGTGTAAGCTGGATAATTGCACCACGCAAAAGGGCTATGTGCTGGGCCGCTGCTTTGTCGGCGGCATGGCGGGCGGCTTCAGCGGCAGCCAGCTTAAAATAACCGGCGGCAGCAACAGCAGCACCGTGCTGGGCAACCGCTATGTGGGCGGTGTCGTGTCGGTCAACGGCAGCCAAAGCACGGTCAGCGGCGTTATCAACAGCGGCCTTGTGGCGGGCCTTGGCAAAAATGCGGCCTATGTGGGCGGCATTGCGGGCCTGAACGATGCCGAATGGGGCAGCACCAACGCAGCAAATACAGCAGCCACCATTCAAAACTGTGTCAGCAGCATGGCCTCGGACACCGCCACCAACAGCAGCCGCAGCGCCCTGCTGCAGGCGCTGAGCACCTATAAAAATGTAAACAATCAAGAAACGACCACCCGCGCGGACTATGTGGGCGGTCTGGTCGGCCGCAACGGCAAAAATGCCGTGCTTACATGCGACAAGAATGCAACCACGGTGCAGATCGGCGCGGTCATCTGCGGCAATGATTTTGTCGGCGGTCTGGTCGGCTGCAACGATGCAACGGCGAAAATTACAAATACCAGTACCTCGCTGCTGACCGTCAGCGGCGAGATCGTGGGCGGCAAGGCGGTCGGCGGTATGATCGGCCTGAACCTTGCCCCGGCCCTGCCCGCGGCCGATATAAAGGTGACGGAAATCAGCGGCACGCTTTGCGTGGGCGGTGTCATCGGCGCTAACATGCCGGTGGCCGGCACGGACGGAACGGCGTTTACCATTACATCCGCCACATCCGGCGGCACGGTCGGCAGATTTACAACCACCGCAAAGGCGGGCCGCATCAAGGCCGACGGTCTGGCGGGCGGCATCATCGGCTATAACTGCCTGCTGGCATCGGCCCCGAACGATTTGACAATGATTCTGCCCATCGTGGCGCGGGATACCGGCCTTGTGACGGTCAATACATTGCCGCGCAGTGACAAAGAGATGAACCTCAACGGCGCGGCCAACCAGTTTAATCTGGAGGTCAACGCCTATGCGGGCGGCATTGTCGGCTATAACGATGCAGCAACCCACCTGACCATCAGCAGCGCAACAAACGGCAGCGACAGCAACGCGGCATCGGTCGGCAGCCTGAAAATGCGGGGCGAGACCGGCATCCTCGGCAGCGGTGTCAGCCTGCAGGACTATAACAACAGCTTTAACTATAACGCTTATGTTGGCAGTAAAGATGCCCGTGGCTATATGGCGGGCGGCATCATCGGCTGTGTGACCCAAAACACAAAGCTGGATCACTGCACCAACTACGGCATTGTCTCCCACAAGAGCGCGGCGGGCGGCATCGCCGGCTGGAATGGCGGCAGCATCAATAACTGCCATACCTACGCCACACTGGGAACCCAGCAGGACGGCTATGCCTACCTTGGCGGTATCGTCGGCATCAACAACGGGACGGTTACGGACTCGGCCCCGGCAGCAAGCATCACCGTGCGCGGTCGGTACATCATCGGCGGCGTGGCGGGCCTGAACCTGACAGGCGCGAGCATAAATATTTCCGACAATGCAATCTCCGTTACGGTGCAGGCAAATGAGTGCGCGGGCGGCGTTGCAGGCGTAAACTGCGGCAGCATCGCATTGGGCGGCACAACCCTGCAGGTCAACATTACGGCAGAAAGCTATGCAGGCGGCATTGCGGGCAGCAACAACACGCGCAACGCCATAATAGCCAGCATTGAGGGCGGCATGGTGACAGGCACCGTCACGGCCACCAAGAGCTGCGCAGGCGGCGCAGCCGGTGCAAACTATGCCAATATTAGCGATGTTACGCTGATTTATGGGGCGTGTGTGCGCGCCGATGACCAGTTTGCAGGCGGTATTGCGGGCTGCAATAGGGCTGGTAACGGGCAGACCGGCACAATTACACGCTGCACCAACACTGCGGGGCAGACCGGGAACAACTACACGGTATATGCCACCAACGGCAATGCGGGCGGTATTGCGGGCAGCAATGAAAAAGGCGCCCAAATTATAAACGCCGGCGTGAATAATGGCGTTAAAATCGGCGTTGCCAAGTGCGATGCGGCGGCCATTGCGGCCAACAACTTCGGCATCATCACGGGCGGTACTGTCGGCAGCTGTGATATTACCTTTGCCGGGGAAAGCATCGGCGCGGTCACGGCCATCAACAATGCGGGTGCAACGATCAGCGGTGTTACGCTTAAAGAAAACGCCAACATCGCTTTCCATGGCCCGGCCACCAATGTGGGCGGCATTGCGGGCAAAAATGCCGGTACGATTGGCGGGTGCAAGGTCGAAAACCCTGCACTGGCGCTCAACGGCCTTACGGCCCGGGCAGACAGCATCAGCCTTGGCGGTGCGGCGGGCGTCAATATGCAGGGCGCAACAATCAGTGGAACAGCCGTTACACTGAACATTACAGACAATCTGAATAAATACAGGAATCTGGGCGGCGTAGCCGGCGAAAATGCCGGCGGCGGCACTCTGTTTGAGTGTACCTATCGGGGCGCGCTGGGCAAGGCCAATACCACGGGCGCAGCCAATGTGCTGGACACCGTGGGCGGCATCATCGGCCTGAACAATGGTAAGGTTGAAGAGTGCAGTGTGCCCAAAATCACGCTGCAGGTGATGGGTGCCTCGGGCCTGAGCGACAGCCAGACCTATGCGGAAAAGCTGAAAAGCGCCAGCAGCGTGGGCGGCATTGCGGGCCGTAACAACAGCACCATTACATCCTGCTATGTTGCCACAGAGGAAGGCGGCGGCAGTATCATCACCGCGCGCTACGGCTTTGTGGGCGGCGTGGCAGGCGCAAACAACGGCAGTATTACCGGCAGCGGCAGTGGTGCAAAAGAAGTAACAGCGCTGGTCGATAAGGTTAAGGGGTGGTTTGCGGCTGGCAGCACCAATGACATGATCAGCGCCCTGAAAGGCACTACTTATAATAGCCTTAAAGGCGTTGATACGGTCTCCTCGAATAATTACAACACTGTCTACACAACCACCGGCCTTTCCCAAAATGACCTGCTGGTCGGCCTGCGCGGTACAACTGCTGCAAACGGCAAATCCAGCGGTTATCTGGGCGGCGTGGCAGGCTTCAACACTGTCAACGGCACAATCACAGGTGCGGCAACCGGCAAGTGGTTTGTCTACGGTGACAACACGACCGATGAATCCAAAATCGGCGGTATGATCGGCATGAACGAGGCAACCGGCGAGGTCAAGCTGCTGGTCAACTGCGCCGCCGTGCGCCGCTTTACCCGCACAGACAACAATAAAAATGACGATGACACGACCCATAGAGGCAACGCAAATATTGCCTATGTGGGCGGTGTGATCGGCGTGCAGCAGAACACGGCCAATGACAAGTGGGTCATCACCGAATGTGTGAACCTTGGCACTGTGTTTGACAGCGGCTCCAACTATATCGGCGGCATCATTGCCTCATGGCTGAAAAACGGCGGCACGATTGAAAAATCCTTCAACTTCGGCAGCCTCAGCACCAATACCAACTGTGACGGCAGTTCGGGTACGGTCGGCGGCATTGTGGGCTTTTTTGACCAGCCTACCCCCGGCGGCACGGCAAATATCCTCTCCTGCCAGAACCACGGCAATATTCTGTCCCGCGGTAATTGGGCGGGAGACAATAACAATAAGCATGGCGCCAACGATGTTGCCGGTATCCTTGGCAAGGTGGTCATGGCGGACGGTACAAATGACTATCTGCGCATCAACATTGTCGATTGCGTGAACGGCGATGTTACGATGCAGTGCGAGTCGCTGGCAGCCGGCATCATGGGCTGGCTGGGACCATATGGCGACGGTGGAACAAAAATTCCAAATAAGGTCGAGGTTTATATTGACCGCTGCCGTAACTATGCTACGGATATTACAATCTCACGTAAATACAACTATACCCCCTTGTTAGCGGGTATCTGCGGCAACCGTGGCAATGGCAGTAAAACGAGTGCATCCACCACAGTGACGAATTGTTTTGCCCTGTATAAAAATACGGTTAGTACCAATAACGCACCCATTGCGATGAACCGTGGAAATGAAAACATTGAGGCCTACGGCAACTACTTTATGGACGAAGGGTACAGCTTTAACGATACCTACAATAAAGCTATGAAGTTGATGTATGAAAATGAAGTAAAAACACAAACTTCGACATATGGTGCGAGCCAAAAGGATAATTATCTCTACGGCACACGGCTGTACGCGGGTATAAACAATACTGACGGCAAGTACTTTGCAGCGGGTATGGTCAATGGCTATAATCTTAATACAGTTGATGCGAAAACATGTTATATCAAGAAAGCTACTGACAAGGACGGGCTGGCAACAATATATCGTCCGAATCTAAAGAAGCAAGAAGTTGCCACCATCCTGCTGTGGTACGGCGATACGGACAAGAGCGATGCCCCGAGTATGAAGGACATCACGGACGACTTGATCCAGAACTACTATACGCAAATTCTGGACAAGCGCGGCCCCGGTACGGTCTCCGAGTTGAAAGTTACGCATAAAAACGATAGCAGCGCTGTCTATGGCCGCTATGAGGTGACATGGTCGGCCGCGGCCACAGATGGCATTTTCCCAGATAACAAGATACAGAATGTAAGCCATTATCTGGTAACGCTGTATAAGGTTGACGGCGATAGCAAGACGGCTTTGGATGGCTACAAAGACATAAAGGTCTACGGCACGCGCTATCTGTTTGACGCGGATGATGCGCTGGCGAAAGCTATTGGCAACAGCCAATTCTGTGTCGGTGTAAAGGCCGTGAACGGAACCACCACAGGTGCAGAGGAAATGTCTGCCGCGCAGGACTTTGTGCGCCCTCTGCCTACCCCGAAGCTGGAGATCCGCCTGAAAAAGCAGAACAGCGGTGGACAGCCCTACGGCCAGTATCTTGTGCTGACAAACGCAAGCGATTACCAAAACGCGGGCAACTGGCAGGTAACCGCCTACCTGATGAACCAACCCAATACGGTGATTACGCTGAATCAAAGCAAAACCGAGGCATCGATAGCAAACGGCCTTGGCTCGGCCACCCGCCTGCGCGCCACGGCAACCCCGGGTACAGATGCAACAGGTGCATGGATGGAGTCTGCCCGCTATGATGAGGAGATCGGTATTCCCAAGACATACTATAAGGACAATGATCAAAATAGAAACAGCGGCCTTGTCCACGGTACGGCGGCTATAAACCAGCCGGTCATAACCGGCAGCACGGCGGATAACCTGTCGATTACCGTGACCCTGCAATTTACCGCAGATACGATCTTCAACACCGTGCCGAACTACCGCGTTATGCTGCTGGGTCAATACACCGGTAATGAACAAATCAGCAATGCGGCAGAGGATACAACGGCAGCCAACACGCAGCCGCTGAACGGCCAGTATGTGACGCTTGCTGCGGTGGAAAAGCCGGTCTACAGCAGCGGCGCGAAATTTACGCTGGAGAACCTGCCCGCCGAGGTCTTTGACGGCAGCTACACCGACCTGAAGGTTGTCTCTGTGCCTGTCGATGCCGGCTATCCGCAGGTCGTGACCCGCTGGGAAATCACCGCAGATGAGGCCCTGAATGCTATTGGAAGTAACAATAACCCCGTCAGCTGGAACAACGGCATCGAGATCGTGCGCGGGGCGGACGGCAAATTCAGCTATTACCACCTGACCCCGCTGCAGTTCTTTGCAACCGATGACTCGTGGTACAGCATGGCTAAAAAGCAGATTCGCAGGGATGACCTCAACCTCACACTTCTGAAAGCCCCCACGGTAAGCAATACTGCCACGGGTCAAGTGGACGATAGCAACAAGCTGAACTATACCTTTACATGGACGCAGTACAAGGCGGACGGCAACACGCCAGATACAACAGAACATGCCTACGATGTCACCCTGTACGGCCTGCTGACCCAAAAGGACGGCGAAACCACCGCAATCGCGGGCAAGGAAAAAATCGAGCTGAAGGACGGCGTGTCGCTGGCGGGTAAAACTGAATTTAACGCCGGAACCGGCACCTATACCCTGACCCTCTGCGTGGACGATGACCTTGCAAGCGGCAGCTGGCGCTATGATAAGGTGCGGCTGCATGTCACCCGCAAGCCGGGCGATGGGGACACCCATGCAATCGGTCTGGCGGGCGAGGCGGATTGTGCTGTTATGAAGCGCTTGTCTGCGGTAGGTCAGGTCAACAGCATCATGCGCACCAACGACAACAGCGCCAATGCACTGAACTACGACATCACCTGGCCCGCAAGCGCGGACGCCAAAGGCGAGAACACGGTGAGATATACCCTGTACGCGGAAAAGCAAGACGGCGAAAAGTGGGCGGCGCTTGCCAACTGGCAAGGCATCACGAAAAACAGCTGCACCGTTGACCTTGAGAAGTATCAGGGCGTGACCCTGCGGTTCTATGTCGTAGCAAATGCGGTTGACGGATTGAAGTATTGCAGCCCGAACGGCGAGTACAGCAACCCCCTGCTTGTCGAAACGCGCCTTGCTGCACCTGTTGTGACCGCAGCCGCGCTAAGCTACCCAACACCGAGCCAGACCCAGTTCCTGACCGGGGAAAAGCTGACGCTGACGGTTCAAGACAGCAGCAGCGGCAGCAGCTACTACTATATGGGCTATCTCTTTAAGAATGTCGAGGATTACAGGCAAATTGCTGCGCTGGCGAACAGCTATCAGAAGGAGCAGACGCCCGATGCAAAGGCCCAAAAGCTGGCAGCCCTGACGGACGCGCTGAATGCAATGCTGGCCGACACGACCGGCCGCGTGCTGCGCCTGCTGCCGGAAGGCCAGATGGACGGCGGCGCACAGGCAGAAGCAACAGCGGATGGCGCAGCGTTTGCGCTTGGCGATGAAAGCTTTACCATGAAGCCGGAGTATGCCGGTTACTGGCTGCTTCCCGCCCTGCGCAGCATGTCCACCAACGACACAACCGCCAGCTCCAACTGGTACTACTATGTCGCAGACAGCTTGAACGAAACACCCACCCAAATGCAGCTGCCCAAGATCAAGCTGGATGCACCTGCGGCTGTGATCGGCAATGTGGAACGCGAGGAAACGGTCGGTCTGTATGATAATCCGGAATGTACCGGCGCAGCGCTGGCAACCAAGACGCTGCAGCTGTCCCGCCGCACAGTAGAATGGCCGCTGGGCAATCTGTATGACGATAAGGACGCAGATACGGTGCGCAGCCTGACCAATGTCTATCGGTTTACTGTGACGCCGGTTTCTGCAAACGAAGTACCCTACACGGTAAAGGTCTGGGTGAATGACCGGGAGTATACGGACGATGACGGCAAGGTTCACCCGATCGGCGAGATAGTCAAGGTAGAAAAGACCGTCACGCTGACCGATGGGGACGGCAAACAGCAAACACTGACAAAGGAAATCGCGCCTGCTGTGGACGAAGCAGCGCAGCGTGTCTGGTATGATTTGAGCCTGCTGCCGACCATTGAAAGGAACGAAGATGGATGGCAGTGGAGCGAATGGAAGCAACAGACAACGCGCATCACAGGTACTGAGGTGGAGGATACCACAAAGGCGTACTATGCAGCCGATGTATACCCGATGCTGGAGGTTGTGAAGAACAGCGCGAATGAAGTGATGCTCCGTGTAACACTGCCTGACCTGTTCAAGGTCTATATGGATACGCAGGATACCCTGCAAAAAATCACCGCCACACTGACCGTGCAGGCCCTGCCGTATGAGGATGCAGCCGGAAAAACAGACGGTAAAACGGCAGAATCCGAGCAGAATGCTGTCGTGCTGAACAATACCGACACGGCATCCCAGACGGCAGAGGAAGCACCGTACAGTGATGACAGCGTGGCAGAGGACACGGTGTCAGAGCAGGTGTGGCGAGGCTTGGCCCGCGCGGTCACGGAATCGCACCCAACGAACCAGACCCCGGAGACCGCAGCTGATGCGGAAACCATACAACCGCCTGCGGCCTGACGGCTGCAGCAGAAAGGAGGTGGCATTATGTGCCGGAAAGTGCGCAGCATCCTGCAGGGAAAGCAGGGCTTGTCTATGATACTGGTTCTCTGCATGGGGGCACTGTTTGCGGCGCTGTCTACAGCGCTGGTCTATGCGGCTTCTGTGCTGACGGCCAATGCCAACCGCCAGCTGTTGGAGCAAGAGGTGTATCAGCTTGCCACCAGCTTCTCAGACATACTGGGGGAACAGCTGAACGACGATACCAGCGAATTTGCTGAATTTATCAATACTACCTACATGCGGTCAGAGTATTACGGCAAAAATCCCTTTGAGGAGGAAACGGAGCCCAAAACCTTTGAGGCTGCCTTGAGCGGGGACGGCAGTGACGGCGCAGATACAATAAAAATCACGCTGCGCCGCCGCCCCGGCGAGGAAGCGGAAAAGCTGAACCTGAACGGCAGTATAGGGCAGTCTGTGGACACCGGCGATACAAGCTGGCAGCAGCTTTTGAATAGCTGGCAGGCTGCTGACTATAAGCTGGTTGACCTGCAGCTGGATGTGACTGTTACTGTAGAAAAAGGCGGGGAGAGTTTTGCTTATACCGTGACCTATGACCGCGCGGTGCATTATGCTGTCAGCTATTATACGCTGGATAATAATACGACACAGTATAAATGGGACGAAAATAATACATTTAGCGCTGTTAATGACGGCTCGCAGATTATAATCAAAGACAATGGGACACCCCAAAAAATTGTCCCGCACTTTGATACAGCCAATCCGCAGTCCATCACCTACACACGCGGCGTTAAGCAGAAAACCACCGCACAGGAGTGACCGCCATGAAAAAAATACTGAAAAATCAGCGCGGAGAAACCATTGTGGAAGTGCTGGTGTCGTTTGTGCTGCTGCTTATGTTTACCGCTTTGTTTGTGGTATCGCTGCGGTATGCCCGGGCTATGTCCCAAAAGGCGGAAACGCTGCGGGAAACGGCATATCAATTATGCGCCGGGCTGTACCCTATACCGAAAACGCAGGGCGAAGCGCAGCAGGGAAATGGGTGGCAGCCTGTGGCCGGTAAGGAAAATATGACCTTTCAATTTAAGTCAGGGGAGGCAATGGTGTTTTCCGTATCCGGAATCAAACTGGATGGCATGAAGGTGGAGGCGAAGATTACTGCAGCGGAGGGCGGCGAGGAGAACACAAAAACGGAATCCTACACCTTCCACCGTTACAGCAAAGGCCAGTCAAATACCAGCGGGGGACAGGGAACACCATGATGCGAGTGCTGAAAAACAAAAGGGGGACAACGCTGGTCGAGCTTGTTGTCTGCATGGTGCTGCTGTCGCTGTTTACGCTTGCGGCTGTCACGCTGATACAGCCCAGCGCGCAGGCGTATATGCAGGTGCAGCAGCAGACCCGCGCCCAGAATCTGGCCGATGCGCTGATCGAAACCATCCGCGGCGAGCTGCTGAACGCTAACGGGTATATCCGCTTTGCGGACGGCGCAACAGATATAACGAATTTGGACACGGTGTTCAAAGAAAAAACCGGTGTCAGCAGCGGTACGGCGTTGGAGTTCAGCGTCTATCCCAATCATATTGAGCTGATCGACAAGGATAAGGTCCCGGCGCTGACAAAGGCGGACGGAACGCCGCTGCTGAGCCAAGAAACTGCGAACGAGCTGGACGGTTACCTGCACATGCGGTTCTATCTGCAGGAACAAAACACCTATAAGCCCCAGCATGAAGTGACATCAGATGGAAAAAAACTGCCTAATGTTGCCTACGCCTACACGACAGCCTACCCCAAGGACGCCTACATGGGGATGTTTATCAGTGACCTGCAGTTTTATGCCCGCAGCTATACCAAGGCCGAGGGGGAAAAATACGCCCATGTTACGGCGCTGACCGTTGTGCTGACCGTAGCCCAGAAGGACGCGCGGGGCAACGCTGTGCCGCTGTGTACCCAAAAGGCGATCGTGCCGCTGCCGGGCGCACCGGTGTATATCGAGGAGCCCGGCAGCTGGGACGGCAGCAACCCGGCGGTGTCCTGAAGCGCCGCCCAATGCGGGATATTCCATGTTATGCTGGACAAACCCCTTAACTTTTGTTATACTATAAAACAGTATGGGAAGGGTGGGGCGCTGCGCCCCGTTGTATAGAGCAGAGAGGAATACCACATGGCAACAATCGAAATCAGAATGTTGGGCGATTTTGAGATCCGCGTAAACGGCAACCCGGTGCTGGCCCAGCTGGCACAGTCCCGCAAGGCAATGGCGCTGGTGCAGTATCTTGTGCTGCAGCGCGGGGAGAGGGTGTCCCATAAGACCATCACCGATACGCTGTGGGCGGGCGAGCGCTCGACCAACCCGGATATGGCGCTGCGCGCGATTTTGCACCGTTTCCGCAATATGATCGATGCCGAGGGCCTGACCGAGCTGCAGGGCTGCATCCAGACCAGCCGCGGCAGCTACCAGTGGAACCCCGCGCTGGATTGCAGCGTGGATGTGTTTGAGGTCAACGACCTGTCTGAGCAGGCCCGCAGCGAGGCCGACCCCGAAAGCCGCGGCTGCCTGTATGAGGAGATCGTCAACCTGTACAAGGGCCGTCTGCTGCCCCAGTTTGCCACCGAGCCATGGGTCGAGAGCGTCAGCGTCCGGCTGCACGGGCAGTACCGCACGGCCATTCTGGGCCTGCTGGAGCTTTGCAAAAAGTGGGGCGAAAGCAGCCGCATCATATCGCTGTGTGCCCGCGCGCTTGAGCTGGACCCCTACGAGGAGCGCCTCTATCTGGAGGAGATCGTGGCGCTGGAATCGCTGGGCCGCCACACCGAGGCACAGAACCTTGCCCGCCGCGGCAACGCAATGGGCTGCCTGCACCACGCCATTGACCCGGGGCGCGCCGGCTCTGCCTACCGCCAGATGCGTCAGGCGGACCGCAACATGGAGAGCGAGCTTTCCCGCCTGACCGCCGCCCTGCCCGACACCGAAAACACCGGTGCCTGCCTCTGCGACTTTGAAACCTTTAAGGAGATCTACCGCGTGCTGCGCGGTGTGCAGGCCCGCTACGGCCTGCCGGTATTTCTGGCCATCGTGACGGTGGCCCCCGGCCAGAATGCCGAGCCTGCCGAGACCACCGCCATGGTGGAGCAGCTTGGCGAGCTGATCCACACCGCGCTGCGCCAGTGTGATGTGGCCGCCCGCTACAGCGATATGCAGTAT
>ERZ773168.1478-NODE-1478-length-19955-cov-8.628241_pt1 | contig 19955 bp, 14 predicted proteins | sample MGYA00511261_ERZ773168 | MGnify/ENA primary metagenome ERZ773168 (study PRJEB29015, sample SAMEA2737855) | human gut metagenome | biome: human gut; feature: human-associated habitat; material: faeces | place: China | collected 2012 ... | reverse complement strand
GCGCACTACACGGCGGCAAAAAAGCGCCGCACGCAGGACCTCTACTCCCCCGGCAGCCGCATGGGTCTTCGCCCCGACCGCCCGACCATCGTATACGCCAACCGCTGCCGCGAGGCCTTCGGCAATATCCCCATCGTCGTCGGCGGACTGGAGGCAAGCCTGCGCCGCTTTGCGCACTACGACTACTGGGACGATAAGGTCCGCCGCGCGCTCATTTTCGACGCGCAGGCCGACCTGCTCGTTTACGGCATGGGCGAATATGCCACGCGCGAGATCGCGCGCCGGCTCTCCAAGGGCGAAAAGGCGGATACCTTGACAGATATTCGCGGCACGGCGTTTGTGACGCGCACGCCCGAAGTCTGCGCCTTCGACCATGTCGAGTGCCCGTCATATGAAGAGGTGTGCGGGGACAAGCACGCCTACGCACTCGCGACAAAGCTCGAATACGAGGAGCACGACCCCATTCGCGGCAAAGCGCTCTGGCAGGCGCACGGGCGTGACATGCTCGTCGTCAATCCGCCCGCGATGCCGCTTTCGCGTGAGGAGCTCGACGAGGTCGCCGAGCTCCCCTACATGCGCGAGGTGCACCCGATGTACGACGCTCTCGGCGGCGTCGCCGCCATCGAGGAGGTGCGCTTTTCCGTCGCGCACAACCGCGGGTGCTTCGGCGGATGCAACTTCTGCTCGCTGGCGTTCCATCAGGGGCGCATGATCACCTCGCGCTCGATCGAATCCTGCGTGCGCGAGGTCGAGGGCTTCACCCACGACCCGAAGTTCAAGGGCTACGTCCACGACGTCGGCGGTCCGAGCGCCAACTTCCGCCATCCGTCGTGCAAGGATCAGTTGAAGCGCGGCATGTGCCGCAATAAAAACTGCCTCGCTCCCTACCCCTGCAAAAATCTCGATCCCGACCACTCGGAATATGTCGAGCTGCTGCGTCGTCTTCGCGCGATCCCCGGCGTAAAGAAGGTCTTCGTCCGCTCGGGCATCCGGTATGACTATCTGCTCGAGGACAAGGGAAGTCCCTTTTTGTCCGAGCTCGTCAAATACCACATCTCCGGCCAGCTCAAGGTCGCGCCCGAGCACTGCGTGGCGGGCGTGCTCGACTACATGGGAAAGCCGCACTTCGACGTGTTTGAAAAATTCTGGGACAAATACCGCTCCGTGAACGAGAAGAACGGGCGCGAGCAGTATCTCGTTCCCTACCTCATGTCGTCCCACCCCGGCTGCACACTCGAGGACGCCGTGCAGCTCGCGGAATTTCTGCACTCCACGGGTCACAAGCCCGAGCAGGTGCAGGACTTCTACCCCACGCCCGGTACGCTCTCGACCTGCATGTACTACACCGGCATCGACCCGCGCGATATGACACCTGTCTTCGCCGAGACGACGCCGCACGGCAAGGAATTGCAGCGTGCGCTGCTCCAATGGTTCCGCCCCGACAAGAAAAAGCTCGTCATCGAGGCGCTCAAAAAGGCCGGACGCGAGGATCTCATCGGCTACGGGCCGAAGTGCCTTGTCCGCCCGTACGGCGATGACCGCGCGATGCCGCACGGCAAATCCGGCGGCGGCAAAAAGCCCTCCGCCGCTCAGACCGGCGGCCGCAGAAACGACGCGCCCCGCGGCGGGCAGAGCCCGAAGAACAGCGGCGCTGACAAGCCGAAAAACTTTAAGCGCAAATCCGGCTGGGCCAAGCCAAAGCCCACGGCAAAGAGCAAAAAGAGATAAAAAATGCTTGCAAAGCGATCGCTTTGCAAGCATTTTTCTTTTACCGCTCTTATATTCACTTGCCAGGCGACAGAAAAAAGCCCATGGGTTTGCAAAATCCATGGGCTTTTTGACGAAATGAATCAATATCCGCTCACTGATAATCGCTCAGCAGGAACATCGACTTGATCGCGACGACCTCGTCGTATTCCTCCTGCGAGACCTGCACGTCGGCGTTGAGCGCCTTGAGGTCGGTCTTGAGCACCTCGAGCGCCTCATCTGCGCTCTGGGCGCGGCCCTCGCGCAGGATGCGGATCATGCGCGTGAGCACGACAGGGTGCGCATAGCGCGCCGGCAGCGGAAAATCGTCCGGCAGGACGTGGGCAAGGTTGGCCTGTGCCTCTTCCCAGGCGCGGGCGACGGCCTTTTTGTTGTTCTTCGCCGTGGGCAGCACGTGCGCGCCGGAAAAGAAGAAGATCGCCGCAAAGCCGAAGAGGGCGAAATACATGCCGAAATCGCCGCCGTTGCGCCACGAGATGATGCCGTACACCAGCGCCGCTGCGCCTGCCAGCACGATGGCCAGCGCGACCCAGCGGTAGGCGGGGTTCGTATGCTGGTTCACACGCTTGGCTCTGGCTGCCTTGGAGAGCCGGTCTGTCAGCTCGGGGTAGCCGGAGAGGAACTTCTGCGCCTTTTCCAGCTCTTCTTTCGCGCTCTGCGCGTCGCTCGTCAGCTCGGAAAGATAGCGCGCAGCCTCTTCCTTTGCCTTCTGCTCCAAGCGCTGCTCGCCGCCGACGCTCAGCGTCGGGATCTCGGGATGCACTTCCCCGATATAGGCGAGCATCGCGTCCACGTCTTCCTCGCGCTTGAAGGTACACTGCTTTTCCCTCCCGCCGTCATACTGCACCACGAGATAGGGGATCGCGCCGAACACGCCCTTGCCCGAAAAGCCGCCCTGGCTCATCGCCACGCGCTTGAAGACGCGGCGCACCGACGAAAAGGCGACATAGTAGCGCCGGTCGATAAAATAGCTATTCAAAAACAGCGCCTCTTTCCCCACGCCGCAGGGGCCGAAACGCTTGCAGGACTTCTTGTCCGCGGCGACAGCTTCGGCGTTGAGACTCGTTTCGCCAAGGCGCACAGGTGCAAAAATCATAAAGCTCCTCCAAAATTTGAAAAAAGCGGTGGGAGAGCATTCTCCCACCGCTCTAAGAATGGTTTACTTGTGCAGGGTCTCGTAGTGAGGCTCGGTGTGGCGCTTCTTGATGGTGTACAGGAAGATGCCAAGGAACACGATAGCGGCGATGATACCGATGGGGTAAGCAACAGCAGTGTTGTAAACGGTAGCGCCGTCAGCAGTCTTGGTGTTGAGGAACTGGCCGAGGCACTCGTTGCCCAGCAGGAAGTACGTCACGGACACAGCGCTCATGAAGGTCGCGGGAACAGCGGTGATCCAGTAGTTCTTCTTATCATAGAAGAGGTACATGGAAGCGGCCCACAGAACGATCATGGCGAGGGTCTGGTTCGTCCAGCTGAAGTAACGCCAAATGATGGTGTAGTCGATCTTGCCGAGGGCGTTGCCGATACCGAGGATCGCGCCGACGCCGAGAACGGGCACGCAGAGGATCAGACGGTTCTTCCAGCTCTTCTGCTCCATGTGGAACCAGTCGGCCAGAACAAGACGTGCGGAACGGAACGCGGTATCGCCGGAGGTGATGGGGCAGGCGATAACGCCGAGCATGGCGAGCGCGATGCCCACGCCGCCCATGGTCTTGGAGCAGACGTCGTAAACAGCGGTGGAGCCGCCGCCGCCGAGAGCGAGGAGCTCTTCGCCGGTGTAGAGAGCGCAGCCGGCAGCAGCCCAGATCAGAGCGATGATACCCTCAGAGACCATTGCGCCGTAGAAGACGAAGTGGCCCTGCTTCTCGCTCTTCATGCAGCGAGCCATCAGGGGGCTCTGCGTGGCATGGAAGCCGGAGATCGCGCCGCAGGCGACGGTGATGAACATGAAGCTCCAGATCGGAGTGCCCTGCGGGTGGAGGTTGGCGAAGTTGTTCCAGATCTCGGGGATCTCATAGCCCTTGGTGAAGATACCCAGAGCCACGCCGAGCGCCATAATGATCAGGCAGATACCGAACAGGGGGTAAATCTTACCGATGATCTTGTCGATGGACAGGAACGTTGCGATGAAGTAGTAGATCAGGATCAGAACCAGCCAGAAGAGCTTGCTGGCAAAGATGCCGGTGCTGCCGCCCTTGGTGCACAGCAGCTGGATCAGACCGGCAGGGCCGACAGCGAACACGGTGCCGACCATCACGAGCAGCACCACGCTGAACACGCGCATGACGTTCTTCATTGCGCCGCCGAGGTAGATACCGGAGATCTCGGAGATGGAAGCGCCTTCATTACGCTCGCTCATCATACCGGAGAAATAGTCGTGGACCGCACCGGCAAAAATCGTACCGAAGGTGATCCACAGGAACACCACAGGGCCCCACAGAGCGCCGCTCAAAGCGCCGAAGATAGGGCCGAGACCCGCGATGTTCAGAAGCTGGATCATAAACAGCTTCCACTGCGGCAGAACCATGTAGTCCACGCCATCGTTGATCTTGACAGCCGGCGTTTCACGGTCGTCAGGGCCGAAGGTCTTTTCGACGATGCCACCGTAAACGAAGTAGCCGCCGATCAGCAATGCGAGGCAGATCAGAAAGCTAAACATTTTTCTCCTCCTATTTTTTCACAAATGTTTGCCTTGCAGGAGAATTTCCCCTGCGTTTCGCCTGATTATAATAATTTTTTGGAGAAAAAAGTCAATCGTCAAAATGAACAAATTTTGAATGAATATTATTTCATTCGAGCTGGATATTTGTTTTTCCCTTATGCGCGGATGACCTGCTCGATGGCCGCTAAAAGCTCGTCGTAGCCCTCAAAAGCGGGCAGATGCGGGTAGTCGTGCTTGATCTTTTCCGTCGTGCGGAACAGGAAGCCCGCCTTGGACGCTTCGATCATTTCGAGGTCGTTGTAGCTGTCGCCGCTGGCGATGGTCTCAAAGCCGATGGACTGAAGGCCGCGCACGGTCGTAAGCTTGGAATGCTCGCATCTCATCTTGATGCCGCTGATGAATCCGTCGGCGTCCACCTCGAGAGAGTTGCAGAAAATGGTCGGCCAGCCGAGTTTTTTCATCAGCGGTTGTGCAAATTCCTCAAAGGTGTCGCTCAAAATGATGGCCTGCGTCTCAGATCTCAGCTTGTCGAGGAATTCTTTCGCCCCCGGCAGCGGGTCGATGCGCGCGATCGTCTCCTGAATTTCCTTGAGTCCCAGGCCGTGCTCGCGGAGCACGCCCAGGCGCCATTTCATCAGCTTGTCGTAGTCCGGCTCGTCGCGCGTGGTGCGCGTCAGCTCGGTAATGCCGCTCTCGCGGGCAAATTCGATCCAAATTTCGGGGACGAGCACGCCCTCCATATCAAGGCAGGTAATATACATGTTTATTCTCCTTTATCACTTTTCCGCCGCGGCCTTGCCGAGCACGTAGTCGAGCATCTCGCCGCGGTCGATCACGTCGCGGTGACGCACCGCGCGGGAGCGTAGGTCGGCAAGATTCTTCGGCACGGGCACGCCCGTGACCTTGTGGAACTGCTCCATCACGTCGAACTCGTCGCCCTCGGCCTTTTCGCCGATGCCCTCGAGCACGGCGGCGGGGAATTTATAAGGAGAGGCAGTGGAGAGCACGACGACGGCATTGTGCTCGGGGTTTGCCTGCTTGTACTGCTGCGCCACGTCCCAGGCGACCGCCGTGTGCGTGTCGCAGAGGTAATGGTCGTCCTTCCAGACCTTGCCGATGGCGGTTTTCGCACCCTCGTCGTCGCAGAAGCCTGCCCAGAAGAGCTCGTGCAGCTTTTCGAGCATGTCCGCGGGCACCTCGTACTCACCGTTTTCGCTGAGCTGCTTCATTAAATCCGCGATGAGCTTGTCGTCGCCGGAGAGGAGATAGAGCAGGCGCTCCAAGTTACTGGAGACGAGAATGTCCATCGAGGGGGACACTGTCTTGTAGAAGGGGCGGCGGCGGTCATAGCGGCCCGTGCGCAGGAAGTCGGTCAGCACATTGTTGGCGTTGGACGCGCACACGAGCTTGCCGACGGGAAGGCCCATCTCCTTGGCAAAGTAGCCCGCGAGGATATCGCCGAAGTTGCCGGTCGGCACGACGTAGTCGACCTTGTCGCCCGGCTGGATGCGGCCCGCCTGCACGAGGTCGGCGTACGCTCTATAATAATAGACGACCTGCGGGGCGAGGCGGCCGATGTTGATGGAGTTGGCCGAGGACAGGCGAACGCCCTTACCCTCGAGCAGCTGATCCTTGCTGACGGCGGAGAAAATTTTCTTCACGCCGGTCTGCGCGTCGTCGAAATTGCCGCGTACCGCGCACACGCAGACGTTTTCGCCCGCCTGCGTCGCCATCTGCGCCTGCTGCACGGCGCTCACGCCGCCGTGGGGGTAGAAGACGATGATCTTCGTGCCCGGCACATCGCAGAAGCCCTCCATCGCCGCCTTGCCGGTGTCGCCGGACGTGGCGGTCAGGATCATGATCTCGTCGTCCACACCGAGCTTTTCTTTCGACGCGGTCATCAGGCGCGGCAGCATCGAGAGCGCCACATCCTTAAAAGCGCTCGTCGGCCCGCGGAAAAGCTCGAGGATGAAGTCCTCACCGACGGGGACGGTCGGGGTCAGGTGGTCGGTCTCAAACTTGCCGGTATAGCCGTCGTGGACGAGTTTTGCCATCTCCGCTTCTGAAAAGTCGGGCAGGAGCTTGGATAAGATCTTCGTCGACATGGACATCGTGTCCATATTTAATACAGTAGTATAGTCGAACTTGACCTCGTCAAACGACGGCATCGTGTAAAGGCCGCCGTCGGGGGCAAGGCCGTTTAAGATGGCCTGCGCGCTGCTGGCCTTTAAATTTTTGTCACGGGTGCTCTGATACTGCATGGATGTTTCCTCCTGTATCTCACGGGAAAAGTTTTTTTGTTTTCCCTATTGTATTTTCACAAACGCTATGTTATATTGTTTCCATCAAAAAGTCAAGTGTTTTTCTTCCGCGGACAGTTTCGGCGTAAGTCACAAATTCGTCCGCACTTGACGGAGTATCCAAAAAAGAAAGAAGGTCATTCCCCGTGAATATTGCGCTGCTGGGCTTCGGCACCGTCGGTTCCCATTTTTATAAGCTGTGCGAGGGGCGAACCGATCTGCATGTTGCAGCTGTTCTCTCCCGCCGTCCCCGCCCGGAGCTCACATGCACCGTGACCGCCGATTACGACGAGATCGTGCGCGATCCCTCGATTGATATTGTGGTGGAAGTCATGGGCGGCATCGAGCCGGCGTACAGCTACCTCTGCGCGGCCATGCGTGCGGGCAAGCACGTCGTCACCGCGAACAAGCAGCTCATGTGCGCCCACTTTGAAGAGCTCACCTCCCTTGCAAAAGAAAAAGGCGTGGCGCTGCGCTGCACCGCCGCCGCGGGCGGCGGCATCCCCTGGCTCACCTCCCTCTCCCGCGCGTCTGAGCTTGATGAGATCAAGGCTGTCGAGGGCATTCTGAACGGCACAACGAATTACATGCTTTCCGCCATGACGAATTCCGGCGCGGATTACGCGCCCGCGCTCCGCAAGGCGCAGGAGCTCGGCTACGCCGAGGCCGACCCCACCGCGGACGTCGAGGGTCTGGACGCGCGCCGCAAGATCGTCCTCTCCGCCGACCTTGCCTTCGGCGTGAACATCAGGGAAGAGGACATCCCCTGTGTCGGTATCTCGTCCATCACCGCGGGCGACATCGCCAAGGCGAAGGACGAGGGCCTGACCTACAAGCTCATTGCCCGAGCGGAGAAAAACGGCCGTGCCGTGGCCGCGTTCGTCTGCCCGACGCTTTTCCCCTCCTCCGCGCCCGAGGCGCACACCGACGGCACCGGCAACCTCGTCACGCTGTTCGCATCGCGTTTTGGCAAGCAGAGCTTTTCCGGCGCGGGCGCAGGCGGCTACCCGACCGGCTCGAACGTGCTGCGCGACTGTCTCGACGTCGCCGACGGCTGCCGCAGCTTCTATGCTGACTCCTTCACCCCCTGCTCGGTGAACCTCTCCGGCACGCAGTGCAAGTGGCTGTTCCGCTGCATGGGCGAATACTTTACCCGCGAGTGCAGCGCCCGCGAGGCGTTCGACGCCTATGAATCTTACCGAAAGGACGACCCGCACGCGCTGCTTGCGCGCTACGCGGCCGAAGAGGAATAAACTCCATGCTCAAAGTTTTGAAATTCGGCGGTTCGTCGCTCGCCGACGCCCGCCAGTTCGCCAAGGTCAAGTCCATCGTGGAAGCCGACCCCGCCCGCCGCGTGGTCATCGTCTCCGCGCCGGGCAAGCGCTTCTCCGGCGACCATAAGATCACCGATCTTCTCTATCTCTGCGCCGCGCACATCAAATACGGCGTTTCGTGCGAGGACATCTTCGCCATGATCCGCGACCGCTACAACGAGATCATCGCCGAATGTGGCCTGCACATCAGCCTCGACAAAGAGTTCGACGCGCTGTGGGACAAGATGAAAAATGGCATCAGCCAGGATGAGCTCGCCTCGCGCGGCGAATACTTCTCCGCACGGCTGATGGCCGAATACCTCGGCTATGAGTTCGTCGACGCGGCCCGCTGGATCAAGTTCAAGTTCGACGGCACCGTCGATCAGGACGCGTCCTACGCGGCGCTGCGCTCCCTCGCCGAGGACCGCAGGGTCGTCATCCCCGGTTTCTATGGCGTGATGCCCGACGGGCACATCCGCACGTTCTCCCGCGGCGGCAGCGACATCACCGGCGCGCTCGCGGCAGCGGCGCTCGGCGCGGACGTGTATGAGAACTGGACGGACGTCTCCGGCATCCTGATGGCCGACCCGCGCATCGTCGACGATCCCGAGCCCATCCGCCGCGTGACCTACAGCGAGCTGCGCGAGCTGAGCTACATCGGCGCGCAGGTCCTGCACGAGGGCACGATCTTCCCCGTGCGCGAGAAGAACATCCCGCTCAACATCCGCAATACCAACGCGCCCGACCATCCCGGCACGATGATCTTGGAGTCCATCGGCGACGAGATGGAAGAGGGCGGCTTCATCACCGGCATCGCCGGCAAGAAGGGCTTTTCCATCATCACCATCGCCAAGACCGGCATGTCGAGCGAACCGGGCTCTCTCCTGAAAATTCTCAACGTGCTCGCCAAGCACGAGGTCAACGTCGAGTACCTCCCGTCCGGCATCGACAACGTCTCGCTCGTCGTCTCGTCCGACAAGGTGTCCCGCTCGCTCTACGAAATGCTGGGCGAGCTGCAAAAAGAGGTGCAGCCGAATAAGATAACCGTAACGGAGCATATCGCCATCGTCGCCGCCGTCGGCCGCAAGATGGCGTACCGTCCCGGCGTTTCCGGTAAAATTTTCGCCAAGCTCGGCGAAAACGGCGTGAACATCCGCATGATCACGCAGGGCCCCGAAGAGCTCAACATCATCGTGGGCGTGGAAGAAAAAGATTTCGAACAGGCCATCCGTGTCCTGTACAATAGTTTTGTGAAGGAGAATGTAGTGTAATGAAACAGGTCAATGTCGGTATTCTCGGCGCCACCGGCGCCGTCGGTCAGGAAATGATCAAAATTCTCGAAGAGCGCAACTTCCCCGTTGCGTCCCTTCGTCCCATCGCAAGCGCCAGAAGCGCGGGCAGCAAAATCATGTTCCGCGGTCAGGAGTGCACCATCGTCGAGGCGTCTGACGACGCGTTTGAGGGCCTTGATATCGTCCTCGGCGCGGCCGAGAACGACATCGCCGAGCGTTTTGCTCCCTCGATCGTCAAGGCGGGCGCGGTGTTCGTCGACAATTCGAGCGCGTTCCGCCTCGACCCCAACGTCCCCCTTGTCATCCCCGAGATCAACCCCGAGGACGTGAAGTGGCACAAGGGCATCATCTCGAACCCCAACTGCACCACCATCGTGACCCTCGTGGCCATTAACGCCCTCGCCAAGGAGAGCCCCATCGAGACGATCATCGCCTCTTCCTACCAGGCCGTCAGCGGCGCGGGCAAGGGCGGCATCGACGAACTCAACAATGAGGTCAAGGCCCTTTCCGAGGGCAAGCACCTTGAGCCCAAGGTCTTCCAGTATCAGATCGCGTACAACATCATCCCCCAGATCGGCGGCGAGGCCTTTGAGGGCTACACCAGCGAGGAGATGAAGATGCAGAACGAGGGCCGCAAGATCCTCCACCTGCCCGAGATGAAGGTCAGCTGCACCTGCGCGCGCGTGCCCGTCATCCGCAGCCACAGCGTATCCGTCGTGCTGCGCACGAAGGAGAAGATCAGCGTCGAGCGTGCCAAGGAGCTCATCGCAAACGCCCCGGGCTGCAAGCTCGTCGACGACCTCAAGAACAAGGTCTACCCCATGCCGCTCGACACGTCCGATCAGGACATCGTCTATGTCGGCCGCATTCGTGAGGACCTGACCGACGAGCGCGGTCTGAACCTCTGGTGCTGCGGCGACCAGGTCCGCAAGGGCGCTGCCACCAACACCATCCAGATCGCGGAGCTGCTGCTCAAGTAAGGCTTTTTTAGCCACAGATCGTTCCCCGTTTTCTGCCGCATAGCGGCGGAAAACGGGGAATTTTTTCGTTTCTGCACAGAAACGCCGATTTTGGCCCGCATTTTGCTATAAGCCGCTCATAAAGTGGTACAGGCACGTCATAAGCTGAACGTTAAGAGAGCTATTCTCTGATCCTTTGGCTGTTTTGTCAATGATCGGTGCACATTTCTTGTGTGTTTTCCCCATTTTTACCACAAACGGCAAGTTTCATTTGACTTTGCCCGCTGTGGGGACTATGCTGTAAGCAAGGATTGGAAACGTTACCGGTAAGGTTTCCGGAATCATCGCAGGGGGCGCGTCGGCATGACCATCAAGGATATTGCAAAGCTCGCAGACGTGAGCGTCAGCACCGTCTCCCGCGTGCTCAACGACCGTCCGGACGTGAGTGAGGATTCCCGCAGACGGGTCCGCGCCGTCATCGAGGCGCACCGGTATGTGCCGAACAACAGCGCCCGCGACCTCGTCAAGATCCGCTCCGACGCGGTCGGCCTTGTGGTGCGCGGTGTGCAGAACCCTTTCTACACCGACATCATCCACGCCATCGAGCAGAAGCTCGACGCCTCGGGCTACACGATGGTCATGCGCCAGATCCCATCGGGCGACGACGAGATTCAGTGCGGTGCGGTGATGGAAAAGGAAAAGCGCCTGCGCGGCATTATCTTCCTCGGCGGGCGCAGCGATTATTCGCCCGAAGAGGTTTCGCTTCTCGGCGTGCCCTATGTCTGCTGCTCCTACACCAACTCCTACGGCACGCTTCCGCCGGAATCGTACTCCTCCGTCTCCATCGCCGACGAGCAGGAGGCCTACCGCGCGGTCAGCGAGCTTTACAAAAACGGTCACCGCCGCATCGCCGTGCTGACCGCCGCCCCCGACGACAGTTCGATCTCCCAGCTCCGTTACCTTGGCTATCAGCGCGCGCTGCGCGACTTCGGCTTAACAGAGCATCCGGAAAACCTGATCTGCGCCGAAGATTTCACCATTGCCAACGCCTATGCCGCCATGCAAAAGCGTCTGCGCTCCCCCGCCGATTTTACGGCTGTCTTCGCCATTGCGGACGACATGGCCATTGGCGCGATGCGCGCCCTGCGCGAAAGCGGCCGCTCCATCCCCGAGGACTGCTCCGTCATCGCCATCGACGGCATCAGCGTCTCGGAATACATTCATCCCATGCTCACCACCCTCTGCCAGCCCATGACCGCCATGGGAGAGGCGAGCGTCGAGATCCTGCTCGACATCATTGAGGGACGCGGCGTTCATCGCCATGTCACTCTGCCGACCGCGCTGCGCGAGGGTGCGTCCGTGCGGCAGCTCAAGCACTGATTTTCCCGCGGGAACCGCGTGAAAATAAATTTGAAAAGGAGTATTGATGAAATGAAAAAGTATCTTGCAATGATCCTTGCTCTTGTCATGGCGCTTTCTCTCGTCGCCTGCGGCGATAAGAAGGATGACTCCACTGACAACAGCGACGGCGATACTGCCTCCGGCCGCGTCTACTGGCTGAACTTCAAGCCCGAAGCCGACGAGACCCTGCAGAAGGTCGCCGCCATGTACACCGAGAAGACCGGCGTGCCCGTCACCGTCGTGACCGCAGCTTCCGGCACCTACAACGAGACCCTGACCGCCGAGATGGACAAGTCCGCTCCCCCGACGCTGTTCGTCGTGGGCAATCAGGCCGCTGTCGACACCTGGGGCGACTACTGCTATGACCTGAGCGGCACCGCCGTTGCCAACGAGCTCAACACCGACGCCTACAACCTCTATGACGCCGACGGCAAGCTCTGCTCCATCGGCTACTGCTATGAGTGCTACGGCATCATCGTCAACGAAGATCTGCTCGAAAAGGCCGGCTACACGCTTGGCGACATCACGAACTTTGAGACTCTCAAGGCCGTCGCTGAGGACATCCACGCTCGTGCTTCCGAGCTCGGCTTCGACGCCTTCACCTCCTCTTCCATGAGCGACGATTCCAGCTGGCGCTTCACCGGCCACCTCGCGAACCTCGAGTATTACTACGAGTCCGTGGACGATCCCGACGCCTGGAAGGAATGCCCGTCTTCCATCAAGGGTACCTACATGCAGAACTACAAGAACCTGTGGGATCTGTACATCAACAACAGCGCCGTGAATCCTGCTGATCTCGCTGCCGGCGGCTTTGACGCGGCGGACGAGTTCGGCAAGGAGCAGGCCGTGTTCTATCAGAACGGCTCCTGGGAGTGGGCCAAGCTCACCGGTACCGGCGACGGTCAGTACGGTCTTGACAACCTGTCCATGATCCCGTTCTACTGCGGTGTTGCGGGCGAAGAGAACGCGGGTCTCAACTGCGGCACCGAGAACTGCTGGGCTGTCAACGCCAAGGCTTCCGAGGAAGACATTCAGGCCACGCTCGAATTCATGAACTGGATGGTCACCGATCCTGAGGTCTCCCGTATGCTGGTCGATGAATTCGCCGCCATGCCCTATAAGCAGGCTGCCGAATCCACCAACGGCTTCCTCGCCGACGCCAACGACTACACCACCAACGGCAACTACATCATGCCCTGGGTCACCAACTTCCAGCCGAACGTTGATGCTTACCGCGCTGCGCTCGTCTCCGCGATGAACCAGTACGACGCCGACCAGAGCGATGCCAACTGGGAGCTCGTCAAGACCGCGTTTGTCGACGGCTGGGCCACGCAGTACGCTGCCGCCAACGGCTAAGCCGCTTTTAAAAAAGCAAGCGCATCTGAAAAGCACAAATGAGAGGGGCGGGCGATTTCGCCCGTCCCTCCCTGCATATCACGGCGAGCGCCGCATGAAGCGCCCGCCGTGCAGAAACAAAAGCAATATTCTATCTTTGGCTGGGAGTTGATCGAATTGAAACATAAGCACAGCAACGCTGCGGTCAACAGCTCGATGATCCGCCGCCCGATCCGCCGCTGGTTCCCGCTCTTTATGGGGCCGATGGTCTGCGCGTTCATCATCGGCTTTGTCTATCCGTTCTGCAAGGGCATCTATCTCTCCTTCTGCAAATTCAAGGTCACGAGCGACGCGCATTTTGTCGGCCTTGAAAACTACCGCCGCGCGTTCCAGGATGCGAGCTTTGTGCATTCGTTCTGGTTCACGGCGCTGTTCGCCGTCATATCGCTCGTGCTCATCAACGTGCTGGCCTTTGCGGTGGCCTACGCGCTCACGCAGGGCATCAAGGGCAGCAACCTGTACCGCACGGTGTTCTTCATGCCGAACCTCATCGGCGGCATCGTGCTCGGCTACATCTGGTCGATGATCTTCGACGGCATCCTCTCGCGCTACGGCACGTCGATCCTGCTCAACACGAAGCTCGGCTTCTGGGGTCTCATCATCCTGATGTGCTGGCAGCAGATCGGCTACATGATGATCATTTACATCGCGGGCCTGCAAGCCGTGCCCGAGGACATGCTCGAGGCCGCGAAGATCGACGGCGCGAGCCGCTGGCAGACGCTTTGGAAAGTCACGATCCCGAATGTGATGCCCTCCATCACCATCTGCACGTTCCTCTCTCTTACGAATGGCTTCAAGCTCTTCGACCAGAACCTCGCCCTCACGGGCGGCCAGCCCTATACCATCCTGTCCGACGGCAGCTCGATCAAAGAGACCGAAATGCTCGCGCTGAACATCCTCAACACGTTCTACGGGCAGAATGCCAACTCGCGCGGCACCGCGCAGGCCAAGGCCGTGCTGTTCTTCATCCTCGTCGCGACCATCGGTCTTCTCCAGCTCAGTGCCAACCGCAAAAAGGAGGTGCAGCAGTAATGAACAAGCACTCTCTTTCCGCAGAAGCCCGCCGCAAGACGATCCTCTCCATCGTGCTCGGCGTCATCTGCGTCATCTATGTGCTGCCGGTCCTCACGGTGGTCATCAACTCCTTCAAGCTCAACACCTATGTCAAGACCGACACGTTCGCCCTCCCGAACGCGGAGAGCTTTGCCGGCTGGGCGAACTTCATCAAGGGCCTGACGTTCGGCAACTACCCGTTCTTAAAATCCGCCGGCTACAGCTTATTTATCACCATCGTCTCGACCGCGCTGATTTTGCTCTGCACGTCGATGGCCGCGTGGTACATCGCGCGTGTGGACAGCAAATTCTGCCGCATGGTCTATTATCTCTGCGTCTTTTCGATGGTCGTGCCGTTCCAGATGGTGATGTTCACACTGTCGAAGACGGCCGATACCCTCAAGCTCAATACCCCCTGGACCATCCCCATCATCTACCTCGGCTTTGGCGCGGGGCTTGCGATTTTCATGTTCGTCGGCTTTGTCAAATCCATCCCGCTTGAAATTGAGGAGGCGGCCGCCATCGACGGCTGCGGCCCGCTGCGCACGTACTTCTCCGTCGTGCTGCCGATGCTGCGGCCCACGATGATCTCTGTCGGCATTCTCGAGATCATGTGGGTGTGGAACGACTATCTGCTGCCCTATCTCGTGCTCGACCGCACGAAGTACTTGACCATCCCCATCCACATCCAGTACCTCAAGGGCAGCTACGGCACCGTCGACCTCGGCGCGACGATGGCGCTGATCCTGCTGAGCATCATCCCTGTCATCGTGTTCTACCTGCTGTGCCAGAAGTACATCATCAAGGGCGTGGCCGCAGGCGCGGTAAAGGGTTAACGCCTTTCATCCTTCATTTTCCAGAAAGAAGTGGTTCCATTGATCGAACGTTCCTCCGGCATTCTGATGCCGATCTCGTCCCTTCCCTCGCCCCACGGCATCGGCACGATGGGCAAGGCCGCCTATGACTTTGCCGACTTTCTCGCCGCCGCGGGGCAGAAATACTGGCAGCTCTTGCCGCTCGGCCCGACGAGCTACGGCGACTCACCATATCAGAGCTTTTCGTCCTTTGCGGGTAACCCGTATTTCATCGACTTGGACTTGCTCGTCAAAGATAAGCTCCTGACGCGCGCGGAGGTCAACGCCTGCGACTGGGGCGACGATCCCCGCTATGTCGACTACGGCAAAATCTACGCGAGCCGCTTCACGCTGCTCGAAAAGGCCAAGACGCGCGGCTTTACGCGCGACCGCGAGGCCGTCGCGGCATTTGAGCGGGAAAATGAGCGCTGGCTGCCGAACTACGCCCTCTTCATGGCGCTCAAACGCCACTTCAGCATGAAGTCCTGGACGGAATGGGACGACGAGGACATCCGCTGCCGCACAAGCAGCGAGGTCATCGAGCGCTACCGCGCCGAGCTGCGCGAGGATGTGGAGCTTTTCACTTACATTCAGTTTCTCTTCTTCCGCCAGTGGGAGGCACTCAAGGCGTACATCCACTCGCTCGGCATCCGCATCATCGGCGACCTGCCCATCTATGTGGCGATGGACTCCGCCGACGTGTGGGCAGAACCCGAAATGTTCCAGCTCGACGAGCACAACGTGCCCACCGAGGTCTCCGGCGTCCCGCCTGACTGCTTCAGCGAGGACGGGCAGCTCTGGGGCAACCCGCTCTACAACTACGAGGCCATGGCGAAGGACGGCTTCGGCTGGTGGATCCGCCGCATCGGCGGCGCGCAGAAGCTCTACGACGTCATCCGCATCGACCATTTCCGCGGCTTCGAGAGCTACTGGGCCATTCCCTACGGCGAGACGACCGCCAAAAACGGCCGCTGGGTCAAGGGCCCCGGCATGTCGCTCGTCGGCGTGCTGACCGGCTGGTTCCGCGACCTCGATTTCATCGCCGAGGACCTCGGCTATCCCTCGCCCGAGGTCGTGCAGCTGCTCTCCGATTCCGGTCTTCCCGGCATGAAGGTCCTCGAGTTTGCGTTCGACTCGCGCGACCCGAGCGACTACCTGCCGCATAGCTGCAACTTCAACAGCATTTGCTACACCGGCACGCACGACAACGCGCCCCTCGCCCTCTGGCGCACGGAGGCGGATAAGGCGGACATCGCGTTCGCGAAGAAGTACCTCGGTCTCAATGACGAGGAGGGCTTCAACGCCGGCATCATCCGCGGCGGCATGAGCTGCCAGAGCAGGTTGTTTGTCGCACAGATGCAGGACTATCTGGGCCTTGGCAAGGGCTGCCGCATGAACACCCCCGGCACGAGCAGCGGCAACTGGCAGTGGCGCATGCTGAGCGGCGAGGCGAGCAAAAAGCTCGCAAAGTCCATCCACGAGACGACCCGCATCTACGGGCGCCTGTAAGGAAAATATGGCACGGCGGTTTTGGGCATACGCCCAAAACCGCCGTGTTTCGTTATATTTCGGCAGAATATTACGAATTGTATTTATATTTTGACGGAAAAAGAGAGCTGGGTATTGCCCTGCTCTCACTTTTTCAATTCACAGGAGTAACAGTTTGCTGTAGTCCAGTGCAACGCGGGCGGCTGCCCCCGCTTGCAGATCACTTTCATGTCCAACAGTGATACGCAGCATCGGCGCGCCTTCGGCGCTGCCCTCCGGACGCAGCAGAAGAATGTTCTCCTCCACGCCGAGGATCATGCGGCAGACGGTGCAGCTCATGGCGCCGTTCTCGCTCATGGTGACGGCATTGTCTGGAATGCCAATCGTCGTAAAGGTATTTTCCATGCCAGCAAGCGGCAGCGCCACGTTCCACTCGGGCAGGTAGACTTTGCCGTCTCTCGCCTCGGCGGCGAAGAAGTTCTTGCAGCCCGCGAGGCGCGCCGCGCTGACGCTGCCCGGATGGCGGATCATCTCGTCCATCGGCGTGACCTCGCCGGTCCGGCCGTCTTCCATCACGCAGACGCTGCGGCAGTTGCGGTAACACTCATCGCGGTCGTGGCTGACCCAGAGGATGGGGCCGTTGAACGTCGCGAGCAGGTCGGCAAGCTCGATCTCAAGATTCCACTTTAAGTAGCTGTCCAGCGCGGAGAACGGCTCGTCGAGCAAAATCGCCTCCGGCTCGGAACACAAAATGCGCGCGAGCGCCACTCGCTGCTGCTGACCGCCGGAGAGCTGCGCGGGGTGCTTTTTCTCAAGGCCCTCAAGGCGGAACATGCGAATTTTTTCCGCCAGAACACGGCGCTTTTCCGCCTTATCTCCGCTGCGGATGCCGCAGAGGATATTCTGCTCCACGCTCATGTTCGGGAACAGCGCGTACTGCTGGAAAAGATACCCGACCCTGCGCTGCTGCGGCGGCAGATTGATCTTCTTTTCGCTGTCAAACAGCACGCGGCCGCCGAGCACGATGCGCCCGCGGTCGGGCGTCACGATGCCTGCGATGCACTTTAATGTCATGCTCTTGCCGCAGCCCGAGGCGCCGAGCAGCGCCATCGTCTCGTCCGGCGCTTCAAACTGTGAGCGCAGATGAAACGCGCCAAGCTTTTTTTCAATATCGACAGACAAACTCATCTTCTCGCCCTCCTCGCCTTGCTCGCATCCGTGAGGAAGTCACGCCGCTCGAGCATGTTGACCGCCAGCAGCACGACGGCGGAGATCGCAATATTGACCAAGACCCACTTCGTCGCCAGCACATCGTTGTTCGTCTGCCAGAGCTGATAGACCGTGGTGGAGATCGTCGCGGTCTTGCCGGGTGTGCAGCCCGCGATCATGCTCGTCGCGCCGTATTCGCCAAGTGCTCTGGCAAAGGCCAGCACTGTGCCGGCCAGCACGCCCTGACGGCAGTACGGCATGCGGATCCGCCAGAAAATGTAGGTATTCGACAGGCCCAGCGTCTGTCCAGAATAGGCCAGCGTCTCGTCAAAAGACTCGAACGCGCCGCGCACCGTGCGGTACATCAGCGGGAAGATGACGACCACCGTGGCAAAGATGGCCGACCACCAGGTCATGACCATCTTGACGCCGAACGTTTCGAGCACCCACGCGCCGATGACGCGCTTGGGGCCGAACACGCGCAGCAGCAGATAGCCCACGACCGTCGGCGGCAGCACGAGCGGCAGCGTCAGAAGCACATCGAGCACACCTTTGACCAGGCGCGGAAGCTTTGCGATATAATAGGCGGCAAAAATGCCGGCAAAGAAAATAACGACCGTAGAGATCGCCGCGATGCGCAGCGAGTTCCATAAGGGGTACCAATCCATAGAGCACCTGCCTTTTGCCGCCAGCGGCGGCAGATTTGCAAAGGGGACCATTCTTAGCGTAAGAATGGCCCCCTTTGTATCCCCCAAGAAGCGCAAGGGGCTTTTAGCCCCTTGACCCCAAGGGTGCCGTGGATATCGCACTTTTCAGTAAAGTGTGATACTGCTTTTTCTAAACGATTTGGTCTGCTTCTATCTCCGCTGTCGCTGCTGCCCGTTTTATCGGGTCAAATCAGTCTGCGGTATGTAGAAGTCTCAGCCAATTTTAGTTAGCGGCGCTGAAGCCGACGCTCTCGAACACGGACATGGCGTCAGCGGTCTGGAGGTAGTCGAGGAAGGCCTGGGCGGCTTCTTCCTTCTCGCCCTTCAGGACGGCGGCGGGATAGATGACCTGGCCGCACATCTCGGCGGTGGCGCTTTCGACGACTGTGAGGCCGGCGGAGTAAGCGTCGGTGGCGTAGATGATGCCGCAGTCAGCGCTGGCCTCGCTCACCTGAGTGGTCACTTCCTTGACGTTGTTGCCGTAGGTCAAAGAGTCGGCGAGAGCCGCTTCGTCAAGGCCATAGTAGGCGAAGATCTTCTCGGTGTACTGGCCGACGGGCACGTCGCTGTTGCCGATGGCGAGCATGACGTCGCCGCTCTTGAGGAGTTCAGCAAGCTGGTCGAAGCTCTCGATGCCCTTGGGGTTGCCCTCGGGAACGGCGAGCGTGACCTTGTTCTCAAGCAGGTCGATGCGGCTGTCGGTCACGATGAGGTCAAGACCGTCGGGGTTCTTGTCCTTGTCGTCGATAAGGCTGCCGTCCATGGCGTTCATCTGCTTGGGGGCGGCGGAGATGAACAGGTCGCAGTCAGCACCCTCGCTGATCTGGGTGAGGAGCTTGCCCGAGGAGTCAAAGTTGTAGGTGATGTTGACGTTGGGGGCAACTTCCTTGTACATCTCGGCGATCTGAGTCAGGGTCTCGGTCATGGAGGCGGCGGCGAAGACGACGAGATCAACGCTCTCGGCGTTCGCATCGCCCTGGGTGTCGTCGGCGGTTATGTCGTCAGTCTTGCTGCCGCAGGCGGCCAGAGAGAACACGAGCGCAAGCGCAAGGAGCAGAGACAAAAGCTTTTTCATGTTCGGATACTTCCTTTCAAATTTTTTCTTTTTCGCGCGTTCATTGAAAAGCGCGGCGATACAGGAACGCGCAAGAACACGCCGCACGCAATTTATTTTCAATTCCCATCGGGAAACTTGGACAAAATCATTTCGCTATCCTCAAAATAGATAACGCACCCCCAACATTTCGCGCCCGCAGGCGCGAAGCGTTAAAGTTGTCAAACAGCACCGACTCATTCGGTTCAAAAATCCACCAGTCCTGCTCCCCTAACCCCGCGCCCCTGGGGCGCGAAACAGCGTCGCAGACTTTTCCCCGCAAGGGGGATGCGGCATCCGTAAAGCGGCAAAGCCGCTAACGGCTGCCCAAGCCGTCCGCAGACGGCAAATAATCTTGATCCGTTTTTTGCCGCGGTCACCGTCGCGGCATTACGATTCCCGCGCCCGTTGGGCGTGCCAATCGTGCCGCTTCCTCGAAACTGGCTCGCTTCATCCGCCGCT
>ERZ773168.1474-NODE-1474-length-19988-cov-3.395224_pt1 | contig 19988 bp, 14 predicted proteins | sample MGYA00511261_ERZ773168 | MGnify/ENA primary metagenome ERZ773168 (study PRJEB29015, sample SAMEA2737855) | human gut metagenome | biome: human gut; feature: human-associated habitat; material: faeces | place: China | collected 2012 ... | reverse complement strand
CTCTGCTGAACTGTCTTAAATGTATTATTTACGAGGATTGCTATAGATATCTTTATCATACGTCAGATAAAATCAGCCGGATGAATAGTAAATATTCATCCGGCTGATTTCTGATATATACTATTTTTGTTTCATCCGTTTGATGACTTTCAGACGGGTAAATTCCTCACGTTCTTTCTCCTCCAGTGCATTCTGGATATCTTTGGTCAGTGCCTCGTACTTCGGAATAGTGATATTCTTCAGAGCATTGGCACGTTTCTGAGTTTTCTTGATATTGGCTGCAAGGCGGATGGCTGCATTTTCCACCATGGACAGGCGGATGGACAGCTCTTTTACCTTTTCAAAGGCAGCCTTGGCTTCGTCCAGAGACATCTTTGTGCTGTAGTAGGCATAGGTGGGAGTGTTAGTGGTTTTGTCATATTCCACCAGAGGAATTTCCGTACCCATAACACTTCGGGTTTTAATGCGTATAGAGTTCTCCACAGGAACCGTACACGCAATCTGCTGGACAAAGGCGATACCAATCTCCATATTGGCTTTCTGCAGTGCTGTATAGGCAGCGCGGAAAGTCACATCGATCTGTGTCTGGATATCCTTTGCCTGATCGATCAGCTCCATCATTTCACGAATCAGGATGTTACGCTTCTTATCCATCAGCTCATAGCCCTGACGGGAAAGCTTCAGTGAATTCTTTGCAAGTATCAGGTTTCCCTTGGTGGGAAAGGTATTCGGATCCATGTAATCACCTCGCTTCTTTTAGCGTACTGTTTCGTGATAGTATTTGTCGAGGATTTTCGTATCAATTCGGTCGAGCTCTTCCTTCGGAAGAAGTCCCAGAAGCTCCCAGCCCTTATCCAGGGTTTCGGTGATGCTTCGGTTCTCGGTTTCGGACTGGCCGACAAATTCACTCTCAAAGGCTTTACCAAATACCAGATAGCGTTTATCCAGCGGGGAAAGCTCATCCTCACCGATAACGGAAGCAAGGGCTCTGGCATCTCCAACCTTTGCATAGCAGGAGAAAAGCTGATTTGCCACGTCCTGATGGTCTGCTCTTGTATAGCCTTCACCGATACCGTCCTTCATCAGACGGGAAAGAGATGGCAGTACGTTAATAGGCGGATAGATTGCCTGTCCATGAAGCTGTCTGTCCAGAACGATCTGACCTTCGGTGATATAACCGGTAAGGTCAGGGATCGGGTGAGTGATATCATCGTTTGGCATGGTCAGGATCGGGATCTGGGTTACGGAACCCGGTTTGCCTTTTACGATACCTGCACGTTCGTACAGGGTTGCAAGCTCACTGTACAGATAACCCGGATAACCTTTACGGGACGGAATCTCACCTTTGGAGGAGGAAACCTCTCGCATGGCCTCGCAGAAGGATGTGATGTCTGTCAGGATGACCAGGATGTGCATTCCTTTTTCAAAAGCAAGATACTCTGCGGCAGTGAGGGCAATCTTCGGTGTAAGAAGACGTTCAACAACCGGATCATTTGCAAGGTTCAGGAACATAACTACATGGTCTGCAGCACCGCTTTCCTCGAAGGTACGGCGGAAAAATTCCGCTACGTCATATTTGACACCCATTGCCGCGAAAACAATGGCAAAATCTTCATCAGAGTCCTCTCCCAGAGAAGCCTGCTGTACGATCTGTGCAGCCAGCTGGTCATGTGGAAGACCGTTGCCGGAGAAGATCGGCAGCTTCTGGCCACGGATCAGGGTGGTCAGACAGTCGATAGCAGAAATACCGGTACGGATATAGTTACGTGGGTACTCACGGCTTACCGGGTTTAATGGTTTGCCGTTTACGTCTAATTTGATGTCGGAACGGATGTCGCCCAGACCATCGATCGGAACGCCGATACCGTTGAAGGTACGGCCAAGCATATCCTCCGATACAGCTAACTCCATAGGATGTCCGGTCAGACGTGTGTGTGTGTTCCGGAGAGCCATTCCTTCTGTACCTTCAAATACCTGGATGATGGCTTTGTCCTCATAAACCTCAACAATACGTCCCAGCTTCTTTTCATTGCCGCCCACGGTCATTTCCACGATCTCATCGTAGCTGGCGCCGCGGACGCCTTCCAGGACCACCAGAGGTCCGTTGATTGCACTTAAACCTAAATATTCAACTGCCATTTGGAACCTCCTTCTTACGCGTTTCTTTCAATGACGTCTTCATAGAATGCGTCAATGTCTTTTTTATACTGCTCAAACAGCTCCGGCTTATCATTCGGAATGTCGTATTTCATGGCGATGACCTTATCGAAGATCTTATCCTCTTTCAGAACAGACATCGGCATACCCATGGAAATCAGGGATTTGGACTTCTTGTACAGGTACAGGATCACATCCATCATGGCGAACTGTTTGGTCATCGGTACACAGGTATCATCCTTGTGGAAGGCGTTCTGCTGTAAGAAGCCGACACGGATAACCTTGGCGATCTCCAGGATCAGTTTCTGGTCATCAGGCAGAACATCGCTGCCGATCAGTTTTACGATCTCCATTAAGCTGCTTTCCTGGTTTAACAGGTACATTAAGCGGTTGCGGTAGTCCACGAATTTGGGATTTACATGGTCATTGTACCATGGTGCTAAGTCTGTTAAATACTCGGAGTAGCTGGTCAGCCACTGGATCGCAGGATAATGTCTTGCGTAAGCTAAGGATTTATCCAGTCCCCAGAAGCAGCGGACGAAACGTTTGGTGTTCTGGGTGACCGGCTCGGAGAAATCGCCTCCCTGAGGCGATACGGCGCCGATAATGGTCACGGATCCGTCACTGCCATTTAAGTTATGCATCATGCCTGCGCGCTCGTAGAAAGCAGACAGACGGCTGGCAAGGTAAGCCGGGAAACCTTCTTCTGCCGGCATCTCTTCCAGACGGCCGGAAAGCTCACGTAAGGCTTCCGCCCAGCGGGAAGTAGAGTCTGCCATGATCGCTACGTCATAGCCCATGTCACGGTAATATTCAGCCAGGGTAAGTCCGGTATAAATACTTGCTTCACGGGCAGCTACCGGCATGTTGGAGGTATTGGCGATCAGAGTGGTTCTGTCCATCAGCGGATTGCCGCTCTTTGGGTCCACAAGCTCTGAAAACTCTTCCAGCACCTGTGTCATTTCATTTCCACGCTCGCCGCAGCCGATATAGATGATAATATCGGCATCAGACCATTTGGCGATCTGGTGCTGGGTCATGGTTTTTCCGGTACCGAATCCGCCTGGGATTGCGGCAGTTCCACCCTTTGCGATCGGGAACATGGTATCCAGGATCCGCTGTCCGGTGATCAGAGGGACACTTGCCGGGAAACGGTAGCTTGTCGGGCGCGCCTTACGGATTGGCCAGTGCTGTATCATGTTGAGCTGTTTTTCTGTTCCGTCGGAAAGCCGCAGAGTGACAAGTGTATCTTCAATCCGGTATTCTCCGTCCGACGCGCAGCAGATTACTTCACCTTCCACATCCGGCGGAACCATACATTTGTGTACGATCGCACTGGTCTCCGGAACCTCCGCTATAATATCTCCGCCGTGAAGGTAATCTCCTTCGACCACAGTGATGTGGGTATCCCATAATTTGTCGCGGTCAAGCGAATCAACGCTGACGCCGCGGGTGATAAATGCACCGCCGCCCACATTGGCAATCTGCTCAAGCGGGCGTTCGATTCCGTCAAAAATATTGTTCAGGATTCCAGGTGCCAGAGTTACAGATACCGGACTTCCGGAAGCCTCTACGATTTCTCCTGGTTTCAGCCCGGAAGTCTCTTCATAGACCTGAACAGTCGTGATGTCTTTGTCCAGGGAAATGACTTCGCCAACCAGCTTTTCCTTTCCCACATAGACCATTTCCGACATCATGAATCCGGTGTCACCCTTCAGATAGATGACCGGACCGTTTATTCCATAAATAGTTGCTGTCTTATTCAATTCCTGCACCTCCTGCTGCAAAACTGAACTGATGATATTCGTAATCGACTGCAGCCTGGAAGCTGTGATCGATCAGAATATTACGGCCTCGGATTACAGCACGCATACCGCCCATAAAATCATATTCACTGATGGTGATCGTCATGCCGGTACGTTTTTCCAGTTCTGTCTGTTTCTCCTTATCAGAAGGAGAAATATAAATGGTCATCTCCTCGCCATCTGCAAAGCGTGCGGCTTCGCGGATTTTGCTGCAGAGATAGTCCAGATATTCGTCTGTTTTTGTAAAGTCAGAAAGAAGCTCCTTTACTTCATCAAACAGCCTGACTTTTAATTCATTCTGTGTTTTGCCAAGAGCACGTTTCAGTTCGGTTTCGGCTTTTGCCGCAGCTTGATTTACCTGCCTTCTGGCTCTTAAGGTCTCGGATTTGATACGGACCTCAGACTGTGCGGTCGCTTCTTTTTTATGCTTTTCAAATAAAGATTCAAGCGCTTTTTTGTGATTGTCAATGATCGCATTTCCTTCAGAACGGGCTTCAGTCATGACCGTTTCCTGTAAATGCGCTATTTTCTCTTCAAGCGTCATTGTCTCACCTTCTATGCCTTTCTAGTTAAAGTTTCAGTCCAATCGCTTCATTGACGTATGAGGTAATGAAATCCTTTTTACGTCCTGTTCCGTGTCTGTCCGGAATTTCGATCAGAAGAGGCTGCTTTCTTTTTAACTTGATCTCATCAATGAGATCCGGAAATTCTCTTCCAAAGCGTTCCGTCAGAAGAATGATACCGATCGACTTGTCGTTCATGGCAGTTTCCAGCGCATCACGCAGTTCCTGCTTTTCATGAACTACGACACCGTCCACGCCGGCAAGCCGCATTCCGGTATAAGTATCCACGTTGTCACTGATCAGATACATCTTCATGATTACAGTCTGCTGATGATCATGAAGGAGATGATAAGACCGTACAGGCATACACCTTCTGCAAGACCTACGAAGATAAGGGATTTACCAAGGACGCTGGAATCCTCGCTGATAGCTCCAAGAGCTGCGCTTGCTGCACTTGCTACGGCAATACCGCCACCGATGCAGGAAAGACCGGTAACAAGAGCTGCTGCAATGTAACCAAGACCGGTTGCAAGGCCTGCGCCTGAGGCAGCGGCGTCGGCCGCATGTACCGGTACACTTCCAAAGAGCATGATCCCTGCTACAAGGAAGGTTCCAAAGTAAGAAAGAACATTGAAGGCAAGTGCACATTTATAACGTCCTTTATTTTTTTCTCCGAGCAGGTAATATCCGAATGGAATGAAAATGCTTAAAACCAGTGCGGCAATGAGAATAAGTTTAGTTGCTAAAGTCATGATAATTTCCTCCTAAAATGAAAAACTAATTTTTTGCAGTACCTGTATAAGGTTTAAATTCGCGGCCACTGCCTTTGTAGAAGCGGCTGAACATCTCGTAATAGACAAGTCTCAGAACCTGGATTCCAACGATCAGTCCTTCGAATCCACATACAAACAGGTTGCCGAGTACGATCACTACCCAGTTAATATGCCCGCTTTCGGCACCGGCAAGCATCAGTACAACCTCCATGATGGAAGCGTGGCTGACTGCGAATGCACCGATACGGATAAAGGAAAGCGTATTTGAAAAATAGCTGAGCAGGGTTTCAAATAATTCAAAGAATGCCTGGGTGACAAACATTGCTTTGCTTTGTTCCATTTTTTCGGTTTTCTTTTTGATCTTGTTCGTCAGCGGCTCTTTCAGTGCGATCAGAAGAAGCGGTACTCCGAACATCACTGCAAGAACGATTCCACCCGGCAGAGAGTGACCTGTCATGAAAAGAACGATGCAGGTAACTGCTGCCCCGTAGAATATCAGCCCTGCCACGCCGTTTGCATCAAACCAGGTTGCTTCGGTATCTTTGGCACGGATGCCGTTGATAATATGGAAGATCATAGAAATCAGGATGATTCCCATACCAAAAGCAATCGATACGATAAATACGGTATTCAGTTTTCCGATAAACGGTAAGGTGGTCATATGATTGATCGGTCGGATCCATTTGGCTTCTATAATGTCTTCAAATCCAAACACACTTCCAAACATAAATCCAAAGAAGGTGGAGAAGATTCCGGCAAGTGATACGATTCCGGCAAGGTTCATTTTCTTTGTGAAATACAGGATCGCACCGCCGATAAAGAGCAGCAGCCCCTGACCGACATCCCCGAACATGGCGCCGAAGATAAAGCTGTACATGATACCTACAAAAATGGTCGGATCCATCTCACCGCTCTTGGGAAGTCCGTACATCTTGATGAACATTTCAAATGGTTTGAAAAGCTTTGGATTCTCAAGCTTGGTAGGAGGTTCTCCAAAATACTGTTCCCGGTCCTCTTCTACTACGATATAAACCTTGTCATCTCCCTGTGCCTCTTTGATAAATGCATTTGCATCTTCTTCGGACATCCAGCCGCAGAGGATGTAGTATTCTTCCTGCTCGTCTGTCTCGGTTCGTGCCGCAAATTTCCGAATATCAAAGTTATCGGAAAAACGTTCCAGTTGAATTCTTGCACCGAGTAGTCTGGAAGCGTTCTTGCGGAACATCTCCTGACGTTTATCCTTCACTGCCTGGATTTCATCGGTCAGATTCTGGACTTCTTTATCCAGGCTCCGGTAAGCTTCCAGCGGGGTTCCGCCAAAGTCTTCCAGCAGATCGACTTTTTCAAAGTGGAGAGACCGCATGATCGAATCGACCTTTCCTGCATCAGCATCCGATACAAAATAAACGCCATAGACATAAGAGGCATCTCTGGAGCCTTCCAGAAATAATGCATCAATGTCTTCAAGAAGCGCTTTTTCCAGCCGGTGATAATAATCCACATTGATTTTTCCAAATCTTGTGCGGATGTATTTGTACTGCATGATCTCATGCAGGTCAAAATCCAGAGAAGTAAAAGGTTCCAGGACTTTCATACGTGCCTGGATATTCTCTCTCTTTTTTTTCAGTTCTTCTTTTTGCTGCTGCAGATCCATGTAGTCATGATTGATAGAACGAATCATCTCAAGGATCTCGTCTTCGCTCTGATCAAAGGATGGCTCTGCTGGCATGTCTTTCATATATCCCAGAAACTGTGTCACTTTTGCGAGTGGATCACGGTAAGGGTTCATTTCCAGAAATGGCATCAGATTATCTACTGTCTTGAGCTCCGTGAGTGCATTTTCAAGCTGCATCTCATATTTGGAAAGATACCGGTTTGTCATGCGGTCGATGTCGGCGCGTGGTCCGGTAATGCTCAGGAACTTCATCTTAACAATCATTTCGCTGTTCCTCCTATATAAGTTAATGTCTCACGTGCAGGAAGTCCGTAGCGAACACATTCGAGCACAGTTGTAAGCTTATCAAGCTCCTCCTCTTTCAGAAAAAGATAGGTATTCACGGTTGCGATGGAATAAGGGTTACTTCTTCTGTCTGCCAGGTAGAGACGGTACAGGCAGTCTTTGTAAATCGTTTCGATGGACGCTGGTGTCTGAGTATCGGTGTGACGCAGATAAGGCGTTCTGGTAACCAGCTTTAAAAATTCATCGACAGACGGTGCTTCTACAAGATCCTTCAGCTGATCTACATGAATCCGGTAGTGTATCGGGATCAGCAGTGTGGAAATATCCGGCGGAAGCATGTTGTAATATTTTTTTGCACGGTAGATCCACTGCAGGTTCAGCAGGTCGATCTTTGCTCCGGCATCTCTGGTGAAAATTTCCAGTTCCTTATGCTTCAGAATCTTTTTGCGTTTCTTCCACATGGTTGTAAAATAGTACAGATTCAGTGCCAGATCGTAATCAAAAAGGGTAGGGTTCTCCGCATTTTCCAGACGTTTTAACGGCGCATAGTATTCTGTGCCCTTTAAATTTTCCACCAGCTCACCGATATTCCCCGAAGTGATCAGTTTATCGATGGAGAGATCCGAATATTTGTCGAAGAATATTTTCTTATGATCCAGATCAAAAGGCTTCTGATAGTGGTTGAATACAATACGCAGACAATAGTTGATCAGATTCATCTCGTAGCGCTTCAGATAAAGCTCCAGGAATTTTTTCTGATCCATTCCGGAAAAACGGTACAGGCGTGTATAATCACTGTAAAGTGACTGCACAAGAAGCTTCTCGATCTCACCGCGGTGAAGACGGTTTTCGTCCATATCTGCAAGGACATTCCGATATCCGGGATGTTCCTTGAGATAAGCAGCAACTTCGGTTACTGTATGAAATGCGGCGATGTTCTGGAAATCTTCATCAGTGAGCAGTTTCGCCTGCATGGCGCGTACTTTTGTTACGATGCCACTGTATGCAAGTAAATTTCCCATATGCTATCCCTCTATGATACGTCTGACAATTTTCTCGGCATATGCCGTATGCTTTTCTTCAAAATCTTTTTTAAGTTCTTCGATCGCTGTCTGGTTCTTGCGGTTCTGCCTTGCAAGAATCTCATCCATCTGACGGTTTAATCCTTTGTGGATATCGTTCAGCTCCTTTTGGGTGTGATCTTCAAGTTGTTTGTCGAATTGATTGCGTTCATTTTGAATGCGTTCTTCCAGTTCTGATTTCTCCAGTTCCGCGTGTTCCACAACAGCCTCGGCTGCGTGTTCGATTTCGGAGAGCTTTTTAACAATATGATCCATTGTCCGACTCCTTTCTTAGAAATTATTTATACATTTTTAATAATGCATACATATTCTACTACTTTAAATTAGAAAATTCTACTAAAAAATAAGAGAATATCATAAGAATATTTTATACAAAACTTATAAAATGTATTTTTGGGTTTTCAAATATTTCAGAATAGTATAAAATAAATAAGGTTATACATATTTTCACTAAAGGAAGAGAAAGATATATGAGGTTAAGAAATGTACCAGGAGCAGATGCTTATCTGACAGCTCATCCCCTTGTAATTAAAAATGAGACCAGATATCGCGGCACCTGGAAAGAGACTTTTCAGAATCCGGAGAATCCGATCCATATTGAGATCGGGATGGGAAAAGGACAGTTTCTTCTGACGCTTGCAAAGGAGAATCCATCCATCAACTATATCGGTATCGAACGTTATTCAAGCGTACTGCTTCGGGCGCTGGAACGCTTTGACAATGACGAGGAATACAAGGATGTCAACAATATTCGTTTTATCTGTATGGATGCGACAAATCTGCCGGAGGTTTTTGCTGTCGGAGAGATTGACAAAATTTATCTGAATTTTTCAGATCCGTGGCCGAAAGCACGTCATGCAAAGCGCAGACTTACTTCCAAGCAGTTTTTTGAGCGGTATGACAAGATCCTTGCCTTTGACGGAGTCGTTGAATTTAAGACAGACAACAGAGAGCTGTTTGACTTTTCACTGGAGCAGGTGGAGTTGGCAGGCTGGGTACTTCTGGCGAAGACCTATGATCTTCACAATGATCCGACACTCAGCAGAGGGAATGTTATGACTGAGTACGAGGAGAAATTTTCCGGGCAGGGACATCCGATCCATAAACTGATCGCAATGCGCCAGTAAGACAATTGAATAAAATGCAACAGGCAGATCATAAAGGCGCTGAGTGCGTAAGATGATTCCTGGCAATATAAGAGACAGCAGATACGGAGCAATCCGCACATCGGCTGTCTTTTTGCATATATTGTAGAAAGAGGAAATCAGGAAGGAACAGATATGCGGAAAAAGCATCATTTTCAGAATTGTATGCGGGGGTTTTGCTATAAGAATCCAAGATTTAATAAAAAGCTGATCTGTTTCAGAAATTCTTTTCAGGAAGTCTATAAAATCTTAAACCCGAAATGTGGATGCCACTAAATCCAGTCCTTTTTACATAGCCTGAGATGGCAGAAATGAGGAAAGTGTATGGGTATCGCATTGATCACGAAGGATTATGAAAATACAGTCGGAAAACAGAGGATGCCGGTAATTGTGGAGTTTTACGCATCATGGTGTCCAAAGTGCGGAATGATGTATCCTGTTGTGGAAAGGATTGCCAGCCGGTATCAGGGAAAATGGATTTTTTATAAGATTGATATTGATATATCGAAAGAGATTGCAGAGTATATAGGCATTGAGATCGTACCGACGTTTGTGGTGTACAGAGATGGAAAAATCTGTGGATATACAACCGGAGTTCTTCCAGAAGAAACTCTGGAAGAACGAATCCGGGAAATGTTAAGAAAATAATTGGTGGAATCAATTATTCGTATGATGAATATTTTGCGCAGATTGCATTGACTTGCTATGTTAAAATTCGAATACAGCAACACCGTATGGCGGAAGATCGTAACCAAATGAATATGGTCTTCCATCACATTCCTGTTTCTTTGCTTTATATACTGCCGGGCGGGCTTTTCCGCTTCCGCCATACTGCAATTCATCACTGTTCAGTACCAGGCGGTACTGTTTGCCGCGTGGTACGCCGACACGGTACTCCGGTCGTTCGATCGGTGTGAAGTTACATACGAATAAAAGGTTCTTTTTTGCGCCCTTTGAATGACGGATGAAGCTGTAAATACTTCGTGAGCTGTCATCTGCATTGACCCACTCAAAGCCTTCCATGCAGGTATCCTGTTCATACATGGCTTTGTTGTGTGTGTAAAGATGCAGCAGGTCACGGTAGAAATTCTGGAGTGCCTGATGCTCCGGCTCTGCCAGGAGATACCAGTCAAGTTCTCTGGCCTCGCTCCATTCACGGAGCTGTCCGAAATCCTGTCCCATGAAAAGAAGCTTCTTGCCAGGATGTCCCATCATGAAAGCATATCCGACCTTCAGGTTGGCGAATTTCTCAAATCCAAGACCAGGCATCTTATTGAGCATAGAACATTTTAGATGTACCACTTCATCATGTGATAATACAAGAATATAATTCTCGCTGTATGCATAGGTTAAGGCAAATGTCATACCGTAGTGGTCGCCTTTGCGGAAATATGGATCCAGCTTCATGTATTCGGTAAAGTCATGCATCCATCCCATGTTCCACTTCAGGCTGAATCCAAGACCATCATCTTCCGGTTTGCCCGTTACTTTTGGCCATGCAGTGGATTCTTCTGCGATCATCAGTGCGCCAGGGTTACGTCCGGTAGTAACGGAATTCAGATGCTTGAAAAATTCGATTGCTTCCAGATTCTCATTGCTGCCGTATTTGTTGGCGATCCACTGACCGTCTTCTTTACCGTAATCAAGATACAGCATGGAAGCAACAGCATCTACGCGGAGACCATCGATGTGATAATGTTCGATCCAGAACAGTGCGTTGGCGATCAGGAAGTTCTTAACTTCTGCTTTACCATAATCGAAGATCTTGGTTCCCCAGTCCGGATGTTCCCCTTTCTTAGGATCTGCATATTCAAAGGTAGCTGTGCCGTCAAAATCAGCGAGTCCGTGTGCATCGCGTGGAAAATGTGCCGGTACCCAGTCAAGGATTACGCCAATCTTATTCTTATGGAAATAATTGATCATATATGCGAAATCTTCCGGCGTACCATAACGGGAGGTCGGAGCATAATATCCGGTCACCTGATATCCCCAGGAGCCGTCAAATGGGTATTCTGAAATTCCCATCAGTTCGATATGAGTATATCCCATCTTTTTTATGTAGTCTGTAGCTGCATGCGCAAATTCACGGTAGCTGTAGAACCCCTCATCTTCACGTCCCGGATGGCGCATCCAGGAACCGATATGTGCTTCATAAATGGAAATCGGTGAGGAATGGAAATCCCATTCTGCCCGGTGCTTCATCCAGACACTGTCACTCCATTTTAAATGGGAGATATCAGCAATCCTTGAGGCAGTTCCCGGTCTCAACTCTGCACTGTTCGCAAATGGATCAGCTTTGTAAAGCTTATCTCCGGTCTGTGTCTCGATACAGTACTTGTAAAGCTGTCCGAGCTGTGCTTCCGGAACAAATGCGGTATAGATTCCAAGCGGTTCCTGACGCTTCATAACGTTTGCATCTTCACTCCAGCCGTTGAATTCACCGATTACGGAAACTGATCTGGCATGTGGAGCCCATACTGCGAAATATACGCCGGATTTTTTGCCATCTTTTACAAAATGTGCACCCATTTTTTTATAGATTTCATAATGGGTTCCCTGTCCGAATAAATATTGATCTAATTCGCCGATTCTATAATCAGCGGGTTTATCTGTTGTTACAGTTTTTACAGACTTTTTAGCTGTAGATTTTTTAGCAGCAGTTTTAGCAGCTGCCGGTTTTTTTACAGCAGATTTTTTTACGACCGTCTTGCGGGTCGTGTTGGTCTGTTGTGCTGTTGTTTTTTTTACTGCCATCCCATTCACCTTCTATCAAAGATATTTAGGAATATTATACTAGAAATAGCGATAAAAAGAAAGAGTTTTGGACAACTTATACACTTCTTATGTAAGATGTCTAAAACTCTTTGTTTATAGTTATCGGTTTGGTCTGCATATACAAAAGAACGCGCCGGAAGCGCGTTCTTTGTAGAAATCTTATGATTTAAAATCATCTTCTTTCAGGATGATGTGGTCTGAATTATCAGTGCTTCTTCCAAATACCCGTTTCACAAGATGTTTTACATTTGCTTTCTGGGAATGTGAAATTGCTTCATCCATGATCTCTTTTACTTCTGCAACAGTAACCGCATGATCTTCTCTCTGCATCATATCGATCCGGCTGTATAATGCAAGGATTCCCATTTCATCGATACGGTATCCGTTTTCCTTAGCATAGGTCTGACCGAATGTAACCAGTTCATCATTGATGAATACCGGAAGCTCCAGTCTGGAAGTAAATTTACGTTTGAATTCGCGATGGGATGCAAACATTCTTTCCAGCGGTTTCTTCTGGTCTTCCAGAAGGAAGAGAAGTTCGCCGGTCTGTTCATCCATCATATCATTCAGTTCACGGATGGTTCTGTCATTCATCTTGGAAGCTTTTTCGATGATCAGTGCGCCACCGTTCAGCTTATCGATGATACTTCCGATGTCCTTTTTGTTCAGAGAATCACCGGTTACGATTGCAACTTTACCCTGTTTGAGTCTGCGCTGTTTCTGGATTGCTTTTACAATATCAACTGCGAGGACTGTTTTTCCGCTTCCCTTGCGGCCAAGGATCAGGATGTTGCCTGTGCGGGAAGTTCCATAACGGTTACGGCAACGTTTGTCGTTATCAAGGATTTCAACAAGCTGTTCACTGACACCACGGATCGGTACAAAGTAAGAGAACAGCTGCTTCTGCTCTTCAGTAAGTCCAAGCTTCAGTCCGATCTCACTTGTTGCACTCAGATCGTAACGGCCCTGTACAACGAATCCGGTATCGAATTTACCCATGCGTTCGGTGATTTCATCTTCTGACGGTTCTTCGATTTCAAGAACTTCGTCAATATCAGGAGTTGGCGCTGATTTTGAAGTTTCTTTCTTTGGCTCAGGAGCCGGTTTCTCGTCAAATTCAAGATCAAGATAATCATCACTGCTATCTAATTCTTCTTCATCTTCAAAGGAATCAAGGTCTGCAAAATCACCATCATCTTCGTCAGAATCATGATCATCGATATCGAGAGCAGATTCTTTTTCAAAATCAAAATCCTCTTTATGATCTTCATCTAATTCATCATCGATCTGGTAGTCATCTTCGTCTTCATCCTCGTATTCTTCCTCATCGTCATACTCGGAATCATCCTCATCTTCGTATTCTTCGTCGTCATCATACTCGGAATCATCTTCATCCTCGTATTCCTCGTCATCGTCATACTCGGAATCGTCTTCATCTTCGTATTCCTCGTCGTCGTCATACTCGGAATCGTCTTCATCCTCGTATTCCTCGTCGTCATCATACTCGGAATCATCCTCATCCTCGTATTCAGCTTCTTCATCGTAAACCGCATCCGATTCATCATCTTCTTCGGAGTCAACGATTTCTTCAAAATCATTTTCTTCCGGATCATCCTCGTCAGTGTCTGAAGCTTCTTTGGATGAATCTTCCGGGCTTTCAGTCGCTTCATCCTCTTCATCATCAACGAAATCTTCAGCATCTTCATCGGTGATTTCAGGCTCTTCACCATTTTCAAGCTGTTCCATCAGTTTGCGGATATCATCAGAAAGGATTGGTTTTGTAGCTCCAAGAACTTCCTCTTCTTCTTCTTTCTTCTTCTCGCGCAGGGCTTTTTCTTTCTCAGCTTCCTCCTGGCTCTTTTCAAGAATCTTTGCATTTTCACGCTGGGTTGCTTCCCAGTTGGCAAGAATTTCTTCAATCTTCATCTTACCGGTCATCTGTGAATCGTCTGAAGCAGATTCAGGAGCAACTGCACCACTTGCAACGGCAACACCGGCTTTCAGGGCATCTGAAAGGGAAGCACCGGAAATGGTTGTGGAAATATCGGAAGTGCTTCGAATCCGGGTTTTTGGCTGTGACTCAGCTTCTGGTTCGGAAGCATGTGTCCGGGTCATTGGCTCTGGAAGATCCGGAAGATCAATACTGTCTGTGACATGTACATCTTTGCGGACCTTGTCTGCAATTCGTGGATTCGGTGCCGGACGTTCTTTGGATTTTCGGAAGGAAGGTTTTCTCTTGGAAGAATCCTTACGGCCGATACCATCATTTCGATGATCGTATTTTTCCTGCTGAAGTGGAGTCAGCGGTTTGTATTTCATTTTAAGTTCCATTGCCTGGTATACATAAGTACCTTCGCTGAACCAGAGAATCAGATCATCACATTCATCAAGACATTCGGAAGTCATACCGGCTTCAGCGTATAATCTGGCAAGTTCATATGCCCATTTTTCAACGTATTCAGAATGCTTGAAATCTTCAAGAGCTTCAATCTGTTCTTTGACTGGCGCTTTCTGTGCTTTTAAGATCTTATACCGGAGAATGTACTGGTTTGGATCTTTCGGAGCAAGCTTGACAAATTCTTCGTAGCAATCAGCTGCTTCATCGAAATGTCCCAGCTTCAGAGAAATAATTCCCAGGCGGTATACAACCTTTCTGCTGGAAGGTGCTTTATCATACGCAATAAATAAGGTATCACGTGCTTTACCAAGTTCCCCCGCATTTTCATAGATTTCGCTTACGGTAGAGAGCATGGCGGTATTTTTTACTTTACGCCAGTCGATCGTATCTGCAATCGACATCGCTTTCTGGTAAGACTTCTGTTCGGCATACGCAAGCATCTGCTCTGTCTTTGCGCGATATTCATATTTATCCAACGTTTCTCACCTCATATGATTATTATTAATTATTTTACTTTTCCTCAGTAAGTCTGACTTTTGTACCAGAAACGGAAAACAAAAGTCTTATAATTTTACTTACTAAGTGTATCATAGAGCGTTGTCAATGTCAAAAATTACGGCTGATATTTTTCAGAAATGTTAAAAAAATATTACAAAAAATTCACAAATTGGGAGCTGGTAACAGAAAAAAAGGAGACAGCCATCTTTTGAATGGCTGTCTCGGAATATTCAATTGTAATTTTTATTTTATAATTTTTATTTTTATATCGGAGGAATTAAGTAATTCTTATTCCTGTAAGTTCTTTGAGCATTTCATATGATATTCAGATTTTATAAAATTTATAAAAATGAAATCATATGAATCGATTTTGATCAATTCTGATCGTTCGTTATTTTATATAATCAGGTAATCCAATTTTGGTATTTATCAGCTTTCTCGTCACTGTTAAATTACTTATCAATGAATGTTTCTTTACACATTTTCTGATCTTGAATTACTGTGGTATTTACTTCAATATGTCAACAAATGCTGAATCTTTTTATATCTTATAATCGCTTCCGGTTTATCTACTACTCCGACCTTTTTTATCATTAACTTTTCTCTTACCGGATTATAATCTATGGTTAAGGCTCATCTCACAGGAATTTACATTTGCCATACCATTAACATATTGAGTTTTAGATGATGAAATATCCAACGGTCAAAGCCTCCTTCCTTTCGTTCTCGTTCCAAAATTTTATCCGGATATTCTTTTTCTCTTATACTTTTTTCTGTTCAGAAGTCAGATATCAATTTTCTCTTATTATTATAAATTATCAATTTTAAAAATTGTTCTCTACACACTCCACTTACAAAACGCTCATAACCAAAATGTATAGTTGCTTTTTTAAAACTTTCTAACCTTCAAATAACAATTATTCTTGTTACCCTTTTCTGATCTGGTTCTTCATCTTATACTCTTGGCGAGTATATATGAAACTATGTAACAGATTAAAAAAATATCTTTTTGAAATTCCCTTTCTCGTCAGGAACTTCTTTTCTTTTGGATTGACTTAATAATAACACCCAAATACTTATTTGTCAATATAATTTTAAAATAATTTTGGTAAAATTAGAAAAAATTGAAATTGAAATATATATATCAGAAAATTCAAACAATTATAAATACGATTAGAAATAGTTATAGCCATTTGCAATATATTCGGGGTTTTGCTATTGTTTCCGTCCATAAATGCATGATACACTAAAAAATAGATGAAAAATACAGGCTATGGCATTGGGATAAAGAAAGGAGACCTACAGATATGGGAGGATTTTTTGGCGTTGCATCAAAAGAAGCATGTAATCTGGATCTTTTTTATGGAACAGATTATCATTCGCATCTTGGAACCCGCCGCGGAGGTATGGCTACTTACGGAAGTGATGGATGGAAGAGAGCGATTCATAATATTGAAAATTCGCCGTTCCGTACAAAATTTGAAAAAGATGTTGATACAATGAAGGGAAATATTGGAATTGGATGTATTTCAGATTATGATCCACAGCCAATTCTGATCCAGTCGCATCTGGGGTGTTTTGGAATTACGACAGTAGGTAAGATCAATAATGCGGATCAGCTGATTCGGAATCTTTATGAAAATGGACATACACATTTTCAGTCTATGACCAATGGACAGATCAATTCTACAGAGCTGGTTGCGGCATTGATCTGTAAAAAGGATTCGTTTGTTGAGGGAATCCGTTATGTGCAGTCAGTAGTTGAAGGCTCGATGACGCTTCTGCTTCTGACAGAGAATGGAATTTATGCAGCCAGAGACCTTCTCGGACGTACACCGGTTGTGATCGGAAAGAAAGAGAATGCATACTGCGTTTCCTTTGAAAGCTTTGCATATATCAACCTTGGATACACCGATTATAAAGAGCTGGGACCTGGGGAAATCGTCTACGTGACACCGGAATCTGTGGAGACTGTAAGTCCTGCATGTGAAAAGATGAGAATCTGTTCATTCCTGTGGGTATACTATGGATATCCTACTTCTTCTTATGAAGGGGTTGGTGTAGAAGAGATGCGTTACAACTGTGGAAAGCTTTTAGCACAGAGAGATGACCATTCGATCGACGTGGATATTGTTGCAGGAGTTCCTGACTCGGGTATCGCTCATGCGATAGGCTATGCAAATGAATCAGGTATTCCGTATGCAAGACCATTTATCAAATATACTCCGACCTGGCCAAGATCCTTCATGCCGACAACACAGAGTCAGCGTAATCTGATCGCCAGAATGAAACTGATCCCGGTACATAGTCTTATCGAAGACAGGAGCCTGCTGCTGATCGATGATTCTATCGTGCGTGGCACACAGCTCCGTGAGACGACAGAGTTCCTGTATCAGAGTGGCGCAAAAGAAGTGCATGTCCGCCCGGCATGTCCACCGCTTTTGTACGGATGCAAATATTTGAACTTCTCCCGTTCCAAATCAGACCTGGATCTGATCACAAGAAGGATCATCCGTGAGTGGGAAGGCGACAATGATGTCAATGTACTGGGTGAATATGCAGATCCGAACAGTGACCGGTATGCAGCAATGCTGGAGGAAATCCGCAAGAGACAGAATTTCACTTCACTTCGTTATCACAGACTGGATGATCTGATCAAATCAATCGGGATTGATGCATGCCAGGTATGTACCTACTGCTTTAACGGTGTGGAATAACAGGTAAATGAAAATAGAAAACAGGTGTCCACGTAAGTATATCTTAGTGATATATCCATGTGGACACCTGTTTTTGTGTATACAATGAGGTGGGATGGTGTACAAAGTATGCGGAGCGGCAGCTCCGGCTGCAAATCTGCGCTACAGCAGCAGATCATCTATCTTCACATAGTCTCCCATCCGGTATGCTTCAATTGCATTTCCATTGATCACATAGAACTTGTCGTTTGCATATACACCGCGGGTTCCAAGATAAGAATTACCGTTGACTTCCTCTTGCATCTGTACCTGGAAGCCCTGATCTTTATCGTAAGAAAGGATCACATACTGGTTGGCAGATCCGGAAAGCGGAAAGCCGATCAGATTCTTTTCCGGATCAACCAGTGCTGCACGGTAGTCAGAAAAGACATCCGAGTAATAGTACTGATCCAGTGTGTACTTGCTGACTTCCTTCACATCCGAAGGATCACTGATATCAAACATGGAGACTTTTACCCCGTTTGTGACTCCATTTTCATCGGTATCCATACCGATGCCAAGAAGCAGATTATCACTGTAAAAATGCAGGTATTCCGAAAAGCCGGGAATTTTCAGCTTGCCAAGGATCTTCGGATTCTCCGGATCGGAAAAGTCTACGGAAAATAAAGGATCTGTCTGTTCATAAGTTACAAAGTAACCGGTATCGCCCAAAAATCTTGCGGAATAGACCTGTTCATCTTTGGCAAGATCTTCGATTTTACCGATTGTTTTCAAATCTGCATCCAGCACATAGACTGCATTGGACTGTGAAGAGTTTCCGGCATTGTGCGTAACCGTTGTCACCAGTCGCAGCGTATTGTCATACTCATCAATGCTGAAGGAATCGTTCAGATATCCTTTTACTTTGCCCTGGGCAGAGCCGGAAAGTTTTCCTTTATTGTAAGACAGCTTGCGGAGGATCGTCTGATTCTTTGCCGCAAGATTATCTGCGAGGATACTGCTGTTCGTATATTCGTAAATATAAATGTTGTTCTCACTCACATAGACTTCACCATTCTCAGACATGACTGCTTTCTGGTCTGCTGCCTTATCCGGACTGGAAGCGGAAACGGAGCTGACAACAAGGTACTGGTCTGCTGCATGGTTCGTCGGGAGATAGATATCCGACTGCTTCAGAAGATTGTCACCAACAAGCGGAACATAGGAAGGATAATCTTTCTTGGTGATCGTATCGTAAATATAATAGTCGCTGAATACATACAGATATCCGTCTTTAAAACGTGAAGTGTGGTAGTAACCACTCTGATCCACGGTTCCGATGGATTTCGGATTGTTGATATCTGCCAGATCATAAGTCTGGATACGGGTACAGCTGCCGCGGTACAAGGTTTTACTGTCAGAATCAACCTGCGTGTTCTGCATGTTGCCAAGGACAAAAAGCTTCTGGTCACTCAGGTAAAATTCGGATGCCTGAAAATTCTCATTCAGCGAAATACCGGAAACAACCTTCATCTGATCAGACCGGATATCTACAATGGAAATTTCCTGTGAGTTTGCTTTCAGTGTATAAAGATAACTTCCATCCGTTTTTACAATGTCTGCTTCACCGACGCCCTCTGTGCGGACGTTGGTATCGGAAAATGAAGTATCCACAGCACGTGCAGAGGCTGTTGAAGAATCCGAAGAGGAGCTGGAACTATCGGTGCGTGCACCACTGTCGGCTGTTTCAGTTGAATACATAACAATTCCGTTGTCGGTTGAACCGGTAACAGATGAAGAATCCAACTCATCCTGATAAGATTGCAGGTATGTGTAGACTTCATCATAATCGGTTGCCGTCTCTAAAGTATCGGAAGAGGCAAGCTTACCGGAGGATGTATCGATTGAAGAACTGCCTTTTGTGGAAGAAGTGGCTGAGTCTGAAGAAAGATTCTGCTGGCAGATGTGGGCGCCAATGCCGACAACCAGTACCAGTGCGGCAGCGATAAGTCCTCCGCGCATCCGGTGGCCGCGGGAAAATCCATGCTTTTTCTGGATATGTCCGGAAGCCTGAGTGCTGTTATGCTCTTCCAGCATTTTCATAATCTGATCCGGTGCAAGGCTTTCCGGAACAGGAGTTTTTTCCGTAGATTGTTT
>ERZ773168.1455-NODE-1455-length-20179-cov-5.304711_pt1 | contig 20179 bp, 19 predicted proteins | sample MGYA00511261_ERZ773168 | MGnify/ENA primary metagenome ERZ773168 (study PRJEB29015, sample SAMEA2737855) | human gut metagenome | biome: human gut; feature: human-associated habitat; material: faeces | place: China | collected 2012 ... | reverse complement strand
ACGAAGAGCACCTGTCTGTACTGGACTTCAAAAAGCAGGAGCGTAGTAAAGAGGTGGCGGCTCTGGAAGCGGCTAAGCAGGAGTGTCAGGCTGATTTGGCTGAGATGCAGGAACAGTTGGAAACCGTACAGACGGCGGCAGATGCAGCGGAACAGCGGGCGCAGCAGGCAAACAAGGCTTACCAGAAGCAGAGCAAGGAACTGAACAAGCTGGCTCCCATCATGGATGGGCTGGAAAGTCTGTCGGCACAGTATTCCCAGCGGCCAGAGGAATGGGTGCCGGAGGCGGGCACCTTTGAAACGGCCAAGAGCTACCGGGAAAAGAAGGCCGTGCCGCTCATTAAGAAGCTGGTGCAGGTGATTTTTTCACTGCATCGGAAGTATTGGGAGATGAAGCATGACCGGGACAAGTATCAGGGCTTTTATCGCAGCGAAAAGGATGTGAACCGCAACTTGAGCAGGCTGCTGGAACAAGCTGAAGCAGAGAATGAACAGTTTCGTGCGATGAAGCGTGACTTTGGACGTGTGTGGAACTACTTCGGTGCGGAGAAGATGAATCAGGTCATTGGGCTTATGAGGGAGCAGGAGCAGACAGTAAAGCAAAACCCGCAAAAGAGCCGGGAGAACAGCGTGGAGCTGTAACCGGAAGGCAGCAGAACCCCCGTCAGCCAAACACTGACGGGGGTTCTGTACATAGCAGGCTATTCTTTACTCAAAAAGCTCCGGGGCAATATCCGTCAGAGCAAATTCGGGAATGTCTTTCTCGTCTTTGTAGGTGCCATCTTCAGCCAGAAACTCGACCTTTGCAAAGTCCGCAACTGGAATCTCAGATTCACAGACATACCAGTTCAGGTAGTCATTAGCAGTTTGTTTGAGGGTTGAGGCAACGCTGCGGTCAGCGTTGTACTTGTCGCAGAAAGTGCGCCAAGGCAGATATCGCCAGATTTTACCATTGGTCTTGATGGTAATGCGGCACATGATTTTATCGTTGGACAAGCCGGTATTTTTGGCACCCGCACGGTCATTAGCTGTCAGCCAGACAACAGGGTGGTAGTTTTCGTATTTGTCAACAGCTTTAATGCCGATTTCGTGTCCATTAAAAAACATCGGTTCCTCATGGAAAGTGGCATTATCATATTTCAGATTGGAGGGTGTCAGAAGCAGCTTCCCGGTGGCTAGAATCATCCGATACTTGATGAGGCTGGTGTAATGATAGAGATTATCGGGCAGTTTAGTCTTTTTTGCTTTCATAGGCTTTCCTCTCAGTTCACAGGTGTTTGACGATACGAAACTCCGTCCGAGATACAGACAGTGGACGAGATGGGATGAGTGTACACTATTTTGGCGAAAAAAGCAATATGCAGATTTTATTGTCTTGCAATCACAGAAAAGCTGTGGTACGCTTTACTAGGATAGTATAAAGGAAAAGTGTATCCTTTTTAGAAAAAGACACCATGGTGTACCAATAGTGGTACATTTACTTTGTTAAAATGAAAGAAAACAATGCGGAAATCCGCATTTGATGGAGGAAATAAAAATGGTAGACACCAAAAAAGAGCAGGAACGCGAAGAGCTGCACCGTGCAATCTGGGCAATTGCCGACGATCTGCGTGGCGCAGTGGACGGCTGGGATTTCAAGAGCTACGTTCTCGGTACGATGTTCTACCGTTATATTTCGGAGAACATTGCCAGTTATATCAATCAGGGCGAAATCGATGCAGGCAACCCGGACTTCCGCTATGAGGATATGCCTGATGCAGAGGCAGAGCAGGCACGAGAAGGGCTGGTGCAGGAAAAAGGGTTCTTCATCCTGCCCAGTGAGTTGTTCTGCAATGTGCGGGCAAAAGCAGCCAGCGATGAAAACCTCAACGAAACGCTGGAAACGGTCTTCCGGCACATCGAGGAATCCGCAAAAGGCAGCTCTTCCGAGGGGCAGTTTGCAGGACTGTTCGATGATTACGATGTCAACAGCAATAAGCTGGGTGCGACTGTTGCCAAGCGCAATGAGAAGCTCGTGAAACTGCTGAACGGCGTGGCAGATATGAACCTTGGCGATGTGAAAGAGCATGACATTGATGCCTTTGGCGATGCCTATGAATACCTGATGACCATGTACGCCAGCAATGCGGGCAAGTCCGGCGGCGAGTTTTTTACGCCTGCTGATGTGTCGGAATTGCTGACCCGGCTGGGTACCGTAGGCAAGAAGGAAATCAACAAGGTATATGACCCGGCCTGCGGCTCTGGCTCGCTGCTGCTGAAGGCAGAAAAGGTGCTGGGACGGGACGCCGTGCGCAATGGATTCTTTGGGCAGGAAATCAACATCACAACGTACAACCTGTGCCGCATCAATATGTTCCTGCACGACATTGAATTCGACAAATTCGACATTGCCTGTGAGGATACCCTGACCAATCCGCAGCACTGGGATGATGAACCCTTTGAGCTGATCGTTTCAAATCCGCCGTACTCCATCAAGTGGGCGGGTGACGAAAATCCGTTGCTCATCAATGACCCGCGCTTTGCTCCGGCTGGTGTGCTGGCTCCGAAGAGCAAAGCAGACTTGGCTTTTATCATGCACTCGCTGGCATGGCTGGCTTCCAATGGTACGGCGGCAATCGTCTGTTTCCCCGGCATCATGTACCGTGGTGGTGCAGAGCAGAAAATTCGCAAGTATCTGGTGGACAATAACTTCATTGACTGCATCGTCCAGTTGCCGAGCAATCTGTTCTTTGGAACTAGTATTGCCACCTGTATCATGGTGCTGAAAAAGGGAAAAACGGATAATAAGGTGCTGTTCATTGATGCTTCTTCCGAGTGCGTCAAGGTGACGAACAACAACAAACTCACCCCGGAGAATATTAACAAAATAGTGGACACCTTTGCACAGCGGGCAGAAGAAGCGCACTTCTCCCATCTGGCGGAGTATTCCGAGGTGCATGAAAATGACTATAACCTGTCGGTTTCTACTTATGTGGAGGCTAAGGACACCCGTGAGAAGATCGACATTGTGAAGCTGAACGCTGAAATTGCGCAAATCGTAGCACGAGAAAACGAACTGCGGGCCGCCATTGACCAGATCGTGGCAGAAATCGAGGGCTGAGATGGAAAGCGAAAAGAAAGATTCTGCATTGGTACGTTCTTCTGCGGCGGAATACCTGACCTTTGTTGCCTCCACAGGGGAGGACAGGGACAGCATCGAGATGCGCTATGAGGATGAAAACATCTGGCTGACGCAAAAGATGATGGCGACTCTTTACGATGTGGGGCTTCCGACTATCAATGAGCATATCAAAAAGATTTATGCTGACCATGAGCAGGACGAAGCGGCAACTATTCGGAAATTCCGAATAGTTCAAAATGAGGGTGGCCGACAGGTTACTCGCAGCGTGAACCACTATAATCTGCAAATGATTATTGCGGTCGGCTTCAAGGTGAACAACCAGCGGGCGGTGCGGTTCCGTGTCTGGGCGAACCAGATCGTGGAGCAGTATACCATCAAGGGCTGGGCAATGGATGAAGAGCGCCTGAAAAACGGCGGCACTGTCCTGACCAAGAAATACTTTGAAGAGCAGTTGGAGCGTATCCGTGAAATTCGCATTTCGGAGCGCAACTTCTACCAGAAACTCACGGACATTTACGCAACATCGCTGGATTACGACCGCAACGCACTGACCACAAAAGAGTTCTTTGCAAAGGTGCAAAACAAGATGCACTATGCCGTGCATCGCCATACAGCGGCAGAGCTGATCTATGAGCGTGCCGATGCCGATAAGCCACACATGGGGCTTCACACGTGGAAGGATGCTCCCAACGGTAAAATCAAAAAGAGCGATGTTTCCGTGGCGAAAAACTACCTGACCGAAGATGAAATGAAATCCATGGAACTGATTGTTTCGGCTTACCTCGATTTGGCGGAAAACCGTGCCCGCCGTCATATCCCCATGACCATGGAGGACTGGGCCAAGCGGCTGGACATCTATTTGCAGGCGGATGATCTGGAAGTGCTGAAGGACGCAGGCAAAATCTCGGCACAGCTTGCAAAGATGCACGCCGAAACGGAGTTTGAAAAGTACCGTGTGGTGCAGGATCGGCTGTACCAGAGCGATTTTGACAGGTATTTGGCTGAAAATAGTGAAAACTGATGTAAGGACATAAAAGATGCGTTTATCAGATGTGTTGTCAAAAGAACCAGATTTTGAGTTCAAACAGGTTGATGGATTCTTAAAGAAGAAACTTCCATATGGTGAACAGAAAAGGTTGGATGTAGGAGTTGTTTGTCGAACATTTTACTGCAAAAATTGTGAGAGCGAATTGACGTTTTCAACTGGCGACAAGGCCAAGATTGCATGTGTTGGCGTTACAAATCGATTAGTAAGTATTGACTGTGTATTGAAGTGCCCACGCTGTACAGGGACAGTCCCGGTTTGGTATCTCGTAGAAAGTAGAAATGAAATTGCTGATTCCGCAGTGTGGGTGAGAGTATTGAAGAGAACAGAAAAACTTCCGAATGATGTGCTAATTTCATATGGAAAATATGGAAAGTATACAGAGTTCCTTGATAAGGCTGACAGAGCATTTAGAGACGGTTTGGGAGCAGGGGCGATTGTTTATTTAAGAGAGATCATGGAAGGCGTTACATATCAAGTAGCACAAAATGAAGGCATAAAGCTAACGGGAAAAAATGGAGGGAAACTTCCATTTAGACAGGCACTGGAGAAAATCGATGGAGAGTGTCACATTGTTCCGAAAGAGTTCTCAGAAAAAGGATATACATTATTCAGCGAGTTGAGCGAAGTTGTTCATGGTCATTCTGACGAAGAGACAAGTCTGAAAAAGTATAGTGCATTTCGTCGTCTTGTTATCGGAATTCTTGACAACGTGAAAAATAAAGAGGAACTGATAAGAAATAGTGAAGAAATACTTCAAAAAATTCATGAACTTGGTTGGAATGAGGTAGAAGAGATGACTGGGGAAAATAAAGATGAGTAAACTGGATGAACTGATTCGCGAGCTTTGCCCGGATGGTGTAAAATATAAGAAATTAGTAGATGCTGTATCGATTGAGCGTGGAAAACGTGTGGTAAGAAGCCAGCTTTCTATAAGAGGAAAATACCCTGTATACCAAAATAGTTTAACGCCGTTGGGGTATCATACAGATTACAATTATAATGCGAATACAACCTTTATTATTGTAGCTGGTGCAGCTGGAGAAATTGGATTTAGCGATAAGGCGTTTTGGGCTGCTGATGATTGTTTCACTGTTGTATGCCCTGAGAATGTTTTGAATCGATATATTTACCATTTGCTCCTCAACAATCAAAACCAACTTGCTTCAAAAGTAAGAAAGGCGAGCATACCACGACTGTCGAGAAGTGCAATTGAAAATTTAGTGATTCCAATTCCTCCTCTCGATGTTCAGCGCGAAATTGTCCGTATGTTGGATAGCTATACTGAAAGTGTTGTAGAATTGCAGAGGCAACTTACAGCGGAGCTTACAGCCAGAAAGACACAGTATAGTTTTTACCGAGAAAAGTTGTTAGACAAGACTGAAATGAAAGCGTTGATGGTTGAAATTGCTAATCTGGGAAAGTGGTCTGGCGGCAAAACTCCCTCGATGGCTGAAAAGAAATATTGGGAGAGTGGCACGATTCCGTGGGTATCTTCAAAAGATGTTAAGCAGCCGATTTTGTCAGATACGATTGACCATATCACGAATGCAGCGGTTGATGAGGCATCGATGACGGTATATCCGGCTGGAAGTGTGGCAATCGTTACACGTTCTGGAATTTTGCGGCATACGTTCCCGGTTACTTATATTCCGTTTGAAACAACGGTAAATCAGGATATTAAAATTCTGGTGACAAAAGAAGGGATATCTTCTCGGTATGTTTCCCATGCGTTGCAAGCCTATGGAGAGAACATTTGCAGAACGACCAAGAAACAGGGCGGGACAGTTGATTCTCTTGATTTTCAGAAAGTTTTGGCCTATAAAATTCCTGTTCCACCCATTGATGTCCAGAACCGTATTGTGAATGTACTGGACAACTTTGAGAAGATTTGCTCCGACCTCAACATTGGTTTGCCCGCTGAAATTGAAGCCCGGCAGAAGCAGTACGAGTATTACCGAGATAAGCTCTTGACATTTGCAGAAACTGGTAACACAATTTTGAGCAGAGCAGAGCAGAGCAGAGCAGAGCAGAGCAGAGCAGAGCAGAGCACTGATTAAGCTTGTTCAGTACGTTTATGGCTGTGTATGGTTGGAACTTGGTGATGTGATTGTTTCTCTAAATACTGGCTTGAATCCACGAAAATTCTTTAAGCTTAATACAGAAGATGCAACGAATTATTATATTACGATTCGGGAAATGAAAGACGGAAAAATTGTACCGTCGGAAAAGACTGACCGAATGAATGATGAAGCCCGGAAACTGTGCAATAACCGCTCCAATCTGGAAGTAGGAGATGTGCTGTTTTCAGGCACAGGAACGATTGGTGAAACGGCTGTAATTGAAAAAGAACCCTCCAACTGGAACATCAAAGAGGGAGTATATGCAATTAAGCCGAACCAGACCATGATCAAACCAATGTATTTACGTTACATTTTAATGACGGATTTTATAAAAAAAGAGTACATGAAAAAGGCGGCAGGAGGAACAGTTCAGAGTGTACCGATGGGAGAACTGAAGAAAATAAGAATCCCGGTTCCATCCTTGCAGGAACAGAACCGAATTGTTGGAGTGTTAAAACAGCTGGACGATCTTTGCAATGATTTGACCAGCGGTCTGCCAGCTGAGATTGAAGCAAGACAAAAGCAATATGAGTATTACAGAGATAAGCTGCTGACGTTCAAAGAAAGAGGATGATGAGGTGACAACAGAGCAAGTTATACTGAGTGCGATTTTAACATTGACGGCATCCAGTCTAACAGCATTTCTGACTTCTAAAATTACGCGAGATAATGAAATGCGAAAAATAATACATCAAAAAAGATTGGAGCTTTACCTTGAAGTTTTTGAACAGGTAGAGTTGCTATTAAAAGATTGGAAAAAGATATTCGACAAAGAATACTTTGAAAAGATAGCATCATACAAGTCAAGAATAAAGTTGCTCGCTTCTGAAAAAACGACAGAAGAGTATAAAAAGTATTATGAGGCGCTGCGTACATCTGTAAATGCATATAAAAAATTCAAGGATGATAATGATCCACAAAACAATTATGTATATCAACAGGATGAAGATGGTGAGTGGGTTCAAGTGTACTCCCCTACAGTAGAGGATTATGAAGAGTATGCCAATAAAATAGAATGCTATGAAAAAGAACAAAAGAAAAAAGTGCCTTTAATCCGTGATAATATACAGAAAATAGTAGATGCAATGAGAACAGACTTGGGAAGTAATTTGGATAAGGAGAGCACAATATATGATTTCGTTCAATGTTGTCGCAAGCACGAGTGAAGATACCGTTGTTGCCACCTATGAGCCCTCCAAGGTGCGCTCGGACAGCTACCAGAGCGAGGCGGAACTGGAAAAAGAGTTTATCCGGCTGTTGTGTGAGCAGGGCTATACCTATCTGCCGCTGCATACCGAGGATGAACTGATTGCCAACCTCCGCAGCCAGTTGGAAGAGCTGAATCACTACCAGTTTTCGGATACAGAGTGGCGGCAGTTTTTCAGTGATGTAATTGCCAACCCCAACGAACATATTCCCGAGAAGACCCGGAAGATTCAGGAAGATAACGTGCAGGTGCTGCATCGGGATGACGGCAGTTCCAAAAATATCACGCTGATCGACAAAAAGAACATCCACAATAACCGTCTGCAGGTCATCAACCAGTATGAGGTGAAGCAGGCAGACGGTGCGCGGCATGATAACCGCTACGATGTGACGATTCTGGTCAACGGCTTTCCGCTGGTTCATGTGGAATTGAAGCGGCGCGGGGTGGCCATCCGGGAGGCGTTCAACCAGATCAACCGCTATCAGCGGGATTCGTTCTGGGCAGGCTGCGGCTTGTACGAATATGTGCAGATTTTCGTGATCTCCAACGGCACAAATACAAAGTACTACTCCAATAGCACCCGATTCAACGCCATTAAGGATGCCAAACACGGCAAGACGAAAAAGGAAAAGACCAGCAACAGCTTTGAATTTACCTCTTACTGGGCGGATGCAAACAACCGGGTGCTGACCGATCTGATCGATTTTACCCGTACATTCTTCGCTAAGCACACGATCCTGAACATTCTGACCCGGTACTGCATCTTTACCTCAGAAAAGATGCTGATGGTGATGCGTCCCTACCAGATCACGGCAACGGAGCGGATTCTGAACCGCATCGAGATCGCCAACAACTACAAAAAGTATGGTAGCATCGAAGGCGGCGGCTACATCTGGCACACCACTGGCTCCGGCAAGACGCTGACTTCGTTCAAAACGGCACGGCTGGCATCGCAGTTGCCCTACATCGACAAGGTGTTGTTTGTGGTAGACCGCAAAGACTTGGACTACCAGACCATGAAGGAATATGACCGCTTCGAGAAGGGCGCAGCAAACTCCAACACCAGCACCACGATACTGAAACGTCAGTTGGAAAACCCGGAAGCACATATCATCATTACCACCATCCAGAAGCTGGCAACCTTCATCAAGAAGAATCCGGGGCATGAGGTCTACCAGAAGCACGTTGTGATCATCTTTGACGAGTGCCACCGCAGCCAGTTCGGTGATATGCACAAGGCAATCGTCAAGAATTTCAAGAAGTACCATTTGTTTGGTTTCACAGGCACGCCGATTTTTGCGGCCAATGCAGGAACTTCTACTGACCCACGTTATTTTACCACGGCACAGACCTTTGGCGACCAGCTGCACACTTATACCATCGTGGATGCCATCAGCGATAAGAATGTGCTGCCGTTCCGTGTGGACTACATCAAGACGATGGACGCAGAGCCGGATATGGACGATAAACAAGTCTGGGATATTGACCGGGAAAAAGCATTCATGGCACCCCAGCGCATCTCGCTGGTGACCAAGTATATCCTTGACCACTTTGACCAGAAAACCTATCGGGGAGACAAATCGTATGAGTTCAATCTGCTGACGAATGTGGCGGAGGTTGCCTCTGCCCAGCGTGGTGCGGTGGAGGAAATCAAGCAAAAACAGCGCGTCAGCGGATTTAATTCGATTTTCTGCGTGGCTTCTGTGCCGATGGCGAAGCTGTATTATCAGGAATTCAAGAAGCAGATGGCGGCAGATCCGACCAAGCGGCTGCGCATTGCTACCATTTACAGCTATGGAGCCAACGAAGCCGAAACAGACGGGATTCTGGATGAGGAAAACCCGGAAGATACCTCTAACCTCGACCAGAGCAGCCGGGATTTTCTGGATGCGGCGATTCAGGATTACAATGAGATGTTCCATACGAACTATTCTACCGATGGCGAACGGTTCCAGAATTACTACAAAGATGTATCGCTCCGCATGAAGAACAAGGAGCTTGACCTGTTGATCGTGGTCAATATGTTCCTGACAGGCTTTGATGCCACGACCCTGAATACCCTTTGGGTGGACAAGAACTTGAAGATGCACGGTCTGATTCAGGCGTTCAGCCGGACGAACCGTATCTTGAACAGCATCAAGACCTTTGGCAATATCGTCTGCTTCCGCAACCTGCAAAAGCGGGTGGATGCGGCTATTTCGCTGTTTGGAGATAAAAATGCAGGCGGCATTGTCCTGCTGCGCAAATATGCGGACTATTACCATGGCTATACGGATGAGCAGGGAAAGTACCATCAGGGTTATGCCGATATGATCGACGATCTGACAAACAGGTTCCCTCTGACAGGGCCGCAGATCATCGGCGAGCAGAATCAGAAAGATTTTATTGTGCTATTTGGTGCGTTGCTGCGGATGCGGAACCTGCTGTCCTCCTTTGATGATTTCAAGGGCAACGAGCTGATCTCGGAACGGGATCTACAGGACTACTTGGGACGCTATCAGGATTTGCGGGATGAATGGCGTAACAAGAAGCACGATGAAACGAAAGAGGACATCATCGATGATGTGGTGTTCGAGGTGGAGCTGATTCGGCAGGTCGAAATCAACATTGACTACATCCTGATGCTGGTCAAAAAGTACCATGACACTCATTGCGATGACAAAGAGGTGCTCATCACGATTCGCAAGGCGATTGACGCCAGCCCGGAACTGCGCAGCAAAAAGCAGTTGATCGAAACCTTTATTGCAGGGGTCAACGATGTGGATGACGTGATGGCAGAGTGGAACACCTATGTGTCCGAACAGCGGGAGAAAGAGCTTGCAAAGATCATCCAAGAGGAAAAGCTGAAGGAGCCGGAAACGCGCAAGTATCTGGCCAATGCGTTCCGTGATGGCGAGATCAAGACCGTGGGCACCGATATTGACAAGCTGATGCCGCCCGTTTCCCGCTTTGGCGGCGGTGGCCGTGCGCAGAAGAAGCAGGGCGTGATCGATAAGTTGAAGAGCTTCTTCGATAAATTCTTTGGGATTGGCGGAAGTGATATATATAAATGATAGTATGTACATTTATGTGAATGAGTGGTATACTAAATGAAAGGATAGAAATGAAACTGACAATCGAACAGGAAAGACAGATAACAGCACAGTATCAGTACATCAAAGAGTTGGCAACATTGAAATATGATGCGGAGGAAAAAAGAGAACAAAATTTAATTCAACAGTCCAGTCAGATGCAAACGGCTTTTTCATTCATGACAGCAGCTGTGTTTGCGGCTACGGCTATTTGCATAGAATACCGGGGAAAGCTGACCTTGAATTTTTTTCTGATAGCAGTATCTGTTGTTGCTTTTTTGCTGATTGTGAGTCTACTTTTAGCATCCTTAGCGCAATGGAGATGGAAAACAGAAGCATTTCCAGATATACTGGATATGAAGGATACGATTGTAAATGATCCTGAGTGGGAAAAACTTACAATTAAATACCACCAAATCAATCAGTGGAGTGATTTAGTGGGAAAAGTTCAAAAGAAGAAAGCGAAAATAAACGATAGGCGTGTTAAATTGATAATGGCTTCGATGATTTGCTTTTACTTGTCAATCGGGAGTATAGTAATTAGCTTTTTTATCGGCGTTATGAAGTTGAGATGAAAGGTTGGTACATAAAATGGCAGAACAGAACAAGCCAGCACAGAGCAATCCAGCTAAGAGTGTAACGACACCGCCGATGCCTGTAAAACATACAAGGGATAATGGTGGAAATCTAAGAACGTCCACAAGAAGTGGTGTGAAGAAATGAGTGATGAAAAGAAAATTGTGATAAAAGCAGAACAGGAGAAAGACACTGCTCAAGAGAATACTAATCCGGCATTGCTAATGAAAACGCCAGCAATGCCACTAAAGATGGAATTTGCTGAAAAGATTACGAAAGAGCCTGAAGTAAAAATCAAAAAGGCAAATTCCTGATTGGACAGAATTGCGTGATACTATCCTGATACTAAAAAATCAGCAAGCCACATCTACCACAGCAATCTCATGGAAAAGTGAACATTCAAGAATAGCCTTACTAAACAAATTTGTTTAGTAAGAATCCGAACTTACCGAGCTTGAGTAATGGATCAAAATGCCGAAAGCCTGTATTTATGCGGGTTTTCGGCATTTGTTGTATCAATGCATAAATAAAGGGAAGAAGGGATAAGTTATGCTGCCAACAAGAAAAGAAGCGATGGCATTGCTTCGGGATGGTCTATCAAATAATCCGGGGCCTTGGGGAAAACATTGTTTAACAGCAGCGCATTGTGCAGAAAAAATAGCAGCGGCATGTGGAGATATGGATGCGGAGAAGGCCTATGTTTTAGGCTTACTGCATGATATCGGAAGAAAATTTGGCGTAAGACATCTTGGCCATGTTTCCGATGGGTACGCATATATGATGTGCCTTGGATATGATGAGGCGGCAAAAATCTGTTTGACGCATTCTTTTAACAATCACACGATAAATGAATACATTGGAAAATTTGATGTTTCAGATGAAGAAATGAAAATGATTAAGACTGAATTGGCCAGGACAGTATACGATGATTATGACCGGTTGATTCAATTGTGTGATAGTCTGGCAGGAGCGGAAGGGGTTCTGGATATAGAAGATAGAATGAACGATGTAAAGAAACGGTATGGCTTTTATCCGCAAGACAAGTGGGATTCCAATATGAGATTGAAGCAATACTTTGAGAAGAAAATGAAGAAGGACATCTACCTTGTTTGTGAGAAAGACTCATTTGTGCCGGAAGAGATAGGATGATCGAAGGTCTTGTGAATGGGTTTCCTGATGGGAGACTTTATGCTATAATAGGCAGGCAGTGAGGTGAAGTGTATGAAAAAAACAAGGGATCTGTTCTGGACTTTTTTGAAGATTGGCGCGTTCACGTTTGGCGGCGGCTACGCAATGGTGGCCCTGCTGGAACGGGAGTTTGTGGAAGACAAGCAGTGGCTGAGCCGAGAGGAATTTCTCGATATGGTCGCCATTGCGGAGTCCACACCGGGCCCTGTGGCGGTGAACAGCGCCACCTATGTGGGGTATAAGATCGAAGGGGCAGAAGGGGCCGCAGCATCCACACTGGCGGTCTGCCTGCCCTCGTTTGTGGTCATCTACCTGATCTCACTGGTGTTTGACCGGTTCTTGCAGCTGTCGGCAGTGGCAAGCGCGTTCCGGGGCATTCAGGTCTGCGTCATCTATCTGATCCTTTCGGCGGGACTGAAGATGCTGAAAAGCCTGTCCGGTACGGCTTTCAACAGGATCATCGTTGCCGGTGTCGTGGCGGCCATGGTGGGCTGCTCGTTGGCGGCGGTGTCCTTCTCGTCCCTCTACTACATCCTGCTCTGCGGGGCGGCAGGGGTGCTGCTCTACCTGTTAAAAAAGCTGCGGAAGGAGGAGAAGGCATGATCTATCTCCAGCTGTTCCTCAATTTTCTGATGATCGGAGCGCTCTCCTTTGGCGGCGGCTACGGGATGATCTCGCTGGTGCGGGAGACCGTGCTGCGTCATGACTGGCTGACCGAAGCAGAATTCCTGAGTTTTGTCGCCGTTTCCGAGTCCACCCCGGGCCCGCTGGCAATCAATATGGCAACCTTTATCGGTTCATCGCAGGGCGGCTTTCCGGGGGCGCTGATCGCTACGCTGGGGGTGGTGCTGCCCTCGTTCTTCATCATCCTGCTGATCGCGGCGGTGCTGAAAAACCTGATGAAGTATGCGGGCGTGGAAGCCTTTCTTTCCGGTGTGCGGCCCTGTGTGGTGGCCATGATCCTGGCGACCGCGCTGAATATGATGCTCTCCACACTGGGCGGCATCAAGACGCTGGCGGATGGATTTGCACCGGACGTGAGATCGATCCTTGTGTTTGCTGTTTTATGGGCGGTGCATTTTGTCTGGAAGAAGCGGACGCAAAAAGCCCCGTCGCCCATCGGAATGATCCTGCTGGCGGCGGGACTGGGAATCCTGTTCTGGGGCGTATGAGAGATCATCGCCCTTTTTTTGTGGCTCAGTGCTCCACGAATTCGCCGCGCAGGGCGAACATGTGGTCCATGGGGCCGGAGCCTTTGCCCAGATCGAGCATGGCGGACAGGCAGCCTGAAATATATGCCTTGGCCCGCTCAACGGCGGCATCCAGGGGATAGCCCTTTGCCAGATTGGAGGCAATGGCGCTGGACAGGGTGCAGCCGGTGCCGTGGGTGTTGGGGTTGGCGATGCGCTCACCGTGGAACCATTTGCCGCTGCCGTTGCGCCAGAGCAGATCGTCGGCATCGTTCACCTTGTGGCCGCCCTTGCAGAGCACGGCACAGCCGTATTTTTCGCTGATGCACTTTGCAGCGGCCTCCATCCCGGCGGCATCGGTGATGGTCATGCCGGACAGGATCTCGGCCTCCGGAATGTTGGGCGTGACCACCTCGGCCATGGGCAGAAGCTGCCCGGTCAGGATCTGAATGGCGCTGTCCTGCAGCAGCTTGGAGCCGGATGTGGCCACCATTACGGGATCGACCACGATGTGTTTTGCATCGTACTGGCGCAGCTTTTCGGCAATGGTCTCAATAAGCGCAGACGACGACACCATGCCGATCTTGACGGCATCCGGGTAGATATCGGTGAACACCGCATCCAGCTGCTGGGCCAGAAATTCGGGTGTGGTCTCAAAGATTCCGGTCACGCCGGTGGTGTTCTGGGCTGTCAGAGCCGTGATGGCGCTCAGGGCAAACACACCGTTGGCGGTCATGGTCTTGATGTCGGCCTGAATGCCTGCGCCGCCGCTGGAATCGCTGCCGGCAATGGTCAATGCTGTTTTCATAAGGAAAATCCCCCTTTTTCCTCTCAGCATAGCACAGTCCGGCAGCATTTGCAAGGAAAACCAGCCCGCCCTCTTTTCTGCCGGAGAAAAGCGTGATAAAATAAGGCAAAAACGAAACTGGGGGAGAATACAATGAACATCACGGTATATCTGGGCGCAAACGAGGGCAATGATCCGGCCCTGAAGCAGGCGGTGCAGGAGCTGGGAAGGTGGATCGGGGAGAGCGGGAACGCGCTGGTGTACGGCGGCTCCCGCTGCGGCCTGATGGGAGAGATCGCCGAAAGTACCCTGAACGCCGGGGGCAAAGTGACCGGCGTGGAGCCGGAGTTTTTTGTGCAGGGAGAGCTGCAGCACGAGGGGCTGACGGAGCTGATCGTGACAAAGGATATGACTGAGCGCAAAACAAAGATGATCGCGCTGGGGAATGCGTTTATTGCATTTCCCGGCGGCACCGGCACACTGGAGGAGATCGCTGAGGTGATGTCTAAGGTGTCGCTCAGGCATCTGGATGCGCCCTGCATCCTCTATAACCTGTACGGCTACTACGATGGATTGAAAGTCCTGCTTGGCCGGATGATCGAAAAGGGGCTCTCCTCCCCGGAACGCCAGCAGGGGATCTATTTTGTAGAGGATATGGAGCAGATCAAGGAAATTTTGCAGAAATCGTTTTGAAGATCCTGTTTAGGGTCGCTCTCTGCACACCTCCTGCCGCCCTGGCATAGACCGGGAAAAGGGGGAGTGCGATTTGGAACAGATTTTCCTGACGGCGGCAGTGCTGCTGCTGCCGATGCTCTGTACCACGGCTGGTGCGGCTGGTGTGTTCCTGCTGCGGAAGACCGGGGAGCCTGCCACCCGGCGGATGCTCTGCGGCATGGCGGCGGGCATCATGCTGGCGGCCAGCGTATGGAGCCTGCTTTTGCCGGCCATTGAGCGGGCAGAGCAGGGGCCGCTGCCTGCATGGGTCCCGCCTGCCGTGGGCCTGCTGCTGGGAGCGGTGGGACTTTTGCGGCTGGAAACGCTGGCGGGCCGCCTGCTGAATGCCGGGCCGGGCCGCTGTGGGCGGATGGTGCTGGCAGTCACCCTGCACAACCTGCCCGAGGGCATGGTGGTGGGCCTTGCTGCCGCGCTGGCCCTGCGGGGAGAACCGGATGCCATCAGCGGGGCGCTGGCCCTTGCGCTGGGCATCGGGCTGCAGAACATTCCCGAGGGAGCTGCGGTCAGTCTGCCGCTGGCGCAGGAGGGCAGGTCTAAGCGCCGCGCCTTTGCGGCGGGGGCTGCCTCCGGGCTTGTGGAGCCGTTGGGGGGCCTGCTGGCCCTTGCACTGGCCGGGTGGGTCAGTGCGGCCCTGCCCTGGCTGATGAGCCTTGCCGCCGGGTGTATGGTCTGTGTGACGGCACAGGAGATGATCCCGGAAGCCGTGGAGGCAGACGAACCAGCGGGGGTCATCAGCGTGGTGGCAGGGTTTGCCCTGATGATGGCGCTGGATGTTGCCCTGTAACGCAAAAAGGAGACCGCACGGTGCGGTCTCCTTTTTTTGTCTGTCAGTGTGCTTCGAGTATTTCGGCCTGCAGGGTATCCAGCTGCTCAAAGCTGTACAGCCGGTTCAGCGCCTCCACCAGCTCCTTTTTGGAGAGCCTGGGCGGCAGGCCCAGCGCGTTGAGCAGCTGGTATTTCCGCTCGGCACTGCCCGGGGTGCCGGAAAGCCCCCAGTTGTACAGGTCGGTGTAGGTGATCTGCCGACCCTCCGGGCGGGCAGGCGCGGCCCCGGCTTCTGCGCCCAGTGCATCCCGCAGGCATTGCAGGACGATGGCATCGTCCACGCCTTCCACGCCCAGCAAGCCTTCCTTGCCGGGCTGTGGCTTCCGCTTTTCCTTGCCATGGATGGCGGGTACATAGGCCTGCACCACGTTTTCTGCCCCCACCAGATTGGTGATGTAGGTGCGGATGCGGAACCCGGCGGCATCGGAATCGGTGAAGAGGATCAGGCCGTTTTTTTTCGCCAGGGCTTTCAGCAGCTGCTGGCGTTTTTTGTCCTTGTAGATGCCAAAGCCGTCTGTCAGCAGGAGCATGGCATCGGTCAGGTGGGAAAGGCGGGCGGCATCGTATTTGCCCTCCACCACCAGAACCCGGTCGGTGTGCAGCAGTTCTCGTTCGCTCATCGTCCGCTCCCCGCCAGCGCCAGACGGCAGAGTGCTGCTTCCAGCAGGGTCTGCACATCCACGGGCTGGCTCTTCAAACTTTTATCGAGGTCCAGCAGCACCTGCAGGCAGGTCTCCAGCTGGCCCAGCGTGTAATGCGATGCCGTTTCGGCGGAGCGCTTGAGCCGGTAGTCGCTGCCCTTGTAGCCGAAATCCTTGAACACGGCGGCGTAGTTCTTCCGTTTGGAAGCACCCAGCTTGACCCGGTACAGGTCTACATAGCTGCCGATCATTGCGCCGGTGATGGCAATGGGCTCCTGCTGTAAGCGCAGCAGGGTCTGCAGCTTTTTGCAGGCACCGGTGGCGTTCTTGGCGGTGATCATCCGGATCATCTCAAACACATCCGCTTCCAGGCTCACGGTGCCCATCTCAGCCACCATGGCGGCGGTAACGGTCTGGTAGCCGGAAAGGGCACAGAGCTTGTCTACCTCATTTTCCAGCAGAAAGGGATCTTCGCCGCACCGCTCCAGCAGGGCTGCGGCAGCGCCCTCGGGCAGGGTGGTATCCTGTGCCTTGGCCCGCTCAATGAGCATCATCTTCAGCTCGTAGGGCTTGGGTTTGGAGAGCTCCTCGGCAAAGCCCAGCTTCTTGCATTCGGCGATCAGCTTTTGTGCCCGCTTGCCGGTCTTGAGCTTGCTGCGCTCCAGCTCGAACACGCTGCCCAGCACCACCACGGCATTTTCCAGGCTGGCAAGGGTGCTGCACAGCTCGTCCAGATCCTTGTCGCCGTAGGCGGCGGGGTCAAGCTCGGGCAGCACCACCACGCGCCGGGTGCCAAAGAAGGAGATTGTGCCCGCCGCCATGATGAGCTGCTCGATCTCGGGCGCGGCACCGTCCAGCACGGTGGTCTCCTCATCCGTGTCAGCGCTCAGGATCCGGACGGCGGCAGACACTGCCTGCCGGACAAGATACCGCTCGCTGGAATAGAAATAGTAGACCGGACAGCCGCGGTCTGCCAGCTGACGCAGTTTGGCTTCCGTTGCCACGGCGGGGCCCCCTTTCAGAAAAGAATACCTTATAAGTGTACCCACCGGGGCGGGAAATGTCAATGCAGGAGGCAGAAGAAAAAACGACAGATGTCTTTTATCGCTTCCGCAAACGTGATATACTGAAAGAAAACGGCCTGCGCCGGAATGGAAAGGGAAGAATACGGATGAAACGAGCCTATTTCAACTGCATCCTGCTGGACGGCACCGAACAGATGGAGCCGGTGGCGCACAAGATGGTGCTGGTGGACGGGGAGAAGATCACCGCCATCGTGGAGGATACCGCTCCCTGTGAGGGGTACGAGAAGGTGGACCTCAAGGGCGGCTGCCTGATGCCGGGCCTCATCAACCTGCATGTCCATCTGGCGGGCAACGGCAAGCCCAGCGCAAAGCCCCGGGATAACGCCGCACTGGTGCGCAGGATCCTGAGCAATGGCCTGACCCGGGCGGTGGCCTACCGGCTGGTGTGTAGTTACGCCAGGCTGGAACTGCTGGGCGGCGTGACCACTATCCGCACCGTGGGCGGTCTGGCAGATTTCGATACCCGCTGCCGGGACGACGCGGCAAAGGGGAAGATCCTGGCTCCCCGCATCCTTGCCGCCAACGAGGGCATCTCGGTGCCGGGCGGGCACATGGCAGGCTCGGTGGCGGTGGCGGCTCACAACAATGCCGAAGCGCTGGCCCAGCTCCGCAGGGCCGATGAACAGGGGATAGACCTGGTCAAGCTGATGATCACGGGCGGCGTGCTGGATGCCACCCAAAAGGGCACCCCCGGCGAGCTGAAGATGAAGCCTGAGATGGTCCGGGCCGTCTGTGATGAAGCCCACAGGCTGGGGTATCCCGTGGCTGCCCACACCGAATCGCCCGAGGGGGTGAAGGTGGCGCTGGAAAACGGCGTGGACTCCATCGAGCACGGCGCAAAGATGGATGAGGAGACCATCCGGCTCTACAAGGAGCGGAGTGCTTTCGTCTGCACCACCATCTCCCCGGCGCTGCCCTATGCACTGTTTGACCCGGCCATTTCCGGCGCTTCCGAGAAGGACCAGTACAATGGCAGGATCGTCTTTGACGGCGTGGTGGAGAGTGCCAGAACGGCCCTTGCCAACGGCATTCCGGTGGGTCTGGGCAATGACGTGGGCTGCCCCTATATCACCCAGTATGATTTCTGGCGGGAGCTGTGCTACTTCCACAAATACTGCGGCGTGAGCAATCAGTTTGCTCTCTACACGGCCACCCTGCGCAATGCCCGGCTGGCCGGTGTGGGGGATGTGACCGGCTCCATCGAAGCGGGGAAGAGCGCTGATTTCATCGTGACCCGGCGGAACCCGCTGGACGACCTGACTGCCCTGCGCCAGCTGGAGCTGGTGGTCTGCCGCGGTCGTGCCGTGCACAAGCCCGCTCCCAAGCGGAACAAAACGGTGGATGCTCTGCTTGACCCGTATCTGGCATAAATGCTATAATATCCTTAAATTCCGTCCGTGCCAGAGCGGGCGCTGAAAGGATGAAACGCTTACGAAACGTCCCAAGCTAACATTGCAGCTGCAATACAATTCGCCGGTGATCCTGACCTTTTTTCTGCTCTCCCTGGGGGCTTTGTTCCTGGGGCAGTGGACAGGCGGCTGGACCACAAAGCACCTGTTCTGCGTCTATCGCGGTTCTCTGAAAGACCCACTGTTTTACATCCGGCTCTTCGGCCATGTGCTGGGCCATGCCAGCTGGGATCATTTCATGAACAATATGCTCCTGCTGCTGGTCATCGGCCCGCCGATGGAAGAAAAATATGGCAGCGGCCCCCTGCTCAAGGGCATCCTGCTCACGGCGCTCATCTCGGGTGTTCTGCAGTGTGTGCTCTTCCCCCATACCGCCCTGCTGGGGGCTTCGGGCATCGTGTTCATGCTCATCATGCTGGCATCGCTGTCGGGCTTCTCCGGCGGCATCCCGGTGACCATGCTGCTGGTGGCGGCACTGTATCTGGGCCAGCAGGTGTATGATATCATCTTTGCGCACGATAATGTGGCGAACTTCATGCACATCGTGGGCGGTGTGTGCGGCACAGCCTTTGGATATGTGTATGCCATGCTGCCCCGGAAACGCAGGAGACCGGCTGCCAGAAAAAAGCGATGATCAACAAACGACCCCGGAAAGCTTGACTGCAGCTTTCCGGGGTCGTTTTATGGATTATAATTCGTTCAGGACCCGCCGCGCGGCACGGATGGTCTCCTCGCTGGTCTGCCAGACCTCAAACTCGGAGAAGCCGGGCAGGCCCATGGGAACACCTTCCCGCCGGAAGGTCATCCGGCTGTCCAGAACCTGCTTGCCGGACATGTGGAAGGCGTGCGCGCCTGTTTCAGCCGCCAGAGCCGGAAGATTGGCCGGGGTCACGCCCGCTCCCACCAGGATCTCAAGGTCAGACCCGGCGGCTTCCACCAGCCGACGGAGCAGGGAAGCGCCTGCCGGGGCGCTGGCGGCCTGCCCGCTGGTCAGGATGGTGCCAAGGTTCAGCGCTTTGGCCGCTTCCAGCGCCGCAAAGGGGTCTTTGCAGACATCAAAGGCGCGGTGCAGGGTGCAGACGACCGGACAGCCAGCGGCCTTTGCAGCGGCCCGGGCGGCCGCGTAGATGGGACGCAGTGCGTCCACGTCCAGTTCTCCCTCCGGGGTCAGCACACC
>ERZ773168.1429-NODE-1429-length-20442-cov-4.230686_pt1 | contig 20442 bp, 16 predicted proteins | sample MGYA00511261_ERZ773168 | MGnify/ENA primary metagenome ERZ773168 (study PRJEB29015, sample SAMEA2737855) | human gut metagenome | biome: human gut; feature: human-associated habitat; material: faeces | place: China | collected 2012 ... | reverse complement strand
GGCACCACTGACTCAGTTTTTCCAACAGTTTCTCCGTCTGTACCAGCTGATATTCCCGCACATAAGAAAAGGTAAAAGTGACCTGCAGCAACTCCTTTTTTGCCTTTTCAAGCAATGCAAAAAGCTGTTCTGTTTCCGGAAAAAGCAGGTGGCAGAAGGAATTTCCGATGTAAAGACGCTGTGGAAAGTGATCGGAAAGCCAGTGCCCGGACAGGTAATTTCGCTTCCAGTAATTTTCCATGAAGGTTGTAAGATCCTTGGATAAATATTCCTCGTAAAGCCAGGGATTATCCAACTCCAATGCATACTCAGATACCGGACTTTCTGAGCCAACCTCCAATCCAGTTTTCAATTTCTGTTTTGCATCCTGTACTGTTTTCTTTGCTTTTTCTGCTGCCATTTTTTCCTCCTGATTCGCACCGTGCGCTGCAAATTCTGCCATTTTTCTTTCTATCCTCTGTTTTGATAGAGAAACCTCTGATTCATGAAACTTTTTTGTACAAAATCGCCAATTTTCATAATCTGTTTACACGGTGTTCATATTTTATTCATATCTTATTTTTATACTAAAAGCATAAAAGATTTCACTTTTCAAATTTGTTTTATAGTGATTTTGCACATAGATTTTTCATAATTGCCCCGGATGCTTGACCGCTCCGGGGTCTCCTCTTGTCTACAGCATTTTTCGTCATATCTGAACGTTTTTCTATCCCTATTTCCTTCAAACGTCCAGACCATTTACTCTGTCACTCAAAACAAGGCGCCTAATCTAAGATCAGTCTTGCCGCCCCATATATACCTGCATCATTTCCCAATGTTGCCAAGCGAACCTCGCCCTTATTCTCAGAGATCGGGGTCAATTCGCGGTAATAGCGGTCAATCCAATCCGTTAAAAAAGTCCCCGCCTTGGATACGCCGCCTCCGATGACGAAAATCTCCGGATCCACGGTCATCGAAATGGTCGCCAGCGCCCATCCGAGATAATAGCACACGGTGTCCATAACCTCCAGCGCCAGTGCATCCCCGGCTTTTGCCGCATCCAGCACATTTTTTGCGGTGATCGCATCACCGTAAGCACGCATCACCGATGCATCCGGCTTTGCCGCCATCTTCCGTCTCGCCTCCCTGGCGATACCGGTCGCGGACGCTACCTGTTCCAGACAGCCGTGTCCGCCGCAGTTGCAGGTTTCTTTCTCGCCCTCGCGGATATGGATATGACCGATCTCGCCGCCCAGTCCGTGGCGTCCTGCAACGATCTTCTGATCGTGTACCACGCCGCCGCCGACACCGGTTCCCAACGTCACCATCACGATATCATGGCAGCCCTTGCCGCCGCCCTGCCACATCTCGCCGAGCGCCGCCACATTAGCATCATTACCGGAGCGGACCGGCATTCCATCTAATAACTCACTCAAAATCTTCTGCGGGTTCAGATCGCGCCATCCTAAGTTGACGCAGACCTCCACATAGCCGTCCGGCTGCACCGGTCCCGGAAATCCCATGCCTGCGCCGATCACGGCATCCATCGGAATTCCCCGCTCGTTCAATTTCTTCCTGATCGAAGCGGCTACATCCGGAAGAATGTACGCCCCATTCTCTTCCTTGCGGCTCGGAACCTCCCACTTATAAACAAGCGTTCCGTCCGTCTCAAAAATACCAATCTTAACCGTCGTTCCACCGACGTCTATCCCAATACATTTTTTTTCCATGTCTGGATCCCTTCCCTTACGGCTACACTGGCAGCCTTTCTTCTATGCCCTCATCTTTTTTCTGCGCTGGCTCTTATTATACGCAATGCATCCCCGTTTTGCAAGGTTTGGAAAGCAAAATACACCTGCCTGCCGGAGAAAGGCGCATTTCTGCTTAAGCGGTACCGCATTCTTTTCTGCCGACAGACAGGTGCCTGTCTTTTATCTTATTTTTTTACCAAAATCAGCATTATTTCAGGCTCTTAGCCACCTCTACCACATGCTCAACGGTAAAGCCGAACTTCTTGAACAGAAGCCCTGCCGGTGCACTGGCGCCGAAACTTTCCATCGCGATGATCTTGCCGTCTAAGCCGGTGTACTTGTCCCAGCCGAAGCTTCCAAGCGCCTCTACTGCTACACGGCGGCGTACTTCTCTCGGAAGTACGGACTCCTTGTACTCCTCGCTCTGCTCCTCGAACAGATCCATACACGGCATGGAGACAACGCGGACTTTCTGACCTTCTGCTGCCAGAGTCTCTTTTGCATGAACCGCCAGAGCTACCTCGGAACCGCTGGCAATCAGAATTAACTCCGGTGTGCCCTCGCAGTCGTCGATGATGTAGCCGCCCTTTAATGCCTCACGGCTGCTGCCTGCCATCGGCTCCAGATTCTGTCTGGTCAGCACCAGTGCGGTCGGTGTGTGCTCGGAAGTAACAGCACTGTACCAAGCTGCCTCTGTCTCGGTCGCATCGCACGGGCGGAATACATGGAAGTTCGGCATCGCACGCAGCGCTGCCATCTGCTCGATCGGCTCATGGGTCGGTCCATCCTCGCCAACGCCGATGCTGTCATGCGTAAATACATAGGTCAGCGGCACGCCCATCAGTGCAGACAGTCTTGCCATCGGTTTGCAGTAATCGCTGAATACGAAGAAGGTCGATACATACGCGCGCAGACCGCCGTGCAGCATGATGCCATTTCCGATCGCTGCCATCGCAAGCTCGCGGACGCCGAAGTGCAGGTTGCGTCCAGCTCTGTCCTCCTTGGAGAAGTCGCCCGCATCCTTCATGTTAGTCTTGTTGGACGGTGCTAGGTCAGCAGAACCGCCAAACAGGTTCGGCAGAACATCCTTGATGTAGTTGATCAGGCGTCCGGAGATCGCACGGCTTGCTTCCGGTTTCTCCTGTTTTGCCCAGAATCCGGCGTCATCTTTCAGCGCCTCGCCTGCCTTTGCATTGTGATACTGGTTCCAGAGTGCTTCCATCTCCGGATATTCCTCGCAGTAAGCGGCAAACATCACGTTCCATGCAGCTTCTACCTCTGCCTTCTGCTCTGCGATCTCGGAGTAGTTTTTGTATACCTCTTCCGGTACGAAGAACGGCTCTTCGCTCGGCCAGTTTAAGTTCTTTCTGAGTGCTTCCACATTCTCCACGCCCAGCGGCTCGCCGTGTGCGCTCGCCTTGCCCTGTTTTGCCGGGCAGCCGAAGCCGATCTGCGTCTTGATGGTGATAAAGGACGGATGCTCGGTATCTGCCTTTGCAGCCTCGATCGCCTTGCCGATCGCGTCGATATCATTGCCATCTTCTACCGTGATCGTCTGGAAACCAAATGCCTGCATACGCTCCTGTACATTCTCACGGAATGCGATGTCGGTGCTTCCCTCTATGGAGATGCGGTTGGAATCATAGAGAACAATCAGCTTAGAAAGTCCCAGGGTACCTGCCAGAGAGAATGCCTCAGAGGAAATGCCTTCCATCATACATCCATCGCCGCCCAATACATAGGTATAATGGTCAACTACCGGATAATTTTCTTTGTTGAATACGCTTTCCAGATGTGCCTCAGCCATCGCCATGCCGACTGCCATACCCATACCTGCGCCCAGTGGACCGGTCGTCGCCTCAACGCCAACGGTATGACCATATTCCGGATGTCCCGGAGTCTTGGAATCTAACTGGCGGAAGTTCATCAGATCTTCTTTGGAAAGATTTCCGTAGCCAAACAGATGCAGCAGAGAGTACAGCAGCATGGAACCATGACCGCCGGATAAGATGAAACGGTCTCTGTTCTCCCACTTCGGGTTAGCTGGGTTATGGTTCATATGATGTGCCCACAGTTCATAAGCCGCTGCTGCACATCCCAGCGGAAGTCCCGGATGACCGGAATTTGCCTTCTGGATTGCGTCTGCGGATAAAATCCGGATCGCGTTTACGGATAATGTGTCAATCTGATTCATAAGTAACCTCCTGCTATGTATCTTAATTTTAAAAACTAAACGTGTGTTATTTGAGGCGGATCTCGCGCATCCGGTCGCCGCCGCTGATAATCAATGAATTAAACGCGCGGCCGCGTGTTACCTGCGCCACAGAGAAATCAAACTCCCCGGCAAACCGCTCCTTGCCGGACAGACTGTAGACCCGACAGGAATTTTCGTTATTTAGGATGACGAAATCGCCCTGTATATTTATGTTACGCCACGAATACGAGAACTCCGCCGTACCCATAGCGGTTCCATCGGATTTAAACATGCTCAAACGGCTCTCACTTCCGCCCTCGGTGTTGTCCGAGATGACCGCCACATAGTCCTTCGACCATGCCACGCCGCGGACTTCCCCGTCGATCTCCGCCTGGCGCACCAGCGCCGGGCTTGTTACATTTTCCAAAGAGAAAAATGCCACCTGATCATCCGCAAATGCACACGCGTGATCCTCGTCGAGAAACCGGACGCGCGGACAGATGCTGTCTCCCAGCTCATCAAAACCTCCGACCAGACGGTCTGGATAATTCTTTCCATATTCGGAGAAATTGTAAAATACAATCCGGTTTTTGAGTGCCCCGTCCTGCAGATACAGGTCGGAAAGCATGACCTGCGTACCATCCGGCGATAAGGAAACGTCCATCAGGTAACCATTTCCCGACATAACCGTCTTGATCGCCCAGTCAAGCTCGCTGCCGTCTTTCTTGAAAAAGGTCACATACGAAGCATTGCTGTCCTCCACCAGCGCCGCCACGATGCCGTATGCCGATACGCTGACGCGCAGGATCGGCAGAAGCGTCGTCGCCTGTCCCTGGCTTCCGGTCTTGTCCACAATATAAATATCATTGCCCTGCTGGTCCCCGATCACGGCATAATCGCCGTTGACATAGCAGATCGGTGATTTCAGCTCATAACTCATCGACCAGACTGCCTTGCCGGACTTGTCCAGATAGGAAGCTCCGTCCTTCGTGTATTTCAGGACATTTTCCCCAAACGGGACAAATTCCGTCGTGCTGCTCTCACTCGCCGCAATCTCTTTTTCCCACGCCACCGTATAGTCCGTGTAGGCATGGTTATCTTTATAATACATAAAACCAGCCGCCAAAAGCGCCGCGATTAACACCGCCGTCAGCACCCTGCGGAGACGTTTCCGTCTGGAATGGCGCTCGGCTTTCTCCGCCACCTCTTCCTCATTTTCCCCGTGGCTTATGCCCCGGAGGGGAAACATGTCCTGCGTGGCGGTGTCGATCACACGCCCTCTCAGCTGCTTTTTCTTCTGTTCCCGTTCAATCGGGTTCATCTCACTCATTTTTTTATCTCCTGTAGCTGGACTGCCATCTTGATTATACACTATTTTAGATGGTTTGGCATTATCTTTTTGCTATTCTCCGGACACATCCGGCAGCACCAGCGTCTGCCCTGCGATAATGCGGTTTTCATCGGTCAGATGGTTGACTGCAAGGATATCGTCCAGATGACGGATATTGCCATAAAGCTTAAAACAGATCCCATAGAGCGTCTCCCCATCCCCGACCGTGTACGTGCCGCCGGGCTTCAAGTTTGTGACCGGATAGTCCTGTCCCGCCGTCGAATTGCCGCCCGGATTCGGCAGGTCGCGCTGTGCCTCCGGCTCCGGCAAAATGTACGGGGCTTTCGTCTCCGCCATTTTTCCGTCCTCTTCGCTCTGCCCGCCGGAAGCCTGTCCATTCTGTCTGCCTGCTATGGCAGTGCCCTCTGTATCTCCATCCGCCGCGCTCTCAAGTGTCCATTTATGCGCCTGTCCTCCGTTTTCCGCTGTTGTTCCGTCTGCATCCACATCGCTGCTCTCAAGCGGCGTCACACTACCGCGGAGCTGTTCCACCGTGACCGCCTCTTTCCCGTCCGCAGTGCCCCGCACACCATCCGGGAGGACGGATACCAGCACACTCTCCATCTCGCGCATTTTCTGGTAATTGCCGAAAAGCACCACGCCGCCGGCAAGCACCGCGACCGAAAGCACGCCGCACAGCGTCCCCAGCGCCCGGATCGTCCCGTAACGCGACGCCGCCTCCCGCTGCCGCTCTTCCATCCGGTTACGGAAATCGCGGATCACCCGATCGCCGGTGCCTGTCTCCACCCGGCGGGCGTCCTTCCGCAGAATCATATAGTCCTGCATCATCTGGTTTTTCTCGTAGTATATATGATATCCTTTCAAACGGTAAAACCCGTCCTCCGACATCACATAGTATGCCGCCTCACCGTCCACACCGCTGTTTATGTACATGAGCTGGTTTTTCCCACCGAAATACTGCTTGTGCAGCCGCCAGTAGGTCAGGGGACTTAACATACACCCCGGCGCGCCGCAGATGAACCACCCCTGCACGGTCTTTTTCGGAAATGTCTCCTCCATCCGCTGGTATGCCTTTTTCCATGCCGCCTCCGAAAAGACAATCTTCTCCCCGGACGGCACAACCTCCTCCATCTCCAGCGCCCCGTCCACAAAGAGGCACGGAACCTCCTGCTGTGGATCCGAATTTCCGAGCAGCAGCCCGACCCGGAGTCCCGGTCCGCCGGATGGATATACCTGTTTCAAATACGTGTTTACATAATCCTCCACATACAACCGGACCACCTCATCCCGCTCGCCGATCTGCCGGATATTTTTCGGCAGTTCTGCGCGGGAACCAGAATATTCTCCCATATGTTCACCCCGCTATGATAGATTCTCCTGAAACCGGGTCTGTACTTGCTTCCATGATTTGATTGCTGCACCGTGCAGCATTTTCAGTGCTGAAAATACCTGCTCAAATACAGTAACATGATTTTCCGTAATTTCAGGAGTATGATGAATTTCTTTCCGCCTATCATAACGCCGATTGCATGCAAAATTTGTCAAACGGAGGCAGCATCCAGGCAAAAATTTTCGACAAGCCCGATCCCCGCGCTGATGCAGTCTGCCAGCTGCATAACGAGTGCCAGGCGGATACTCTGCAGCATCATCGGATCGTAATGGCTGCAGCCCGCCACGATCCCGGTGATAAAGAGATCTCCGACCGCGTGAAGCTCCTTGCAGACGCCAAGCCCCGGCTTTAAAGCCCCACGCCCCAGCGTGACATAGCCGATATGGTTTTCATCGCCAACCGAGGCATCGACCGCCACCACCAGCGCATCCGGGTACCCATTTTTTAAAACCTGCACGTAATGTTCCAGGTTCATCGCGTGCACGGGGCGATCAAGTGTTCCAAATACCAGCGTACCGCGCCGCCGTTCCTGTTTGAGTTTATATCCGATCAACGGTCCCAGACTGTCTCCGGTCGAGCGATCCGTGCCGATGCAGAGGAAAACCAGTTTCTTTTTATGCCTTCGGGTCATTTCTTCCTGAATCAGCCCACTTAACTGCCCTGCCAGCTCTCCCACCGCGTCCCGGCGGGCTGAATTGTAATAATATATCTCCGGACTGCCACCGAACCGGCTGCGTCCCCGTCTGTTCATCTCCCACACCGTCCTGTTTTCTCCCTGCCTGTTGGACAGGGGTTGTTTTACCTTTATTATAGGCGGGGTGGCAGGAAATTATGCGAAAATTGAAGGATATATACACGGACGAAAAAAGATGTGACAGAAGGCAGCTTTACAGCGCCCGGTGTCACATCTTTTTTCTGGTTGTTCCTATATCTAATTATTTATTTTTATGAAATAATTTCCACAGTTTACTTTCCGCCGCGTTCGCGGTACTCTGCGATGACCTCGCTTAAATTAACGGCTGTGCTGTTATCCAGAATATGTTTTAGCGCGTCCAACTTTTCTGGATTCAGAAATTCCTTGCCTAAGTAGCACTCGTAGGTATCTGTGATAAAGATTCTCTTTTCCTTGATTACCGTCTCGGTATAGTGCAGGCGGCTCTCGACCTCCTGATGGCCTTCTTTGAGTTGTTCGAGCTTTGCACGGCTGTTGCTGGTGATCTCATCGGTCAGGATGGTTTTTGTCACATTTTCGAAGGTGTTTAATGCGTCCTTTTTCTTCTTCGCCGTCTCCTCCAGATCCTGCTCCATCTGGGAGATCTCATCGTCGTATTTTTCCAGATCGTAGAGCGCTTCACTGCGATCCCGACGGATCGAGGAGGTGATCACCGCGATCTTGCGGTTGTTCGCCGCGATCAGACTGCGGATCGAACGTCCTTCCTGCAGCGCCGCCAGATGGCGATCCTTCGTCCAGTTTCCAATCAGGATATACAGTCCGCCAAAAACAACCACATCCACGCCGTAGATCATCGCCAGGTATAAAGTCTTCTGTTCTGGAAGCAGCTTGTAGATGCCGCACGGGATCAACAGGAAACAGATCGCAAAGGTAATCAACACCGTCAGAAATTCTTTGAATCCCCTCGGAAAATACAGCGCATAGTACAGTGGGCTTTTGCAGACAAATGGAACACGATCCGACTGGAACAGCGTCCGCATCCGCACGGCAAGCTCTCGGTTGTGCGCGTGAAGCTCCTGCGTTTCTTCCTTAATCCGCTCCTTGATGCCCTGGTTTTTCGCCTTTTCGCGGCGTGTCCGCGTGCGTTTCAGCTTATCCTGCAGCTTCCCAAGCTCATCGTCATAGCTTTTTTCAATCTCATCCCGGCGCTTTTTCACGGTCGAATTCACGGCATCCGCCACCGCTTTCCGCTCCGTCTCCAGCACGCGCAGACGCTTTTTCTCTTCCTGAGCAAGCGTCTCCTCCTGTTTTTCAAACTCCGCCAGCTCCACCACTGCCTGTCTGGCGTCTTCCAGAAATGTTTTCACATCCGTTATCGCCTGTGCCATCTCGCCCCTCCCGGTCTTTGTCTTTTTGTAACGGCTGCCTGCCCTTTATTCTTCCAGCACCTGTATCTCCAGATAATCGAAATCGATGCTCTCGATAAAGTTGTCCTGGGTAAAACGCGCCTTATCGTGACGTTTGAACTCCTCGATCGTCTTATCCAGCCAGACCGGATGCCCCAGATCAAAGGCATAGCAAATCTGGTCGATCGCGTCAAACACCATCGCCGTTCTCGACATTGTATAATCACCGTTGCTGATCACAATATCCCTAAGCATCCGGTTTTCCTTCATCATTTTTCCCCAAAGACGAAACATCCTGCCGTTCCTTTCCCGCTGTCAAATTTCATTTTTACCGTGTCCGGATGTTCTCTCCGGACATCTTTTCTCACAATCTTATGTCCAGTATATCAGCTTTTTTAAGAGTTGACAAGGCGGGGCTTTTCGGCAAAATTCACTGCCACTGTGTCATCGTGCAGCACTTCCCATTTTCAAAAGAAACTGCAGATCTTCCTCAATCCCCCGCACATTTCCAGAAACGTCCATCGCATACTCCATGACCCACTCGGCATCCGGCGTCGCCTGCTTTGCCAATTTTAAAAAGCAGTCAAAATCAAGTGTTCCCTCATGAATCCTCTGATGGCTGTCGTGGACACCGTCGTTGTTGTGGAGATGGTACGCCACAATCTGGTCCGCCAGCGCGTTTACGACCCGCTTAAGCGACCAGCCGTTCGCCCAGGCGTGCCCGATGTCGATAAGCACTGCATACTGTTCCCGGCGGCACAGATCGATAAATTCCTGCTCATCGAAGAGACGGTTTCCGCGCTCCAGAACTCCGGCATTCTCCACGACCACCTGGGTTCCCGCCTCCTCACACAGCTGTTTCACGGTGTAATAATTTTCACAGGAAACACGGACGCGGTCTTCCTTCTCGCCCGGTATGATGCGGCAGTTGTTGTGATGATAAACGAGATATTTGCTTGAAAGCTCTTTCGCATACGAAAGCGTCTTTTCAAGCAGCTCCATCGTGCGCGCATACTCTACAGTCCCCTCCGCTGCCGAATGCTCTGCCTGATAATATGGACCATGGAAGCTGACCGGGACTTCCTTTAAGAGCGGCATGGCGTCCCGCAGGTTCTTCTCAAAGCATTCCTCATGAAACATCGGAAACACCTCGACTCCCACCTGTCTAGGAAACCGTTTGAGATACGGAAGAACCTGACCGAACTCGCTGCCTTTATACATATTAGTGCTGATAAGAATTTTTCTCATGATTGCATGTCTCCTCTTCAAAATATACGTTCATAATCTTGTTTTGAAAACACTTTTTTCGCTCTATTATCTCTATTCTTACTGGGCGATCGCCTTTTCCAATTTCGGCACCGCCAGCTTTTCCTGTGCGCGGATCACCATCTCCGGGTAACCGAGCGATTTCTCCGTCCCGCGTTCAAACAGATGCAGCTTTTCCGTCTCCACATGGATGTATACCTTCTCACCCGGCTGTGGAATCTCGCCCTCGCGGATGGCAATCAGCTCGTTCTTGTCTCCCTCGACCTGAATATAAACACCGTACCGGTTTCCGTAATCCTCCACGTAACGGACCATGCCCTCGATCGACCGCTCCTGCGGGGTGCGGCTCATCATCACGTGTTCCGGGCGGACACCGGCGTACAGCAGTCCCGACGGGCACTGCGCGGCGATCCGCTGCCAGATACCCGGAAGTTCTACCTTCTGCTTCCCGATGACAAGCGCCCCGTTATGATATTCCGCCTCCACGATATTCATGGACGGCGAACCGATAAACTTCGCACAGAACACGCTTGCCGGACGATTGTACACGTGTGACGGGGTATCGAGCATTTCCATCTTGCCCCGGTACATGAGCGCGATCCGATCGCCAACCGTCATCGCCTCGATCTGGTCGTGCGTAACGTAGACTAACGTCGGGTGGTACATTTCATGGATTTTTACCAGTTCTTTTCTCGCACGCATCCTAAGCTGTGCATCCAGGTTTGACAGCGGCTCGTCCAGAAGGAAATAGTCGGCGCGCTTTACCACGGCTCTCGCCAATGCCACTCTCTGGCGCTGTCCGCCGGAAAGCTCCTTCGGCTTCCGATCCTCCAGCCCTTCCAGTTCCAGCATTTTGAGGACTTCTTTTAAGCGCGCATCGATCTCGTTCTCATCCATCTTGTGCGCTTTTAAACCATATATGATATTATTCTTGACGCTCATATGCGGAAACAGCGCATAGTTTTGAAACACCATCGAGACACCGCGCTCGCCGCACGGCACATCATTTACCACCTGGTCGCGCATCCATAGGTTTCCGGCAGTCACATTTTCCAGTCCCGCAATCATGCGAAGTGTCGTCGATTTTCCACAGCCGGACGGACCTAATAAAATCAGGCGTTCGCCCTCCTTTACCTCCATGCAGAGGTCCTCCACGACCACATTTTTGCCATACGCTTTTTTAACATTTTCAAATACAATATTTTTCATTGAATTAATCTATCCCTTTCTTATGTCCAGCGCAATCTCCCGTTATCCCTTCAATCCAGACGCCGCAAATGTATTGACGATATAGCGCTGGAAAATGATATACAGTACCAGCGGAATCAGCATCGTGAGCACCGACACCGCCATCGCGATCGTAAATTCCGTACCGCCCTCGGCACTGATGTACATCTGCAATGCCAGCGACAGCGTATAATTTTCCTTGGATTTTAAGATCAGCACCGGCCACACATATTCATTCCACGAATTGATAAAGAAAATGATGCCGGTGGAAATGATGGACGGACGCACCAGCGGAATCACAATGTCGCGCATGATTTTCATGTGCCGGATATTTTCCATCCGTGCCGCCTCAATGAGTGCCAGCGGGATTCCACGCATTGCCTGGCGCAGCAGGAAAATTCCCAGCACATCCGCCAGCTGCGGCAGTGCGACGCCCCAGATACGATCGCGCAGACCGATTTTAGAGATCAGAAGATAATTTGGAATCATCGTGACCGTAAACGGGATGAACAGCGTACTTAACATAATAAAATACAAAAATCCTTTTCCCTTAAACCGGAAATAGACGAACGCATACGCCGCCAGAAGTCCCGTGATTGTCTTAAAAATCGTGACCGTCGATGCGATCAGAAACGTATTCAGCGTGATTTTCACAAACGGCAGTTTGTCAAATACATGCCGATAATTTTCCAGCGTCGGATGCAGCGGAATCACCTGAAAAACCGTGTTGAACGCCTCCTGCATCGTCTTGAAAGAGTTGGAAATTGCAAATACGATCGGCATCAGAAGGAGGAAAACGACCACCACCAGAAACAGATGCCAGCCGATCTGTCTGTCTTTAGTTTTCATAGTAAACCCCCTTTTCTACAAACCGGAATTCCAGCACCAAAAGAATGATAAAGAGTGCCATCGTCATGACCGATACCGCCGAGGAAGTTCCTGTTTTATAGAGTGTAAACGCCTCATGGTACGACATATAAATCAGGTTCGAGCTGGCATAGTTCGGTCCTCCCTGTGTGACGACCTTGATCGGCGTGAACACATACTGGAGTCCCTGCACGATCGTCGTAATAAACACATAGATTCCAGTTGCAGAACTCATCGGCACGACGATATCCTTAAAAATCTTCCACATCGGCACATTTTCCAGACGCGCCGCCTCGATGACCTCCATTGAGACACCGGAGACGCCCGCTAGGATGTTGATGAAATTGTAGCCAAACGTCTTCCAGGTCGTGATAATACAGAGTACCGCGATGACCCAGCCCTCCGTTTTCGACCAAAACGGCAGTTTCAGCCCAAACCAGCCTGCCACAATCGCGACCGGACCCGAAATCGGATTCAGAATCCATGTATACAGAATCGAGCCGACGACCAGCGAAATCACACTCGGCAGGAAAAAGACCGCCTTGTAAAAACTCTGTCCCTTTTTGATGACGCACGAAAGAATGAATGATAAAATGTACGGCATCACAAAGTTAAACACCAGAAGAATCACGATGTACCAGAATGTATTGCCAAAGATTTTCCATGTATTCGGATCCTTCAAAACGGAAATATAATTCCCCAGTCCCACAAACTTCTTGACCGGCTTTACCATGTTCCACTCAAAAAAACTCAAATACAGCGTGTAAAAAAGCGGATAAAACATAAATACCGCAAACATGACGAGCGACGGCAGCAAAAAAACATATCCAAGCGCTGCCTGTTTTTTGTCCTCCCGATTCAAACTATTTCCTCCATTCCAATGCATTTTATGAAGGGGCTGCCGCCAAACAGCTCTTTCGCGCTCCGGCCGCTTCCTGCGTCTTATCTGCACGCAGTCCATTCTGCCAAAACACGTTCTGCTATTCCGCAACAACCCCATTCTCATTTCTGTCCTAAATTTTGTAATGATTTTTCTGCCACCCGAAAGCCGTTCCAAGCGTCAGGCTGCCTGTCCCTACTGTGCATCCAGCAGCTGGTTGATCGCATCCTGTGTGCTCGTCATACCATCTTTCGCAGATACCTGACCGCCCAGAATCTGGTCTCTCATATCCAGAAGAAGCTGCTCTGCCTCAAGGCCTGCATCGCCCGGGAATGCGGTCCATGATACAACGCCGTCCATCTGCTCAATCGCTGCATTCATCATTGTGTTCTCAGCCAGAAAATCTTTCAATCCATTTTCTGCCTCTGCCACATCTTTTCTCGGCGGTACATAACCGGTTCCCTCGGTCCATGCTGCCATTGATTCTACGCTGTAAAGATACTTTTCAAACTCCCATGCCGCCTGAATCTGCTCGTCGCTCTGCGCGGTGATGGCTAAGAAACAGCCGCCTGCCGGAACCTTGCGCTCCTTGTCGTTCCACAGCGGGGATTTCACAGTTGCTACGTCAAACTGTGCCCCCTTCTGTACGGAAGCGCGTCTCGCAATGGTGGTGTAAAGCATCGCGCAGTTGCCGTCGATAAAGCTCTGGCAGCCCTCTTCCCATGAAACATGAAGGGCAAAACCATCTTTTACCATATCCTGCATCATCTGCATTGCCGCAATGCCGTCCTCGGTTGCAAAGCTTGCTTTTTTCTTGCCGGATGCATCCGCAGTCAACATATCCGCTCCCGCGCTCTCAACCAATGCCTGCTGCGCCCAGAAGTCTGCCGGTTCCTGCATATAGAAACCATATTTTCCTGTCTTCTCTTTGACTGTCCCGGCAAATTCCTGTACTTCCTGCCAGGTCTCCGGTCCATCTTCGGAAAGGCCCGCTTCTTTTAAGAGATCTTTATTAATGTAGAGAACCGGGCTGCTTAAGGAGTACGGGATTCCGACCTGCTCGCCGTTGCTGTTGACCGCCAGGTCTAAAACATTTGGAAGGAAATTGTCGGTTAAGAAATTTGCATCCTCGCTGTCGAATTTATCAATCGCATCCTGCGGCGCCACATAGTCAAAGTTATTGGAGAAATAATCCAGAAATGCCCAGCCAATCTGAACAAGCGCCGGTGTATTTCCGGTCGCCGCTTCCGCCTGCAGGTTCTGCATCAGACCTTTGTACATATCCGGGTTGTATTTCGCTACTACCTCGATGTGGTCATTTTCCTCATTAAATTTCTTTACCAGATCGTCTACGACCAGACCTCCCTGGGTTTCTGCGTTACAGTGCCAGTATTCAATCACCGTTTTATCGCCGGATGCCGTCTTCTCTGCCCCGCTCTCTCCGGACGCGCTCTGTGTGTCGCTGCTTCCTGTCGCCGAGCTGGATGCCTGGCTGCATCCTGCCATCAATGTCATCGTGCCTGCCATCGCAAGCGCCATCAGACGTCTCATACTTACCTTCATTCGTTCTCCTCCTGCTGCGGTGTCCCATCTCCCAGTCTGTCTTACCTTGGAACCAGCCATCTATGTCAAAATCGTGATCGGGAGTCCTTTGCCGCGCTTCTCTTCTGTCAAATCACTTGTGCTGTGTCCAGATTCTATCTTAAAGATGGTCTGTAAAATGCAGGAGGCGATTTATGTAAAAATTATCTATAATTTTTGAAAATTGTTTTTTCGAGGTTCTGCGGCATAAAAGAATGTGCCTTTTTGTGTAATGGGGAATTCCAAGAAATTTCCTATTACACACAAAAAACGCCTCTATCAGTTTTTGCTGATAAAAGCGTTTTTTATTCTATGTTCCGTTTTCTATGTGTAGATCTGGGCTGCAGTTTCCTTCAAGGAACATGCCAGAGTGAACGCCGCAGAACGCATATTCTTTTACAGACCCGCCCCTTACAGTCTCTTAATCAGCGCCTCTCTCGCTTCCTCATAGCCCGGTTTGCCAAGCAATGCAAACATATTTTTCTTATAGCTCTCTACGCCCGGCTGGTTGAACGGATTGACGCCCAGAAGGTATCCACTGACGCCGCAGGCAAATTCGAAGAAATAGAAGAGCTGTCCTAAGCTGTACGCATCCATCGCCGGGATCGTCACTTTCAGGTTCGGCACACTGCCGTCGGTATGTGCCAGAATCGTGCCGTTCATCGCACTCTTGTTGACGAAATCCACGCTCTTGCCAGCCAGATAGTTCATACCGTCCGTGTCAACATCTTCTTTCTTCAAAATGAGCTCCGCCGGAGATTCAGCCACTTCCAGAACTGTCTCAAACATGATTCTCGCGCCGTCCTGGATGAACTGACCCATCGAATGAAGATCGGTCGTTAAATCAACCGCTGCCGGGAAAATACCTTTCTGATCCTTGCCCTCGCTCTCGCCGTAGAGCTGTTTCCACCACTCCGATACATAGTGCAGGCTCGGCTCATAGTTTGCCACAATCTCGACCTGTTTTCCCTTCCGGAGCAGAATGTTGCGGACCGCCGCATATAACAGAGCAGAATTCTTCTCAAACGGAGTCTCCAGTGCATTCTTTCTCGCGTCTGCCGCGCCCTGCATCAACGCATCTATATCCGCGCCGCTGACCGCGATCGGAAGCAGACCGACTGCCGTCAGGACGGAGAAACGACCGCCAACATCATCCGGAACCACGAAGGACTCATAGCCCTCTTCATTTGCCAGATTCTTGAGTGCTCCCCGCGCCCGGTCTGTCGTCGCGTAGATTCGCTTGTTTGCCTCTTCTTTACCATATTTCTCAATCAGCATCTCCTTAAATACACGGAATGCGATCGCCGGCTCCGTTGTCGTACCGGACTTAGAAATAATATTGATAGAGAAATCTTTTCCATCGACCAAATCCATCAGATCATGGATGTATTTGCTGCTGATGCTGTTGCCAACGAAGTAAATCTCCGGTGTTTTTCTTTTTTCTTTCGGAAGATTATTGTAAAAACTATGGGACAGGAACTCGATCGCCGCTCTTGCGCCCAGATACGAACCGCCGATACCGATTACCAGCAGGACATCGGAATCCTTCTGAATCTTCTCCGCTGCTTTTTTGATGCGTCCGAACTCTTCCTTATCATAGTCCACCGGAAGGTCGATCCATCCAAGAAAATCATTGCCCGCGCCGGTCTTTTCTACCAGCGTCTCTCTTGCCGCCTGCACGCCCGCCTTGATACCGGCGATCTCTTCCTCATGAATAAATGCAGCTGCTTTTGAATAATCAAAGATCACATCTTTTCCCATATGTTTCCTCTCCTTTGCATTTCAGCCGTCCGCAGGCGGCGTGATTACTTTGTCAAAAACTTAACTTATCTTTATTATAGCAATCTGGACACCCGTGTGCAACCAGTTTTCAGTTGGAATCATCATTTACAACCCCGATAAATACTCCCTCATAATATCCCCCAGAACCTGCGCCTCCTCGCGGCTCAAACCTTTCATCCAGTCACCCGCATTTGCCTCGCCATTTCGTGTTTTCCGCGTATCCCGGCTTGCTGCAATCTGGTCGAGGCTCTGCTTCAAATACTCCATTTCCTTGTCGCCGGAACGCTCCTTCGCTTCCTGCCTGGGACCCGTATTGTTTTCCGTTTCATTTCCTGATACCATCCGGCGATCCGTAAGATGCCCATCTGTCTCATGCTTGTACCGTTCCTCCGGTTCGCGCGGTGCAGTGCGAACTGCCCGCATCAGATTCTGTGCCCGTGCATCCCGCTCACGGAACGGATTCACTCTCATCGCTGTCCGCGATTTTCCTTTTTCAAACTCCGTTTCTCCCAGATCCCGGTTATCCGTTTCAGCACCATCCCGACCACTCACGCCGCGATCTGCCCGCAGAGTACTCTGCAGCCATTTCGGCATTTCCCGCACATTCGAGTCCACGCCAGCAACTCCGCCGGATACTCCAGAGGCTCCGGACATTTCCTGTCCGCGCGTCTCCTTCTCACGTGCCGCCCGAAGGAACACCGAATTATCCACATACTCCAAAAGCGCCGTTTCCAGCCGCTGCTGTTTCTGGTCAATCTGGAAACAGCTATCGATAAATGCCAGAAACAGACCGCTCATGACAGCTGCCGACGCATACAGCACAATATAGCTCGCATCCAGCTCATACCAGTACGCCAGAAATGCCTCCGCTGCTCCGGTCAGAAGCCCTAAAAGCACCATTTCCATTGACACGCCGTTCCACGCATCCAGCGAAATATGTAAAAATGAAAATCCGTCAATCTGCTTGTCCAGATATGCCTGCGTGTTCACGATGTTCTGTCCCAAACGGCAGGTATTTTCCAACCGCTGCTTCAGATTTTGAAGATTCTTGTTCCGGGTCATCGCCATGTTGTCAGTTTCTTTTAATAATCTTTTGTAGAGGCTCCGTGTAATCAACTTGCTGACAAATCCGATCATTCCGATTGCCGCAAGAACGGACAGCGCTTTTCCAGTTTGTAAAAATTCCAGCATAAAAAAGCTCCCCTTTCTCTACTTCCGGATCACTTCCGGGTGGCTTGCCACAGGTCAGGTTTAGGCGCTTCGCAGTTTGTCTCTTGCAATTTGCTTTTCACATTCTGCTTTTTGCGCCCTGTCAAATCCCGCCTGCATCGTGGCTTTATTATATCCGCCGAAAGAGTCTTTGTGAAGATGAGAAAGGGGAAAATCGTTCGTCAAATTCTGCCTTAATTCGATTTTTAATGGGGGTTTAAGCAAGCAATATCATTCAAATTTTCGTGCTTATGAATTTAATTATGCCTCATAACGAGATGCCATCTCTAATAAGAGGTTTACCGAATGCTTGATCGCCTGCGCTTCAAATGCCGCATAGTCCATACCCGCACTGTCATCTGCCTTATCTGAAATGGCACGGATGATCAGGAACGGGATTCCGTTTAAATATGCCGCCTGTGCGATCGCTGCGCCTTCCATCTCGGTACAGCTTGCGCTAAACTGCCCGATCAGCCACTCCTTTTTTGCCTTATCCGAAATAAACTGGTCTCCGCTTACCACGCGTCCCGGAAATGCCTGAATCTCCGGATTTACCTTCTGGTTGCACTCAATCGCCAGCTCGCGCAGCTTCTCATCCGCCTCAAATGCAAAGGTATCTACACGCGGAATCTGTCCGATCCGGTATCCAAATCCGCTCGCATCCATATCATGCTGCACCGCATCCGTCGATACAACGATATCGCCAATGTTGATCTCTGCACGCAGGGAACCGGCGATACCTGTGTTCACAATCGCACTGATATGGAACCGATCCGCCAGAATCTGACTGCACATACCTGCATTTACCTTGCCGATACCAGAGCGAACCACAACTGCGTCCTTTCCACCCAGTTTGCCCTGATAAAAATCCATACCGGCTACACTTGTCACGGTAACATCCGTCATTTTCTCCTTGATCTGAGCCACCTCTTCATCCATCGCTCCGATGATTCCTAACATCTGTTTGTCCTGCCACTCAAAATGTGTGTAAATACACTCACATCGAGATGTTGTAAGTTCTCACGAACATTACTTACTGCTTCATCGTATATGCTTTTACAATCTGTAAACAGATATGCTACTCACAAGTTCTTGTATACTCCACAGTCGTTAATTCCCGAAATAGCCTTCGGTACATACTTACATTTGCTTTTCATTATGCAATCTTGTAAGTTTTAGCATCTTTTAAATTAAGTGCCACATTGAGATCCCTATCTGCAACATAGCTACAATCACATCTGTAGATTCTATCTGAAAGTTTTAAATCTTTCTTTATAGAACCGCAACAATGACATAGTTTAGAAGATGGATAAAATCTATCTACAACCCTAAGTTCAATATTGTTATCATCACATTTGCTTTTCAGTGTAGTTCTAAACTCGTAGAATTTCTGTGATGCAACGGCTTTAGAAAGATGCCTGTTCTTCATCATACCTGACACATTCAAATCTTCAATCGTTATATAAGATGGTTTGGTTTTCACTATCTCAGCAATTATCTTATTGATGTAATCAGTATGGATATTATCCAGTCTATGATAAAGTTTCTGTACTTTGAGCTTTTGCTTTTGTATATTTGCTCTTTGAGTGGACTCTCCTTTCTTTAAATATTCATATTTACGAGAGAGACATTTTTGCTCTCTTCGTAGTTGTTTTTCAAGTTTCTTTAATCTTGCTGATTTATTAATGTTCTTGTATGTCTTTCCGTTTGAAACAATAGCAAAATTTTTTAAGCCTAAGTCTATCCCAATGCCATCATTATTACTGCTATCAATAAGCATATCAGGAATCTCTACAAGAACGGATACATAGTATCTACCAGCTTTAATAGATACCGTACCGCTTTTAATTACATACCCATCTTTTGTCGTAGGAATATATCCTTTTTCTTTGATACGAACCCAACCAAGTGATGGAATATTAATTCTGTGTCTTTCGCATCGGCAATCCTTTGGATTATTCTTTACGAAATACATCTTCACATCAGATTTTCCCTTCTTTTTAAAATTAGGAAAAGCACTTTGATGTTTGAAAAATCTGGTAAATGCGACACAACCATTTTCGATTGAACGCTTTACAGATTTTGAACTGACTTCCTTAATCCATAACTTGTCTGGATTTTTGGGAAGATACTCATTGTTCAGCCAGACACTAAAACTTTTACCACTCATAAACTTTTCTCCATTGTCATGAAGTTCTTTGTTATGAGCGAGATAGAAGTTGTAAATATATCTACAAGTTCCTATTGTTTTACGAATCTTAACTTTCTGTTCCTCTGTCGGATTGATTTCCGTCTTGAAGCTCTTTAGCAATGTCCTCATCCTTTTCTATTTGTTTTTTATACTTACGAAGCCCGTACAATCTACAGGAAAACTCATGGAGTATTGAAACAATATCCTGCACGAGTTCTTCTTGTGGTGATAATGCTTCATTATTTACCACCATAATGGTTGTGTTAAACTTCATACAGAATTTTTCAAACCAATCATAACCAAACCTGATAAATCGATCTTTATGGGTTACGATTATGGTTTTGATTTTTTGCTCCATTACTCCATCTAATAACTCATTCCACTTTTTACGATTGTAATTAAGTCCACTCCCATAATCTTCCATACATTGGTCTACAATCATTCCTTTGGCATTACAAAACTGTCTTAAAAATGCGACCTGGTTTTGTAAATCATCTTTTTGGTTTCTCGTAGACACTCTCGCATAAATAACTACTTGACGTTGGTCATTTTCGGTATTTATGCCTTTAAATTGAAGATACTGGTCGTAAGTGTAATAACGCCTGTCAGTTGGAGTTCGATTTGCTTTTAGAGTTCCTTCCCTATCCCAGCGTTGCAATGTCTTAACAGATATGCCTAACAATTCAGCAAAATCT
>ERZ773168.1411-NODE-1411-length-20632-cov-83.062546_pt1 | contig 20632 bp, 27 predicted proteins | sample MGYA00511261_ERZ773168 | MGnify/ENA primary metagenome ERZ773168 (study PRJEB29015, sample SAMEA2737855) | human gut metagenome | biome: human gut; feature: human-associated habitat; material: faeces | place: China | collected 2012 ... | reverse complement strand
GTTTGGAATTGTTTACCGTGTTTTTCCAACACGAAAATAGGTTCCGTTACAAGTTCTTTCGATATTGTTCAATTTTCAAGGTCCTGTGCGCCGCAGCCTTGCGGCTGACGACTTGATTATTTTACCACAGAAGCGGTTTTTTGTCAAGCACTTTTTTGAGAAGCTTTTGAAGTTTTATGAACTTAAATCGTTCAGCAGTTTCTCGGTGCTAACCGGAACATTTGAACGTTCATTGGTTCTTTTCAAGGGCTTCCTGCTGGGACTTCAGAAGTCATTCTTTTGTCTCAGCGCTTGGCGCTCAAGTATAATACCACACCCTGACCATCTTGTCAACACTTTTTGACATCTTTTTTCCAATTTCTTTGCGCGGGGGTAAACTTCTCTGTTTTTCTCCTATTATAATAGCCGCCTTTTCTTGACAAGGTGGCGGGCAGAACGTATTATGGTGTCATCCCAGTATCCTGTATGATGTAGCTATACTTATTATATAAAGGAGAAGCACCATGTCCTGTGTCAACATCCGCGGCTGCCGCATTGGGGAGGGCCGCCCCAAGGTCATTCTGCCCATTGTGGAGCGCACCGAAGCTGCTATTCTGGAAAAGGCTGCACAGTTTTCAACCTTGCTGGCCGATTGTGTGGAATGGCGGGTGGACTGGTTCGAGGGCTTTCAGTCCCCCGCTGCCATTGCCCGCTGCGTACAGAAACTGCGGGTCGCCCTGCGGGACAAGCTTCTGCTGGTGACCTTCCGTACCAAAGCAGAGGGCGGCGAGCAGGCGCTCTCCCATAAGGAGTACCTTGCCTTTCTGCACCTGATCCTCGATACCGACTGCGCCGACCTGCTGGACATCGAGTTCTTCACCGCCGGGGCAGACCTGCCCAAGCTGGTGGAGCAGGCACATTCCGCCGGGGTCGCGGTGGTGTGTTCCAGCCACGATTTTGCCAAGACCCCGCCCCGGGCAGAGCTCGTCTCCCGCATGGTGCAGATGCAGCAGGCCGGGGCAGACCTGCCCAAGCTGGCCGTAATGCCCCGGTGCCGCAGCGATGTGCTGGAGCTGCTGGCCGCCACCGCTGAGATGGCAGACCTTCACCCGGAAACACCGGTCATTACCATGAGCATGGGGGCACTGGGCGCGGTGAGCCGTCTGGCAGGAGAAGCCTTCGGCTCTGCCATGACCTTTGCCAACCCCGGACAGGCCAGTGCCCCGGGGCAGGTCTCGCTGGACATCGTAAATGAAGTGCTGGATGCACTGCATTTGTAACCAACAAATCGGAATTCAAGGAGGTTCTGTTATGCGCACGGAGAAGAAATCCCACCGATCCAGGATGGATCCTATTGTTGCTTTAGTTTTGATTTTCGCTGTACTAAAAGTAACAGGATTGATTTCGTGGTCATGGCTATGGGTACTCAGCCCGATTTGGATTACCCTTTTGATTTTCGCTGCTATTTTTTCTTTCATTTTGGTCGGTGGACGAATCGTTAAAGGAAAATGGTAACTTCCAGTTTGCCGCACATCCTGCCTAAAACACAAACCGGAACGATCTTCCATTTTTCGGGTGGATCGTTCCGGTTTTTATGTTATATTGAAAATCGTTTTATGCCAGCTTGGCTTCCAGACGCTCACGGATGGCCTTGATAAAGCCCTCGCTGTCTACGGCGGTGGGGGTGATGCCCTCTGCCAGACCGCACAGGTCCTTGGTCATGATGCCCTCGTTCAGGGTCTGCAGGCTTGCAGCCTCCAGTGCCTCGCCAAAGTGCACCAGCTCCGGCAGGTTGTCCAGTTCGCCGCGCTTCTTGAAGGCGCCGGACCACGCAAAGATGGTAGCCATGGGGTTGGTGGAGGTCTTTTCGCCCTTCAGGTACTTATAGTAATGACGGGTGACGGTGCCGTGGGCGGCCTCGTACTCGTACTTGCCGTCCGGGCTGACCAGCACACTGGTCATCATGGCCAGCGAGCCAAAGGCGGTGGAGACCATATCGCTCATCACATCGCCGTCGTAGTTCTTGCAGGCCCAGACAAAGCCGCCCTCGCTGCGGATGACGCGCGCCACGATATCGTCGATGAGGCTGTAAAAATAGGTGATGCCGGTAGCCTCGAACTTTTCCTTGTACTCGGCATCGTAAGTCTCCTGGAAGATGTCCTTGAAGGTGTGGTCGTACTTCTTGGAGATGGTGTCCTTTGCGCCGAACCACAGATCCTGCTTCACATCCAGTGCGTAGTTGAAGCAGCTGCGGGCAAAGCTGCGGATGGAATCGTCCTTATTGTACTGACCCTGCAGCACACCGGCCCCCTCAAAGTCAAAGACGGTGGCGCGCTGCTGGCTGCCGTCTGCGCCGGTGAACACCAGTTCCGCCTTGCCTGCACCGGGAATGCGGAACTCGGTGCACTTATACACATCGCCGTAGGCGTGGCGGGCGATGGTGATGGGCTTTTTCCAGTTCTTGACCACCGGCTGGATGCTGTCGATCATAATGGGTGCGCGGAACACGGTGCCGTCCAGCACAGCGCGAATGGTGCCGTTGGGGCTCTTCCACATCTCGTGCAGCTTGTACTCCTCCACGCGCTGGGCGTTGGGGGTAATGGTGGCACACTTGACCGACACGCCGTACTTCTTGTTGGCGAGGGCGGCATCCATGGTCACCTGATCTGCGGTGGCATCGCGGTTGGGCAAGCCCAGATCGTAGTACTCAGTCTTGAGATCCACAAAGGGGAGGATTAGCTCGTCCTTGATCATCTTCCACAAAATGCGGGTCATCTCGTCGCCGTCCATCTCCACCAGCGGAGTTGTCATCTTGATCTTTTCCATAGCAGGGTTCCCTTTCCTCTATCGGTTGTGTATTTTATGCCCCATGCAGGGGCGTTCCGGTTACTTGCGGTAGGCGGCTGCCAGCTTTTCAAAGGCGGGCAGGCTGCGCTTTACCTTTTCGGTGTCGATGCAATAGGCAAGGCGCACATAGCCCTTTACCCCAAAGCTGTCGCTGGGCACCAGCAGCAGATCAAATTCCCGGGCTTTCTGGCAGAAGGCGTTGGCGTCCTCTTCCAGTGCCTTTGGGAAGATGTAGAAGGTGCCGCCCGGGCGCTCCACTTCAAAGCCCAGCGCGGTGAGTTTTTCGTACAACAGTTCCATGTTGGTCTGGTAGACCGAAAGGTCGCTGGTCACCTTCTGGCAGCGGCTGACCGCCCGCTGGATGATGCTGGGCGGGCAGTTGTGGCCGGTAAAGCGGGAGATCTGGCTCATCATGTCCACAAGAATGTCCTCCCCCTCGCACCCCGGGCGCACTGCCACATAACCCAGACGCTCGCCGGGCAGGCTCAGGCTCTTGGAGTAGGAGAAGCAGGTCAGGGTATGGGGGTAGAACGCCGCCGGGTAGGGCACAGTCTTGCCATCAAAAACGATATCCCGGTAGGGCTCGTCACTGACCAAGAAGATATTGTGTCCGTACTGGGCGCTTTTTTCGGTCAGAATCGCCGCCATGCGGGTCAGAGTGTCTGCAGAGTAGACCACGCCGGTGGGGTTGTTGGGGGTGTTGATGAGCACACAGGTGACCTTTTCGGTCAGCATCTGTGCAAAGGCATCCAGATTGGGCTGGAAGGTGGGTGCCTGCGGCGGCACCACCCGCAGCACTGCGCCGGTGCCCGCCACATAGGGGCCGTACTCCGGGAAGTAAGGCGCAAAGGTCAGCACCTCGTCCCCGGGCTGGGTCACCGCCCGGATGGCGTGGGCAATCGCACCCGCCGCGCCGGTGGTGGGGAAGATGTGTTTTTGCGCGTAGGGCAGGCCGAAGGTCTCGGTCAGATGCGCCGCCACTGCAGTGCGGAAGCCCGGGTCGCCCTGACTGGGGCAATAGCCGTGCAGGCTTACCGGCTCTTCCTGTGCCAGCAGGGTCTGCATGGCCTCGGTGAACTCCGGCGGGCAGGGCACGCTGGGGTTGCCCAGTGAATAATCGAACACATTCTCGCTGCCGATCTGAGCAGCGCGCTGTCTGCCATACATGAAGGTCTCGCGGATGACGCTTTTGTTGTTCAGCATGGCGCGGTAGGTCTCGTTCAGCATACTACTTTCCCTCTGCTTTCCTTATATCTGCACAGAGCCTGTGCGGAGCGGCTCCCCCTCATTTATGCGCCGCAGCCGTATAGCTCTGTTCCAGCTTGATAATGCAGTTATAGGTGGGGTCCTGCTCTTTGATAAACTGCTCCATCTGGGTCAGCAGTTCCACCTTGTCCCCGGCATAGCCTGCGGGGAGCACCAGATCGAAAAGCACATTGGTATGGGTCTTGCCCGGCACGATGCGCAGATCATGCAGTGAGAGTGCCGGGTCCAGCTGGCGCAGCTTTTCGGTCAGGCGGCTGCGCAGCACCCCCACAGCGGCGTCCGAGGTGACGATGGGGTCATAGTGAATGGTCACCATCAGATGGTCGTTCTTCATAAAGTCCCGCTCGATGTTGTCGATCAGGTCGTGCGCTTCCAGCGGGTCCTGCTCGGCGGGCAGCTCCACATGGATGGAGGCAAACTGGTGGCCGGGGCCGTAGTCGTGCACCATCAGGTCATGTACGCCCAGCACGCCGGGATAACCCATCACGGTCTGTTCGATATGCTCCACAAGATCCTCGCTGGGGCTTTCGCCCAGCAGCGGGCTCAGGGTATCCATCACCAGACCCCAGCCGGAGATCAGGATGAACACCGCCACACCCACGCCCATCAAGCCGTCCAGCACATCCCAGCCGGTCACCCGGCAGAGGATGGCGGCCACCAGCACGGCGGCGGTGCTCAGCACGTCGTTGCGGCTGTCGGCGGCGGTGGCAATCAGGGTCTCGGAGGAAATGATACGGCCAATGGCACGGTTGAAGCCGCTCATCCACAGCTTGACCAGAATAGACACCACCAACACCGCCACGGTCAGCCAGCCGAACTGCACCGGGGTGGGGTGCAGCACCTTGGTGACCGATTCCTTCAGCAGGGAAAAGCCGATGCCCAGAATGGTCACGCTGACCACCAGCCCGGCAAGATACTCAAAGCGGGCGTGGCCGTAGGGATGCTCGGCATCCGGTGCCTTGGCAGCCAGCTTGAAGCCCACCAGACTGACGATATTGGAGGAAGCATCCGAAAGGTTGTTCAGTGCATCGGCAGTGATGGCGATAGAGCCGAACAGAGTGCCTACCACAAACTTGCCCAGACAGAGCAGGATATTGCACACCATGCCCACCACACTGGCCAGATTGCCGTAGGCGGCGCGGACGCGGGGGTCCTGCGGAGAATTGGGACGGCGTATAAACAGACGAATCAAAAGCTGCGTCATAAAAGCTCCTTTCAGGCTGCGCATTTTCAGCGCACCCAATGTCCTTCTAGTATAGCATTTTACTTTATGGTTTTAAAGGCGTTTCAAAAATTTCATCCCTTTACGCCGGATATCAAACCGGGTTGCAGCACAAAAAGCCCCGGCGGCCTTTTTTCGGTCGCCGGGGCTTTTCGGAGATTTTGGGACTGTCTGTTCACAGTCTCTTGCGATTAAGGAGGAGTGCTCAGGTTTTTATCACAGGATCGGGCTTTCAAGGTCGCCGGTATCGGCAATGCCGTGCTTCTCGGCGTAGCCGGTCAGCATCAGGGTCAGAGCGCCGTCACCAGTCACGTTGCAGGCGGTGCCGAAGCTGTCCTGCAGGGCGAAGATGGCCAGCATCAGAGCAGTACCGGCGTTGTCGAACATCAGGACACCGGTGATCAGACCCAGAGAAGCCATGACGGTGCCGCCGGGCACGCCGGGTGCGCCGATAGCGAAGATGCCGAGCAGCAGGCAGAACAGGATCATGGTGCCGACGCTGGGCAGCTTGCCGTACAGGATCTTGGAAACGGTCATGCAGAAGAACACCTCGGTCAGCACAGAGCCGCACAGGTGGATGTTTGCAAACAGGGGGATGCCGAAGCTGACCATGTCCTTACGCAGGACCTTGCTCTTGCGGGCGCACTCCAGCGCCACACCCAGCGTAGCAGCACTGGACATGGTGCCGACAGCGGTCAGGTAAGCGGGGCCGTAGTGACGCAGCACTTCCCAAGGATTCTTGCCGGAGTACGCACCGGCCAGCAGATACAGCACAGCCAGCCAGATGTAGTGGCCAGCCATAACGATGACGATGATCTGCAGGAAGGCGGGCAGTTGATGGGTGATGGTGCCCTCGTAGCTCAGGCCGCAGAAGGTGGCGGCAATGTAGAAGGGCAGAACGGGGATGATGACCTTGCTCACGATGTCCAGCACGATGTTCTGGAACTCGGCCAGGAAGTCGCAGGTCAGCTTGCTGTTGGTCCAGGTAGCAGCCAGACCCACCAGAACGCTCAGCACCAGAGCGCTCATGACGCTCATGATCTGGGGAATGTTCAGCTCAAAAACGACGCCCGGCAGCTCGCGCAGACCGGCAACGTTGTTGTCGATGGACAGGTGAGGGATCAGGCCGTAGCCGGCGCCCATGCTCATGAAGGCTGCGCAGACAGAGGACACATACGCGATGACGATGGCCACTGCCAGCAGGCGGGAGGCGTTTTTGCCAAGCTTTGTAATGGACGGGGCAATGAAGCCGATGATGATCAGCGGCACACAGAAGGTAATGAGCTGACCCATGATGTATTGCAGGGTCACCACAACGCCCATGGTGCTCTCGTTGAACACCTGACCAAGGATGATACCAACAAAAATGCCCAGCAGAAGCCGGAAGGGCAGACTATGGAATAGCTTTTTCATAACTTTAGTACCTCTTTCTTTTTCCCCGGAAAGGGGCTGGGTGGGGAGACTTATTCCGTCTCCGGGAGGTGTTTGTTCAGCATCAGATCAAGGATCACGCTGTCGCTGGTGCCGTGGGTGCTCAGGGTGGCAAAGTTGTCCAGCGTATATTCCACATTGTGCTCCACGATGCCGTCGGTGCTCTGCACCCGCACGCCGCGCACACCCATGGCAGCTGCCTGACAGGCAGCGTTGACGCAGGTGGAGATCTTCAGTGCACAGTCGGCCTTTGCGCCGTCGCATACCATGCCGGTGACGTTGCCCACCATGTTCTGGATGGTGCAGCATACCTCGTGGTAGCCGCCGCCCAGCAGATAGGCAATGCCGCAGGCTGCGCCGGTGGCAGCTACCGTTGCACCGCAAAGGTTGCTCAGACGGCCGAATTTAGCCTTGATGCGGATCGCGATCAGGTTGGAAAGGGTCACAGCGCGGAGCATCTTCTCCTCGTCGATGTCCAGCCAGCGGGCAGTTGCCACCACAGGCATGGTAGCCGTGATGCCCTGATTGCCGCTGCCGGAGTTTGCCACCACCGAGACCGGTGCGCCTGCCATGCGGGCGTCCGCACCGGCAGAAGCGATGACCATGGCGTTGGTGGTCAGGTCGCGGGTCATCAGACCCTTGCGGCAGTTCAGTTCCAGATTGCGGCCAATGGCAAGGCCGTATTCCTTGGAAAGACCCTCGTTGCTGATAGTCGTGTTCACCTGTACGGCACTGCGGATGATGTCGATGGGGTCGTGCAGGGGGTCCAGCTCCTCAGTGCAGTAATCCCAGATGGAGCGGACGGTCAGAAATTCTGCGATCTGCTCCGGGGTCACCACATCACTGTCCCCGGCTGCTGCGGGGTCGGCGTGCTGCTTGTCCAGCGTAGCTACGCCGTCCTGCTCCACCAGCACCACGTTGGTGTGCAAATCGCGCACCACCGCGCGTCCGGTGTGGCCGTCAGAAGTTACAAGCACTTCAACGTAGAGCTTCTGCGGCACCTGTGCCACCTCTACCTTGACCTTGCCTGCCTTGACAAGGGCTGCGGCTTCTTCCATCTGCTCCCGGGGCACATAGTTCATGACCTCCAGCAGGTGGACGGGGTCGCCGCCTACGGCACCAATGGCGGCGGCGTAATCCATGCCCTGATACGAGGTGCCCGGAATGCCCGCCGACATGGCGTTTTTGATAATGTTGATGCTGGCGCGGACGGTCACGGCCTCTACCCGTGTGCCCCCCGCCTTGCGGAGTGCTGCGCCCGCCTCTGCGGCGGTGAGAGCGACTGCGCCGGGCTCCGTACAGCCGGTGGCCAGCTCCATCTCACTGTTCAGGATGCGAACGAACATCTGTTTATCCATTTGGTTCACCGTTTCTTTTCTTCCCGTGCGGGGGAACTTACTTTACAGCAATGCACTCGATCTCCAGCGGAGCGTCCTTGGGCAGCTTGCCCACCTGCACCGCGCTGCGCGCGGGGTAGGGCTGCGCAAAGTACTCGCCGTACACCTTGTTCATCTCTGCAAAATCGTTGATGTCCGCCAGAAACACCGTGGTCTTGACCACATTGGCCAGCGTCATCTCCTGCTGTGCCAGAATGGCCTGGATGTTCTTGAGGGACTGTGCAGTCTGGGCGGCGATGCCTTCCGGGATCAGGCCGGTGGCCGGATCGATGGGCAGCTGCCCGGATACATAGACGGTCTGCCCTGCAGCGATGCCCTGCGAATAGGGTCCGATGGCGGCGGGAGCATTGGGGGTAACGATCACCTGTTTCATCCGATTTTCTCCTTTTCCAGTTGTCGGGAAGGGCTGTCCTTCCCTTGCTGACACTATCCTAACGCACTGAGAATATTTTGTCAATAATGTTTTCTTATCATGAGAATAAATTGTCGCGCATAACAAAAACTCCCGAAAAATGTCATCACTTTGACGAAACAATGGATACAACGCACCTTCTTATTGTAAAAAACTGTCATTTCTGCTATGATAGCGATAGAACATGCGTGAGAATTTTTTCTCACGTGCTCCAGCAATACAAAAGAGGTGAACGGGATGGATGCAAGACTTGAGCCTTATCGCGTAGTGGTATCTTTTCTGGGGGAGGCGCTGGGTCCGGACTACGAGGTGGTGCTGCACGACCTTACCAGTGAGGACGGCACCATTGTTGCCATCGTCAATAACCACATCATCGGACGCACTGAGGGTGCGCCCCTTTCCAACATGGCGCTGCGCTTCATTCAGGAGCGGATGTATGAAAAGCAGGATTATCTGGCGGGCTATCAGGGCGCTTCGCAGGCCAAGGGGCGGCTGCGCTCCTCCACCATGTTCATCAAGGATAACGGCCAGCTCATCGGGATGCTTTGCATCAACTTTGATGCCGGCAAGTACAGCCGCATCGCGCAGGAGCTGCTTGCCCTCTGCGGGGCACACACCGAGCCCTCCTCCACCGGCATCGGGGTGGAGAACTTTGTCAGTTCCCTGCCGGATGCCGTGCACAACGCCATTGCCGAGGTAACCGGCAGCGCCGGGCTGCCGCCCGACCGGCTGACGATGGAAGAAAAGATCCGCATCGTGGAGTCCTTGCACCACGCGGGCATCTTTTATATGAAAGGCGCCGTCAGCGAGGTCGCCGCCCAGCTGGGCTCCTCGGAGGCTACCATCTACCGCTACCTGAGCAAGCTGAAGTGAGCTGTGAACGAACTTCTCCCTGAAAAAGGAATTGCCCACTTGAGCGAAGAGGGGCAGTATCTTTGTGCCAACGAGGGGATTCCACAGTATGAAGATACTGCTTGCTACGGCTATGAACGCCTTTTGAATTGCAAAATGATTTTTCAGTTGCTATACTGGGCTTATCAAAGTTTTTTCGGGAGGACGCCGCAGTGACCGCACAGACAATGCAAATCGGGAACAAACCTTGCCGCATTTACGGCGAAGCCCATGCAGAATACCTGCTGCTCCAAATGACCGGCGAACACGAGCTGCAAAGCATGGACAGCGAGATTGCCGCTATTGCACAGAGTGCACACTACTTTTTGTTTGCGGCCATTCCGGTGGAAAGCTGGAACGATGCACTTTCTCCGTGGAAGTCTCCTGCAGTGTGGGGGAAGCAAGGATTTGGCGGCAATGCTGCGGACACCCTGTGCCTTCTGGCGGAACAGGTCGTGCCAACGCTGAAGCAGCAGTTTCATCTCCCGAAAAACGTCAAAATCATTCTGGGTGGCTACTCGCTGGCGGGGTTGTTTGCATTGTGGGCATCCACCCAGACTGATCTGTTCTATGGTGTCGCCGCCGCATCCCCCTCTGTTTGGTTTCCGGACTGGATGGAGTTTGAACAGCAGCACCCGATACAAGCACAGCACGTTTATCTGAGCCTTGGTGACAAGGAAGAGCACACGAAAAACATCGTCATGGCTGCAGTGGGCGATAACATCCGCACCCTGCACAGTCGGCTTGCAGAGCGTGGCGCAGACTGCACCCTTGAATGGAACAGCGGCGGGCATTTCAAAAACGCTGACCTGCGCACGGCGAAAGCCTTTCGGTGGGTGATGGAGGAACACACATGACCATTTTGATTGATGCCGATGGTTGCCCTGTGGTGGATTTGACGTTGCAAATCGCAAAGCAATTCAGTATTCCAGTCATCATCCTGTGCGACACCTCTCACCAAATCGAGCGGGAAGGTGTGCAGACGCTGGTGTTCGATAAAGGGGCTGACAGCGTAGACTTTGCGCTTGTCAACCGGGTAAAACCGGGAGATGTGGTCGTAACACAGGACTACGGGCTGGCGAGTATGTGCCTTGCCAAGTGCGCCCGGGTGCTGAACCAGAACGGTTTGGAATACACAGCCGACAATATGGACGCCCTCATGCTGCGGCGCTATGAGAACAAAAAACTCCTCCGTGCCGGAAAGCACCCCAAGGGGAGCCCAAAGCGGACGAAGGAGCAGGATGTCAGGTTTGCGGATACGCTTGAGAAGATTCTGAGCAAAAATTATTGATGCATATTTTTTGAAGGATGGAGAAATCCGGTTGGATATGCAAAAAAGCACCAGCCTGAGCTGATGCTTTTTGTTGGCGGAGATGGTGGGATTCGAACCCACGTGCCCGGTTAAGGACAAAACGATTTCGAGTTTTTCCTGTCTCACGGTACTTGGTGGAAGATAGAGGTAATTAGCCCACTTTGCCAGAAGATACGAACCATCGAATTTACGCTCAAAATTTCATCAAAATTCAAAATCACTAGGCTCCATGCGGATTTGAACCCACTTTCCAAAACGCAGAAAAATCTGCCTTTTGGAGAGAATTGGGAGAGATTTTACGCCCGTTGGAGAGAACGGGCGAGAGAGATTCCGGGAGCCAAAATCCATCCACACAATATGTTGCTTCTGACGCTGACCAAATCAAAGCAGCAAAGGATGGATGAACATGAGGACTCTGTTAGAGTGCTATAAAATTCTCGAAGATTATCCCAACGGAATGACGAAAGACCAGTTCTACCGTGTTGCCCGCATCAACAAGCAACACGCAAAATACCTTCTGGATTCCGGTCTCGTTCCGTGTATCAATACAGGAAAGAAAACACGCAAATACCATATTGCGACCCACGATGTGATCACCTACTTGTGTGACCGTGAAGATCATCCCGAAAAGTATAAAGTGCCAACGGGCTTTTATATCGGAAAGAACGGCTGCTCCAAACGGCACCCGGACAAGCCCGCCGCAGAGATTATCCGCTTCAATTTTACAGAGCCGGAAAAAACAGGGCTGTACACCATGTGGGAGAAGCTCACCGCTGGATATGATGATCTGTTGACCACCCCGGTAGTTTCGGAACTGACGGGCTACTCTGCACAAAGCATCCAGCGATGGTGCAATCAGAAGATCCTTGTAGGATTCAAAATTCGTGGCACATTGACGATTCCTCGGCTTGCGGTCGTTGAGTTCATGTCCGGCGACCGTGCAACGGCTATCGTCCGAAAATCCTCAAAGCACCTCGATCTGCTCCGCACCTATGCACAGGACTGCCATGAAGGTGCAATGACAATTACATATTAAACGAACAGGACTGCTCCACAGCGTAATGTATGTGAGGCAGTCCTGTTTGCTTAGTAGGGATTTATATGTCTTTCTTGTCGAGCTGGATACGGGACATCTCCGAAAGAACAGCTTTCTTTTCGTGTTCCTGCAAGTACACCGGATTTAGTTTTGACTTCGTATATTTCAGATAGCTGTCAGCGGTCTTTTGCATCAGCACAGCCGTAAAATAGCGTTCCCAACTGAAATACTGCTGGCTTTCCACATAATTTTCCGGCGATTTCAGAATTTCATCGACCTCCGCATCTTCGAGCAATCCAGAACGAAGAATCAACCATTCAAACGATTCTGGCAGGTAAATATGAGAATCCGGCTGGAGGGCAAGCAGTTGCATAATGCGCTCCATCTGCGAACCAAATGCCGCACCGTCTGCAACCACCAGAACATTCTCCCCTGCACGGTCGGACAGCATTTTGAAAATGTTGGACTTTCCACCAGCAGATTCGCAGAAAATTCCGTTTTCGGCGCAAACAGCCTGAAAAAACTGGAACCCCGAATTGGAATCCTCTGTAATGATTGCCGTTGGTTTTAGTTTCTCCAGTCCCATCGGCTTTCCGTAAATTCGGAAAAACTCATTGTAGGTCTGTTTCAAGTCTCCGAAGTGTTTGGATGCCCGGATGCCGTAAATTTCCGTTACGCTGTACGGTAATGTTTCAAGTCCTTCCCGCGTGACGAGCACATAGTAGTTGTCTGTTTTCTGAATCGCTGCGGCAAATTCCTTTGAAGCAGTAAAAGCATTCCCTTCATCAATAAAAACAATACTCTGCGAAAGGTCGGCAAGCTGTTTTTCCCACTGCCGCCCGGAAAGAACAACGCAATCCTTCTCGCATTGCAGTTCTATTCCACTGTCCGGGCCTAGTTCCTCGTATTCCCGAATCATCTCCACGAGCGTTGTTTTTCCTGTGGCACTATCTCCACGCAAGATCGTGATGTTCCGGCGTATTTCAAAATCGAACTTGATTTTTCGGTTTTGTACAACGACCCGATATGCTCCTGTCATAAAAAATCCTCACACATAAAGTCCTGCAATCGGAATAAGCTCTTTCATCGAGTGAACGATCTGATTCGTATTCAAGATATGAATCGTAAATGGTTCATTTCCAAAATTCATAAGATGGCGGAGGTTGATGGTAACATCTTTTTCTTCTGCAATTTTTAAGAGCCACTTCGCGCAGTTATCTCCGCAAGTCGAAGCATTGAACACCTTATCCGGCTCATTTGCGACCAGAATCAGCGTTTTGACACCGCCAGACAACTGCACCGGAGGGATTTTCCCCAATACGGGGCTGTCGATCACACCACCGTCCAGCACGGTGGAATGATCTACGTCCTGTATCATCTCACGGGAAAGCGGTTCGGTGATCCACACATCTTCATAAGTGTTCTTGAAATAGACTGCCGTATTATAAATCACATTCGGCATATCACCGTAAAAAACATTGAGCATACAAGCATCTTCTCCTGTTACATCGGTTGACACTTTGATTATCACCATTGTAAGCGTTCTTTCTTGTAAATGTCAACCTATTTTTACGTTCATTTTTGAAGGAGGGATAGTTTTCCACATGAACGCACCCATGCAGTTGAAAATCCGAGGTCACACCAAATGACGCTGGACTACTTCTATGGTCAATCGGGCGAATTGTTCTCCTATTTTCGCATCCCCAAGGCACTGTTCCAAGACCACCGCTTCCGGCAGCTCTCCACCGATGCCCGGACACTGTACGGTATCCTGCTGGACCGCATGAGCCTGTCTGCAAAGAACGGCTGGCTGGACGAGCAGGGGTGGGTGTATATCATCTACACCGTCCGGGAAGTGCAGGAATCCCTCTGCTGCGCCGAGCACAAGGCGGTCAAGCTGTTCCGGGAACTGGAGGACACCGACCTCATCGAGCGCAAACGCCGTGGTCTGGGCAGGCCCAGCTTGATCTACGTCAAGGACTTTTCCTCCGGCTTGCCAAAAGCGCAATTCTGGAACATCCAAAACCGCAAGCAAATAAGACTGATAAGAATAAGACAGAGTGGAACAATCCTGACCCTATCTATTCCGGGGGCATCCGGGGGCAGCTTGAGGATTATTTTTATCAGGCATTGGAGGTTGACCTTCTGCTCCGGCTCTGCCCGGACGATGAGGACACCATCTACCAGATCGTAGACTTGCTTGTGGATACCTGTTCCGCCAAACGCAAGATGTTGCGGATTGCCGGAGATGATAAGCCCACCGAGGTGGTACGCAGTCGGCTGAAAAAGCTGAACGCTGACCACATCCGTTTTGTGCTGGATTCTCTGGCAGAGAACACCGCCCCGGTGCGGAACATGAAGCAGTATCTGCTGGCGATGCTCTACAATGCGCCCACCACCATGAACCTCTACTATCAGAACAAAACGAACCACGACTTTGCGCGCGGTTCGCCGAAAGCGGGGTGATGTTATCGCAAAGAAAGCTACGATTATCGCAGTCACCAATCAAAAAGGTGGTGTGGGGAAAAGCACCACCTGTGAAAATCTGGGCATCGGTCTAGCGATGGAGGGCAAGAAAGTCCTGTTGGTGGACACTGATCCACAGGGGTCGCTGACCATAGTCGCTTCGCTCCTATGGCTAGTTGTGTGCACTGCGTGCAGATTCATATTTGCCCGCCATGCGGGCATTGCCATCATCATGGGCTGGCAGCAGCCCGATGAACTGCCCACCACCCTTTCCACCCTGATGCAGAAAGCCATGAACGACCAGCCCATCCAGCCCGGCGAGGGCATTCTGCACCACGCAGAGGGCGTTGACCTGATCCCTGCCAACATCGAACTGGCAGGGCTGGAAGTTACCCTTGTGAACAGCATGAACCGGGAAAAGATGCTGAAGCAGGTGCTGGACAGTGCCAAGCGGGAGTACGATTTTATTCTGCTGGATTGTATGCCCTCGCTGGGGATGCTCACCATCAACGCACTGGCGGCGGCAGACGCTGCCCTGATTCCTGTGCAGGCACAGTACCTGTCTGCAAAGGGTCTGGAACAGCTTTTGCAGACCGTGCAGAAGGTCCGACGGCAGATCAACCCCAAACTGAAAATTGAGGGTATTCTGCTGACCATGACCGACAGCCGCACCAACTACGGAAAACAGATCAGCAATCTGATCCGGCAGGCATACGGAAAGCACCTGAAGGTGTTTGAGCAGACCATCCCCCGTTCCGTCCGTGCGGCTGAAACCAGTGCGGCAGGCAAAAGCATCTTTGCCTATGACCCCAAAGGCAAGGTGGCAGAAGCCTATAAATCTCTTGCAAAGGAGGTGCAGGCGGATGCCGATCGACAGCGGAAACTTAGCTCTGAAAGGGCTAGATAATCTCTTTTCCACCGAGGAAAACCGACAGGAGGAACAGCGGGAACAGGTGCAGCAGATTCCCATTGATGCGCTGCACCCCTTCACCAACCACCCTTTCAAGGTGCTGGACGATGAAGCCATGACCCGGACGGTGGAAAGCATTGCACAGTACGGCGTGCTGGCTCCGCTGATTGCCCGACCTCTCCCGGACGGTGACAGCTACGAGATCATCTCCGGGCACCGCCGTCAGTATGCGGCTAAACTTGCCGGGCTGGATACGCTGCCGGTCATTGTACGGCAGATGTCGGACGATGCCGCTGTGATATTGATGGTGGATTCCAACCTTCAGCGTGAGCACATCCTGCCCAGTGAACGGGCTTTGGCGTACAAGATGAAACTGGATGCCATGCGAAGAACTAGCGGTAGACCGTCAAAAGAAAATGTGTCCCAAATTGGGACACAAAAACGTTCCGACCAAATCATGGCCGAAGAACTTGGTGAAAGCCGCAATCAAATCCAGCGTTTCATCCGCCTGACCAACCTTGTCCCCGAACTGCTGGACATGGTGGACGAAAAGAAAATCGCTTTTAATCCCGCTGTGGAGTTGTCCTATCTGGACGAAAGCCAACAGCGGGATTTTTTAGAAGCCATGGAGGACACCCAGAATGCGCCGTCCCTCTCGCAGGCGCAGCAACTGAAAAAGATGGCTCAGCAGGGAGAGTTCAGCTACGAAAAAGCCTTTGATGTGATGGGACAGGAGAAAAAGAGCGAGAAAGACACCGTGACCATCAAAAACGAGACTCTGCGGAAGTATTTCCCCCGCAGCTACACGCCCAAACAGATGGAGGAGAAGATCATCCAGCTTCTGGATGCGTGGCAGAAAAAACAGCAGCGTCGCAACGAGCGCTGACCCGTAACGTAAGACCCGATGGGGTCTTTTTTGTTTGCAAGAATTTGGAGGTAACGCCTATGAACAATACGATTCCTTTTCACTCCGCAACTCACGCCCCGCAGATCACGGTGGATGTGAACATCCTGACCATGCTGAAGCAGGCAGCATCCTGTTTGACCGAGGCAGCAGGCAAGGATGTGTACCTTGCCGCCATCGGTCCCGATATGGAGCTGACCATTATCATGGAGGAGGATGCCCCTTCCGTTCTGCCTTGTTTTGACGAGGACGATGCCCTGATTTCCGTGAAGGGTGCGCCGCTGTTTATCAGCTACAATCCGGCGCAGGTCCTCAAGCTGGCAGGCAAGCGGTACCTGACCGGGCCGGTCATCTTCTACCGTACCGATGGGCACAGCACCATCGTATCCCTGACGGTGGAGGATGTAGGCGTGCTGCGTTGTCAGAGTCAGCTTTTGCAGTTCATACACCAATCGGTCAATGCCTTGTTGGTGTTTTCGCACATAGTTATAGTTCATTTTCAGAAGATATGTGCTTTGGGCTTCTCCGTACTTCTCCGTAAAATAACAGGAAAGCAAAGAACGGATATGTCGCTCAATGTGCAGAAGATAATGAAGAAATAGTTCTCGCAGAGCTTCGTCAAACTCATACAAAGACACAAGTTCTTCAAAAGCCGTTCCATTCTTGTAAATCTTTTGCGCAGGAATGCGAAAAAGATGCTTGTACCCACTGACAAGCGAATAATAGCCGACCTGTTGCAGCTTGCAAAGAGTTTCGGTTTCATCTGTAATTACAATGTGTTTTTCATCGCGCAGCTTGATAAGCTGCTGCTCATACGTCAAAAACGGCTTCAGCATTTTTCCGTCCTCACAAAGCGTTCTATAAAGAAAGGAGGCTCCTATTGCTAGGAACCTCCTTCTAGGCTGTGGGCCTCACAAGCATCCACAGCACGATCACTGTACATAGTATGTGCTTAAACTTTCCAAAAGTCAACCGGCATTTATTGTGGCTACATAGATTTTGAGTTTTAGGGGGGATGTTTATTGTCTTATCAACTTGTAGTCAGCGAGAAACCCTCGGTCGGGGCAGCTTACGCCAAAGTCCTCGGTGCGACCAACCGGCAGGATGGTTACTGGGAGGGTAACGGTTATCTGGTAAGCTGGTGCGTGGGGCATTTGGTAGAGCTGGCACCGCCCAATGTCTACGATGAAAAGTTCATCAAGTGGAGCATCGCAGACCTGCCCATCCTGCCGGAAAAGTGGCAGTATCTGGTGTCTGCATCCACTAAGAAGCAGTATGGTATCCTGCAAAAGCTGATGCACCGCCCGGATGTGGATAGCATTGTGAACAGTTGCGATGCGGGACAGTGCGGTTAGGTGACTTAAGAGAAAGAAAAAAGAGACCTCATCTCGTTGAAAATCAAATCCAAAAATCATTTAATGAGCAATTCAAATGAAACGAAATCAGTATTTCGACCATAATCACTCTCAAAAAGCGCTTTCCTGCCGCTACAACATGGACACCAACCGGGTGGAAGCCCGATTTAAGGATGACACTATACTTTCCATCGACTGTATCGCCGTTGAGGACGAATACGGCAACACCCCTGCGCAGCGAGCAGAACTGGACTGGTTACTCTATAATAAGCCTTTGGAGTATGCCCAGCTTGTGCTAGGTGGCGAAATTGAGCACTATCTCTCACTTGGTTGCGACCACGGTAGAATGGAAGATTAATTTTTATTGTAGCATTTTAAGTAAAGCAACAGCCATCCACTTGCAATCAATGCAAAATGGATGAAAAACAAAGTGATTGGTGTCTGCCCGAACTGTGGTGCAAATGTTGTGGAGCGTGAAAAGGGCTGGTTTTGCGAGAACCGGGAGTGCCGTTTCGTGCTGTGGAAGGACAATGCGTTCTTCAAGCGTCTGGGCAAGCGGCTGGATTCCCATGCTGCGGACAAGCTGCTGCGAGATGGGCGTGTCCGCCTGAAGGACTGCAAGAGTGCCAAGGGCAAGACCTACAACGCCACCGTGCTGCTGGGCACCGAACCCGATGGCCGCAGCAAGTTTTCTCTGGAATTTGAGGGTGGATGGATGAAATCGGCGGCAGGGTTCGTTTCTGTCACTTCTGGACTGATCACGATTCCATGGTGCAGTTGACGGAAGATTGCAACGGCGGATTTCATGTTGCCTATGTTCTGGACACGGACACTTCCCCGGAAGTGCGCCGGGAGGCTACACTGCTGGCGCAGAAGGAGCTTGCGAAATGTATACAGGAATGGGGCATTTCGCTTTTGAATGCGTCTGTCCCGGAACAGATGAAGTATGCTTCTCTGGCACAAGCCGCTTCTCACCTCATGCAAATCCTCAACGACCCGGAAAGCATCACCGGGTAAAAAGCGTCCTGCAGGGATGCGCAGCCTGCATTGGAAAATGCAGATCAAAGGGGCTTGGGGCACTCCCCAACAAGCATTTTGCAACGCAAAATAAGCAGATGTATATACGTCTGCACTGCTTGCTATCACTACAATTTCAAAGCATGAAAATGGCCGAATTGATAATAAAAGAGTGGTTGCTATGCACAACCACTCTTAATCAAAATCATTTTTAATATTGCATTTTTCGATACTCTGTCGGTAACACCTGTACTACATCCTTGAATGCCTTCGAGAATTTTCCCCGAGTTTCGTATCCCACTTGGTTGGCAATATCAGCGATGTAGGCATCTGTTTCCCGTAATAATTTCATAGCCTGACGCACCCGAAATTCCTTCATATAGGTGGCGATAGGCTGGCCGTAGACTGCCTTGAATATTTCCTTTAGGGTAGAGGTATTTATCAAATATTGTTTGGAAAGTTCTGCAATCGTAAATCGCTGATCCAAGTGCTCTGTCAACTGTTGATGAATTTCTTTTATCAATTCGGTTTGCTGGGAGAAGTATTGAGTCAGTTCTTTATGCTCCGATTTCATGTTGCTCAAATTAATATAGTTAGAATCATGGTATATATTTCATTCCCCATTGGGAAATGGCGTAAAAGACCGGCAACAGATCCCGTCCTTTCTCGGTGAGGGAGTATTCCACCCGTAGGGGCATTTCATTATATTGGATGCGCTGGATCAATTCATCCGCTTCCAACTCCTTCAGGGCGTTGGTCAGAGCTGTATTGGTGATGGGCTTGAGAACTTTTTTCAGTTCCCCAAACCGCATGGGACACTTGATGCATAGTTCATAGAGAATTTGGAGTTTCCATTTGCCCTGCAGCATTTGAACCACCGGTGTGACCGGGCAGTTTCCATCATCGGTTAGAATGACACTGCTAACCTTTTCTTTGAATTCTTCATAAGTCATGATTGGATCTTTCCTTGTCTTTTGCAGTATACTTTTTGATACCAGGTACAAACAATTTGCGTACTTGAACAAAAATTGCTAGCAGGTATAATAAATATATCACTAGTTAGCCGTGCAGTCAACGACTGAAATTTCTTAGAAAGGTCTGAATGACATGAAAGAACTGAACATTATGGAGGCTACTGTTCTGACCTCCCCCCATCCGCTGACACTGATCTGCTCTAAAAAGGAGGACGGTTCTACGAACCTGGCTCCCATTTGCTTTGTGTCTTACCTCTCCTTCAACCCGCCCATGGTGGGCTTCGCCACTAGCAAACAGTCCCACACCGGTAAGCAGGTACGGGAGACCGACAAGGTGATTGTCACCGTTCCTGGCGAGAGTCTTGCCCAGACTGTGATGGCCTGCGGAGCGTCTACCGGTGCCAAGACCGACAAGGTGGCCGCCAACAACATCGAGATGATGGCTGTGGAGGGCAGTGACATCCAGATTCCGGTGGATACTCGTCTGGCGATGGTGGCCACCCTGCAGCAGTCGGTGGAAGTTGGCGACCATATCCTGCACATCTGTCAGGTGGACAAGTTCCTGGGCGATGAGGACAAGAAGGGGCTGTATGCCTGGAACGGCTTCGGGAAAGTTGCGCCTGCGGTAGAAGGCTAAATCTTAAAACGGAAAGGAGACGTTAGCGGTGGCTGTTTGTATTAAAGACTGTATTCAGAACATGAATCTGGTGATCGGCTGTACGATCGGTTGCAGCTACTGCTACGCCAGAAATAATGTCCGCCGGTTTCACATGATCGACGACTTTGAAAAGCCAGAGTTTTTTCCAAATAAGCTGCGGCTGATGGAGAAAAAGTGCCCACAGAATTTTCTGCTCACCGGCATGAGCGATTTTTCCCACTGGAATACAGAGTGGCGGGAACAGATATTTGACAAGATGACTGAAAATCCGCAGCATCAATATCTGTTTTTGACCAAGCGACCGGAAGATATTGTGTTTTCCACTACCCTAGAGAATGCGTGGTTTGGTGTAACTGTTACCTCCAGTAAAGAGAAAAACCGTATCCGGACTTTGCGGGAGCATATCCATGGCGGACACTATCATGTGACCTTTGAACCTATGTTTGATGAGGTTGGCATGGTAGACCTTACCGGAATTGAGTGGATCGTCATTGGGACTGAGACCGGACATAGGAAGGGCAAAGCCGTATCGAAACCGGAATGGGTGTGGAGCCT
>ERZ773168.1408-NODE-1408-length-20637-cov-3.469391_pt1 | contig 20637 bp, 15 predicted proteins | sample MGYA00511261_ERZ773168 | MGnify/ENA primary metagenome ERZ773168 (study PRJEB29015, sample SAMEA2737855) | human gut metagenome | biome: human gut; feature: human-associated habitat; material: faeces | place: China | collected 2012 ... | reverse complement strand
TAGATCTTGTCGTATGTAAGGTCCAGCTGGAACTTGAGGCGGTCGAGAACCTTCGGGCTGTGGTCTGCGAGGTACAGCTCGGTGTAAGCCTCCATCAGGTGGAGGGTGGTGTTCATGGTCTTGTCAGCCATCAGACCGTTCTCGGAAAGCTCGTCGTTCTGGAGCTCGCTCTTCCAGTCGCGCGCCATTGTTTCGAGGTAAGCAACGTCGTCTGTAGCGTACTTCTCGACAAGATCCATTATCTCGTATGCGAGCTTCAGCGCGTTCTTGTCGCCGCTTGCGCGGTAGTAGCTGGAAAGCGCATAGATAAAGAACGCCTGGCAGTAGCTGTGCTTGAAATCGTCCTTTACGGTGCCGTCGTAGTTCATGCTCCAGTAAACGCCGCCGTATTCCTTGTCGACGCACTTTTCGGTCAGGAACTCATACGCGTGCTTTGCCATGTCCAGCAGCGCGGGGTCCTTCAGCTCCATATACGCGTTGGAATAGAACCACAGAATGCGGGAGTGCAGGATAACGCCCTTTTCGCCCTTCTTGTCGACATTAAGCGCGCTGTCCATGAATCCGGTGAAACCGCCGTTCTCATCATCGCGGAGCTTGTTCCAGAACGGGATTATGTGTCCGGTCAGTTCCTGTACAAATTCTTCTCTTTTCATGCTCTTGTACCTCTTGTCTTGATTTAATGTTCTACCCATCAAATTCCTATACTATGTCAAGCAGAGCGCGAATTTAAGGTGCGCTCCGCTCGTTTTTGAATTATGGTGCCTTAAATTGCCTTAAAATTCAGACACCCGAAATTAAAGCGAGAAGTGCCTAGATGCTAGGAACGATGACATGGGCTAGGCTTAAAGCCTGCCCATGTCATCGTGACGACGCAGATAGGCGCTTATCGCTTTAATTTTATTCGTCCTTGCCGCAGCAGTTCTTGTACTTCTTGCCGCTTCCGCAGGGGCAGGGGTCGTTTCTGCCGATCTTCTCGCCCTTGTTCTTGTAGGGAGTCTGTGCGCCGGCGTTCGGAGCGTCGGGCTTCATCACCTGCTCGCGCTGCGGAGGGCGCTGTACTCTTACCGGAACGGTCAGCACCATTCTTACGGTCTCCTCGCGGATCGCTGCGATCATCTCGTCGAACATCGCGAAGCCCTCGAAACGGTACTCTACTACAGGATCCTTCTGACCGTAGCTTCTGAGGTAAATACCGCGCTTGAGTTCCTCCATCGCGTCGATGTGATCCATCCAGTGGCGGTCAACGGTCTTGAGCAGGCATACACGCTCTACCTCGCGCATTGTTTCTGCGCCCATATCAGCCTCGCGGGTCTTGTAGATGAGCATTCCTCTTTCCTTGAGGAAGTTGGAGATATCCTTCTTGTCAAGCTCGTTGAGCTCCTCGGTGGTGTAGTGGAGGTCGGTGTCCATAACGTACAGGTTCAGGAAGTGAGAACGCAGACCGTCGAGGTTCCAGTTCTCGGCGACTGTATCAGAGCAGTACATGTTGACAGCCTCGTCGATGGAGGTGTTCATCATGTCGATGATGTTCTTGCTGATATCCTCGCCGTTAAGCACCTTGTTGCGCTGAGAATAGATAGTCATACGCTGCTGGGACATAACGTCGTCGAAGTCGAGGACGTTCTTTCTGATGGAGAAGTTTCTGCCCTCTATCTTCTTCTGCGCGGACTCGATAGCGCTGGAAAGGAACGAAGCCTCGATAGGCTGATCCTCGTCGAAATTCATGGTCTCCATGAACTTCTGAACTCTGTCGCCGCCGAACAGTCTCATGAGGTCGTCCTCAAGGGAGATGTAGAAACGGCTCTCGCCGGGGTCGCCCTGACGGCCTGCACGGCCGCGGAGCTGATTGTCTATACGGCGTGACTCGTGGCGCTCGGTGCCGATGATGAACAGACCGCCTGCTGCGCGTACTTCCTCAGCCTCGGGCTTGATCTGAGCCTCGAACTTCTTGTTCAGCTCCTGATACTTTGCTCTTGCTTCGAGGATCTCCTCGTTATCGGTCTCAGCATAGCCGGTAGCTTCCTGGATAAGCTCCTCGGAATATTCGAGCTTTCTCATTTCGTGAATAGCGAGGTACTCTGCGTTACCGCCGAGCTTTATATCCGTACCGCGGCCAGCCATGTTGGTGGCGATGGTAACGGCGCCCTTCTTGCCTGCCTGAGCAACTATCTCAGCCTCGCGCTCGTGGTTCTTTGCGTTGAGCACCTGGTGCTTGATACCGCGCGCCTTGAGCAGCTTGGAAACCAGCTCGGACTTCTCGATCGTGACAGTACCTACCAGCACCGGCTGCCCCTTCTTGTGGCATGCTTCTACCTGGTCGCAGACCGCCTTGAACTTTCCACGCTCGTTCTTGTAGATCTGATCATGGTTGTCGATACGGATAACCGGCTTGTTGGTCGGGATCTCGATAACGTCCAGACTGTAGATCTGGCGGAACTCGGATTCCTCGGTCATAGCTGTACCGGTCATACCGGACAGCTTGTCGTACAGGCGGAAGAAGTTCTGGAATGTGATGGTGGCGAGGGTCTTGCTCTCGCGGTTTACCTTTACGCCTTCCTTCGCCTCGATAGCCTGGTGCAGACCGTCGTTGTAGCGGCGTCCGAACATCAGACGGCCGGTGAATTCGTCAACGATAACGATCTCGCCGTCCTTGATAACGTAGTCGATATCAAGCTTCATGATACCGTTTGCACGGATAGCCGGGTTGATGTGGTGGAGCAGAGTGGTGTTCTCAGGATCCATCAGGTTCTCAACGCCGAAGTACTTCTCAGCCTTTGCAACGCCGTTGGGAAGCAGGTTGCAGGTCTTTGCCTTCTCGTCGATAAGGTAATCGCCGTCGAACTTTGCTTCGTAGTCCTCCTTGTCGTCAAGCTCTGCTACCTTGTTCATGGTGAGGGTCTTGGCGAATTTGTCAGCCTTTTCGTAGAGGTCTGTGGACTTGTCGCCGCGGCCGGAAATTATCAGAGGAGTTCTCGCCTCGTCAATGAGTATGGAGTCCACCTCGTCGACGATGGCGAAGTTAGGTTCGCGCTGTACCTTGTCCTTCTTGTACATGCACATGTTGTCGCGCAGGTAGTCGAAGCCCAGCTCGTTGTTGGTCGCATATGTGATATCGCATGCGTAAGCGGCGCGGCGGGCGTCGTTGTCCATATCGTGGGCGATAAGTCCGACGGTAAGACCGAGGTATCTGTGTACCTTTGCCATCAGCTCGCTGTCGCGCTTTGCGAGGTAGTCGTTGACGGTAACGATGTGAACGCCCTTGCCTGTCAGACCGTTCAGGTAGGACGGCAGAGCGGCAACGAAGGTCTTACCTTCACCGGTCTTCATCTCGGCGATACGTCCCTGATGGAGCACGATACCGCCTATGATCTGTACGGGGTAGTGGCGTATGCCGATAACTCTTGTGGAAGCCTCGCGGCAGACCGCGAAAGCGTCCGGCAGGATATCGTCGAGGGTCTCGCCGGCTGCGAGCCTGTCCTTTAAAATCCCGGTCTGGGACTTCAGCTCCTGCTCGCTCATCTTGGCGTACTTGTCCTCAAGCGCCAGTACCGCGTTCTTTATCGGCTCGATCCTCTTCAGCTCTTTTGTTGAATAGGTGCCGAACAGTGATTTGAATAAACCCATTTTATTGTATATTCCCTTCTGTAAAAAAAGTTCATTGCTGAATATAAAAACTCATCTTATATTATACAATATCCCTGCGGATTTGTCAACTGAAAACTTTAAAGAAAACATGCTGAAGATGTCCTTTGCAGCATTTTCCGTTAATTTTTCGTTCAGAAAAGCAGATAATATCAGCGAAAGGAAGTGTTAATGTGGAAAACTATCCCTATCCTCCCGAGACCGACCCGGAGCAGGCGCAGCAGCTTCAGGACCCGCTCATGAACTCCGGCAGCGCCGGGGACTGCACCGGGCTTATACCCTCAATGCCCGAGGACGGCGAGGAACTCGACAGCTACGCGGAGCTGTACGGATTTCTCCCGCCTGAGCCGGGGGAAAAGCGCTGAAATAAAAACTCCCCTCAGCCGGCACCGAGGGGAGTTCTGCAATATTTATCAGAGCGTGGAAACAAAGCGCTTAAATGCTTCCTTGCCGCTTTCGGTGCGTTTGAACACACCTGCGTCCTCAAGGACCTGACCGAATACCTTTCCGACCTCGGCGTGAATGATATCCATTGCGTTGTCGGCGTTGAATTCGGGGTGCGCCGCGAGGACCTCCTTAGCCCAGTCGGCGTGGGAGGCGATACGCTCGTCAGCCGCGATATCCGCGCCGGAGAGCATAGCGTCTCTGAGTATGGAAAGCTCGGTCGCAAGTCTTGCGGGAAGCACCGCCAGACCCATTACCTCGATAAGTCCGATGTTTTCCTTCTTGATGTGGTGGAGCGCAGGAGCCGGGTGGAAAATACCGAGCGGGCGGTCCTCGGAGGTTATGTTGTTGCGGAGAACGAGGTCGCATTCATACTGGGAGCCGTTCATTCTCGCGATAGGAGTTATCGTGTTGTGGGGAACTCCGTCAGTCTGCGCGAAGATACCGGCCTGCTCGTCGGTGTAGGCTCTCCACTTTTTAAGCACCTCTGCGCACGCCGCGGAAAGCGACGCACGGTTATAGGACGACAGCCTGATAACGGACATCGGCCACTTGACGATACCCGCATTGACATCAGAGTGATTGCTCAGCAGGAACGGCTTTTCAACAGAAGCCCTCGCCATCGGGAAGGTGTAGCGTCCGCCCTGGAAATGCTCATGTGTGAGTATCGAACCGCCGACGATCGGAAGGTCGGCGTTGGAGCCCAGCATATAGTGCGGGAACTGCTCTATGAAATCAAACAGCTTGTCGAAAACGCTGTCGTCGATCACCATGGGAACGTGGTTCTTATTGAATACTATGCAGTGCTCGTTGTAATATCCATAGGGGGAATACTGGAGGAACCACTCGGAGCCGTTCATCTCGACCTTTACGGGGCGGAGGTTCTGGCGTGCTGGGTGGGTCAGATGGCCTGCGAAGCCCATATTCTCAGCACAGAGCTGGCACTTGGGGTACTTGGAAGCCTTCTGGGTCTTGGCGGCAGCGATGTCCCGGGGATCCTTCTCGGGCTTGGAGCGGTTGATAGTGATGTCGAGCACGCCATATTCGGAATCGTACGTCCACTTCATGTCCCTGGCGATACGCTCAGCGCGGACGTAGTTCAGCTTTTTGCTGAAATCGAAGTACCAGTCGGTAGCCTCCTTCGGGCTTACCGCCAGGCGGCGCTGGAACTCTGCGTTGACCTCGTGCGGGAACGGCGTGAACACTCCCATGATCTTCGTATCGAAAAGATCTCTGTAAACTGCGGTGTCCTGGATCAGTCCCTTTTCGACGGCATAGGAAATGATCGGCTCCAACAGAGCCTCAACGGACGCGTTCCTGTCGTCGGCGTTGTTTTCCTCCCAGTCGCTGAGCTGGAGTATCTCCATGAGCTGATTGCGCACTACATACTCGTCGTCTGCGGTTATGAGTCCGTTTCTTTCTGCATATTTAATGAGCTTCTGAATACTTTCGTAGATCATTATTGATTCCTCACTTTGTAATAATGTGCACTGAGCACCTGATAATATTATATTCCACATCGGCTCACAAGTCAATATCGTTTCTGAAAAAAGTTCCTGTTTACGCTATTGTGCTATACAAATCCGGAAATCTGTGCTATAATAAACTGTAATATGCTTGAAAGGAACTCGGAAATGTACAAGATACTATTCGTCTGCCACGGCACTAGTAAGGTGTCAATGCTCCGGGCGGCTTTTTAGCGGCAAATCGTTGCAAGATGTGGTGGCTGTGCAAGCCTTTTACTACTGAAATACTACTATCGGTTGATTTTTGCAAAGGTAATGTAAATCTAAAAAATCGTAAATTTCCCGTTTTTTTATGGTAGTAAAAGCACCATATAATTACAAATTTGTGTCGTCATTTCTTTTGACCTATTGCCGAATTGCGGCATGAAATAAAGTTCAATTAAACGCAAACATCAGAAAACGCAAATTGCTTTTTCCCGATGTTTATGGAATATAAATTAACGATTTGTGGGTTTTAACGTGCGGTTTTTGGCTCTGCTATTTACTACTAAAGGGACTACTACTGGCTGAATTTTGGAGTTAAACTGTAAAACTTGTCTGACTGTTTATCACTAAAACAGATATTAAATCAGAATTCATGCAAGTCGAAGTTTTGTGACTTCTGTAATCCATGTGAGCAGTGGCTTTTGCGATTTATAACCGCAAAAGTATTGATTTTCTTACAGAAATGTGGTATACTAATCGCAACGGAGGTGTTGCAAATGATTGAAAGACCAATGTATACTGACAGAATTATGGCGTATGTGAACACGCCGTTTGTGAAAATACTCACCGGAGTGCGCCGCTGCGGAAAATCCACGATACTGAAAATGATAATCGAAAGGCTGAAAGACGAGTACAACGTCCCGGAAGAGCGCATATTGTCCTACCGCTTTGATTCCATGGAATACGACGGGGCGACCTCAAAGCAGATATACGACGAACTCAAATCCAGGCTGTCCGCTGACGGCAAGACTTATCTGTTCCTTGATGAAATACAGGAAATACAGGGCTGGGAGAAGATTGTGAACTCGCTGGCTTCGGACTTCGATGTTGACATTTACGTTACCGGCTCAAACTCACGAATGATGTCCTCGGAGATATCAACATACCTTACCGGCAGGTATATAGCTTTTAGAATTTATACGCTTTCCTTTGCTGAATACCTGACATTCAAGAAAACATACAGCGCTGTCGGAACTCCCCGTGAGGAGCTTGGCAGTTATATCAGACTGGGCGGATTTCCGGCAACGCATTTGCAGAAATATTCACAGGATGAGGTTTACACTATCGTCCGGGATATTTATAATTCAACCATTTTTTCGGACATCGTTAAAAGAAATCAGGTGCGCAAGATCGACCAGCTTGAACGTGTGGTGAAGTACACCTTCAGCAATGTCGGGAATACATTCTCAGCAAAATCCATATCTGATTATCTGAAATCCGAAAAGCGTTCGTTGGATAACGAAACCGTATACAGCTATCTTGAAAAGCTCGAAAAGGCTTATCTTCTGCACCGCTGTTCACGCTATGACCTCCAGGGAAAGGAAGTCCTGAAAACGCAGGAGAAATTCTACCTCGCCGATACCTCGCTGCGATACAGCGTGCTCGGATATAATTCCGACACCGTGGCAGCAAGCCTTGAAAATGTTGTGTACCTTGAATTGTGCCGCAGAGGTTATACCGTTAATATCGGCAAGACCGCCGATGGCGAGATAGATTTCGTGGCAAGCCGCCAGAACGAGAAAATCTACGTCCAGGTAACGCAGGAGATAAAGACCGAGAGAACAGAAAAGCGTGAATATGAGCGCCTGCTCGACATTCACGACAACTACCCCAAATATGTACTGCTGACAGACGATTTCGCCGGCGGTAACTACGAGGGTATTAAAACAATGCACGTTGCAGATTTTCTTCTTTCCGGTGAATACTAATGCGTTATCATGACAGGTGTAAGCGGCACAAATCACTTGACAACATGATACAGGCGTAGTATAATAAATTCAGCGATGATACCAACAAGCAGCAAACGGCTCTGTTAAGCGAAGTATAAGGTCGTGAGCGATTCGGGTCGTGGGTCATCTCGACCAGATAAGCACGGTAATTTTGATACAATGGTATCAGGAACTACCGTGCTTTTTCTTTTTGCCTAAAAGCTTTTAATAAAGGGTTTTCGGGCTTTTTTACTTTTTATGGATAGTTTTGTTTTGACGTTTTCCCTGCTCCTCAGAGGGGAGATAAAGTCAATTTCCGGGTAATAATAAGTCACTCTGAAACTATTCTTTTAGGAAAAGTTTCAGAGTGGGGAAAATGTTTCATTGTTAGGTCGTGTTGACACTAAGCCTAATGACGCATCTTTTTGGCAAAATTTCACACATTCTGCGTTAAAAAGGTTTGACAGGCGACAGCCTGCCCGCACCTTTTTGCCTTGTCTGTGTAAAATTTATGCTCGAAAATCTGCGCATTATTTTAGCGTCAACACTCCCTAATTTATGGGTTTGGGTTTTAAACTATACTATATCGTCCCTAGAAACAGGCACATATACCATTTTCAGTGGAATCATTCTGCGATATTTTTCGCTCAGTGCATCGTAGTACTTCAAAATTAAATCCACAAGCTCCGTGCCATTTATTGCTCTTATAATGGGTGTGTTTTCAAGATATTTTATGGCATTTTTGGTATAATTTGAAAGTGTTACAAAAAGCCCATAGTCGCCTTCACGCATTGCGCCTTTCAGCGACTGGATGACCGTTTCCTTTATATCGCCGTCCTGACTTTTTACCTGAACAAGTATCCTGGGTGGAAGTTCATCTTTGTATGCTGTTATATCTATCCCACTGTCGCCGCCATGCGGTGATACAATTGTTCTGTATCCCATCGCCCTTAAAAGGTCTGCAACAAAATCTTCAAGGTCGTATCCTTTTAGATTTTTACTTAATTCTTTAAGTATGAAATCACGAGTGGATTCAATAATATCGTCGGCTGTCGCAGCAATGCTTTCATCTTCATCTGAAATAGATGTATCTAATTTAAAATCATTATCAACAGCGGATAAATACTCACTTGCGTAATTTTTTATCGCAAAAAGGGACATCGCAGACCCGACTTCATATAGTGCTCCTTGCGAAAAAACAGTTCTGGGCAATCTTTTAAGCCACTTTACCGCTCTTTGCTGAACGAACTCACCGGAACTTGGTGCATAAATATACTCTCCGTCCACTATCCCAATATTAATCATTCTATCACTTTTAGATGGAAAGACTACATAATCGCCCACTTTCAACTCGTGTATAAATCTGAAAAGCATTCCTGAACTGGTTGCTATAGCACCTTTTTTAGCATTAGGATAAGTTTGTGCATATTTTTCCTTAAATGCTTCTCTGGTTGCTTTAACAAGCGACAAGTCTCCAAAATCAGACCAGCCGAGAGCAATTCGATTTTCAGTAAGAAACAGATGCTCGTCCTTACCATGTATTCCCCAAATTGGGCGTTCTGTGTTGTTCATTAGAACTATCTCCTTTATCCCTGATATTTTTTGAAATTCTCTGCCTGTTCTAATACCTCTTTGTAAACATCATCAATGGTTACCGGTGGATAATCAAACTCATCAAGCAATAGGATAAGGTCAACCTGCAAATTTGCTTTAATATCGTCACGTGTCGACCAATCAGTATATCGTGCCTTATCGTCAACAATGACCTTGATACGCTTGGACAGCTCAATCATCTTGTTATCAGGATATTCAAACTCATACTTGCGTGCAACAATGCTAAGGATATCGTAAAACGCTTTTTCCTCATAATCGATTCCCATAGCCGTAAATGAGTTCTTTTCTTTCTTCAGTTCTTCCAGCAAATTCGTGAGCTGTTCGGCGACATCGTCCAAAACTTCATTTGCAAACGCTTCATCTTTGCGGCGGTTGTTGTATTCATCCACAACACGCTTCATTCGCTCCGCAAACTCCAAACTCATAATTTTGTTAACTTTCTTGTATTCCTCAATTGCCTGTGATAAAAGTCTTTGCAAAATCTTGATTTTAGTATTCGGCAGCTTAATAGCGTTTATCTTATCTATATACTCATCGCTGAAAATATCAACGGAGATATGCTTGCCTGTCTCAAAAAGCTCTTCGATGCCATCGGACTGAATTGCTCCCTCTAACAGTTCATGAACTCTTGCATTCATCTGCGACGTGTCAGGAGCATCTCCCTTAGTTAGCTTGAAAAGGATGGAACGAACCGCACAATAAAAAGCAATATAATCTCTGTCCTCATCTGTAAATTCTTCACTCGACGTACAGAGGTTAAACGCTTGTTTCATTCTTTTGACAGCTGCCATAAAACGAAGCTCCAGCTCCTCGGTGAGCTGCACATACTCAACGGCTCGGTTAAGGCAAGCAAGCTGTTCGACCGGAGAACCCTCAAAGAAGTCTCGGCTATTGAAGTTATGGAACATCTGATTCAGAACTTCCAGTTGGTCTTTAACAATCGTAATGGATTGCTCAATACCCTCAAATTCCTCTGTCTCAAAGTTGGTGTACTTCTTCAAGGCAAGGTTCATATTCTTTTTAATGCCGATGTAATCGACAATCAAGCCTTTGTCCTTACCCTCATATACACGGTTTACACGAGAGATAGTTTGGATAAGCGTGTGCTGCTGAATAGGCTTGTCAATGTAGATGGTATCCAAAGAAGGAACGTCGAATCCGGTCAACCACATATCAACAACAATCGCAATCTTAAAATTGGATTTGATATTCTTAAACTGACGGTCAAGTTCCTTACGGTCTTCCTTAGTACCGAGCATATTGAAAAGCTCTGGTTCATCGTCCTTGTTACGTGTCATAACCATACGGATTTTTTCAATCGGCTTCAGTTCTTTCTTGTCTTTTTCGGTCAATTCCACGCCATCTGCACAGATCTTTTTTTCTGCCCATTCGGGGCGAAGTTCAACAATAATCTTGTATAGGTCATATGCAATATAGCGGTTTGCACAGACAAACATCGCCTTGCCCGCAACGGTCGCACCCTCCGCAACACGCTGTTCATAATGAGCAATAAAATCCTGTGCTACTGCTCTTAATCTATCGGGGTCGCCAATGATGACCTCCATATTGGCAACAGCCTTTTTGCTTTCCTCGATTTGGTGCTCATTAGAGCCTTCTTCCGCACACTTGGCATAGTAATCCTCAATCTCCTGGATTTTTGCCTGGTCAAGCGTTACACGAGCCGCACGACCGTCATAAACAAGATTGACAGTAATGCCATCTCGGACAGCTTCGGTCATTGTGTAGGCATCTACAACATCGCCAAAAACTTCAATAGTTGCATCAATCGGAGTCCCGGTAAAACCAACATATGTAGCATTTGGAAGTGAATCGTGGAGATACTTTGCAAAGCCATAAGTGCGCTCTACACCTGCATCTGTGATTTTCACTTTCTGATTCAAATTTACTTGGCTGCGGTGAGCTTCATCAGAAATGCAGATGACATTTGTTCTCTCGGTAAGCACCTGTAAATCCTCGGTAAACTTCTGAATCGTAGTCAGATACACGCCGCCGCTTTCTCTACCTTGAAGTTCTTGACGAAGTTTTTCACGGGATTCAATGCTGACAACCGTTTCGTCTCCGATGTATTTCTTAGAGCTGATAAACTGCTTGGAAAGTTGGTCGTCAAGGTCAGTTCTGTCAGTAATGATGACAATAGTCGGAGACTTAAAGTACTCGCTTTTCATCAGCATACGGGTGAGAAACATCATCGTATAACTCTTTCCGCATCCTGTAGCTCCGAAATATGTACCGCCTTTGCCGTCCCCGGCAGGACGAATATGTTCTTTGATATTATTGAACAACTTATTTGCCGCAAAGAACTGAGGATAACGACAAACTATCTTCAAATCTTTATCAGAGTTATCAGGGAAGTAAATAAAGTCCTTGATAACAGCGAGCAGACGGTCTTTGCGGAACAAACCTTGTACCATCGTTACGAGCGAATTGATACCGTCAAGCTCGGTGTCTCCGTCCTCGACCTTTCTCCATGCATAGAAGAAGTCATATGGGGAGAATAAAGAACCATACTTGTTATTCGCTCCATCACTGATTACAATAAAGGCGTTGTATTTAAAAAGTTCGGGGATGTCTCTGCGATAACGAACCGTAAGTTGTGTATAGGCATCCATTATAGTCGTATTTTCTTTTACAGCACTCTTAAATTCGAGCACAACAACAGGAATACCGTTCACAAAAACAATACCGTCAGGAATACGTCTCTGATTGTTGATTCCGTCAATCTCAAACTGATTTACTATCTTGAAAATATTGTTGCCGGGATTTTCAAAATCAACAAGTCTAATGTGAATATCCTTTTGCGTTCTATCCTCACGGGTCAAAGTAAAGCCATTGCATATTATTCTATATACTTCCTTATTGGCTTCGTAAATAGTACCGGAGATGTTACGCAAGAAAAGAATAATCCCGTCAACCTCACTTAAAGTAATGCCGTCCTTGGCGTAACGGTTATATAGGTATTGCTTCAAATCATCAATAAGCAAAACTTCAGTGCGTTCACGATGAATTTGGTCACCGCTGACATAGGTGTACCCTTCGTCTTTAAATAACTGCATTATCGACATTTCTAATGCGTGTTCATTAAAGTTAGTCATTATGTTCACCCCATGGTCTTTAATCAAAGGTTTTTTATTGTTTCAATAAATTCGTTGCGTTTCTTTTCCCATCGATTATCAGGCACACTTATTCCAAAACTTTTTGAAATGATATTTTTTAGTTCGCCAAGCCTTTTTTTGAGCTGGTCTTCCTGGTCGTCTAATTTCATGCCTATTCGATTTGGATTTACAGCACCTTTGATTTCTCTATACTCAAATTGAGGGAGAAGTATAGAAGTATATTCGCTTTTCAGAACCCAAGCCGCTCCCATTTCGTTTAGGCAAACGGTACTTTTATAATAATTCTCGGAAAGCATAAAAATAACATAGAGATTATAGTTACGAAATAATGATGCCAAATAGTCATATATATCTTGATTTAGCGGTATGGCATAGTCTGGAACCGATGAACAGAATAGATTGTCATTTGTTAAACCTATATCTGCAAGTAGGTCAACAAAAGGTTCAACATACTTTAGGTCTATTGAAGAATGACTTATGAATACTTTGGTTTTAAGCATTTCATTGTCCTCACTTTGCTTGTTTTTTGGGGGATAATACTTGTTAATGTTTTTACGTATAACCAAAAGAGAGCTTTTTAATTTATTAAAGTTATCCCTTTCGTCATAATTTTTGCCATTAAATTTATGTATGACACCAGTCGCATTTATTATATTCCAAATGTAAGTATCATTAGTCCTGCTGTATATTTCTTGCAGTTCAAACTTGACTTCTTCTTTCCATGCTATAAAATCCGGATTATCATATATGAATTCACCTGGCGGAACGCATAATCCATCCGAAGGTTCGAATCTTCTAAACTTAGCTTCGATTTCTGGAATTTCATCAATCAAAGCCACTAGATCTTTCTCCATAAGATTTCATCTCCTTTTGACTATAAATGATAATTTAGAGGCGCAGCTCTCTGGATTTTACCACCGTTTCTTTGATAATCCTGAAAACGGCGTCTCTGGTTTGATCTCAGACCTCGGTGAGGTCGTAGGCGGTGCAACCCCATCCACAGACAATCCAGAGTATTTTTGTGACGACGGCATCGCATGGATCAGCCCCAAAGATCTGACTGGCACAGGACTTAAATTCATATACCGCGGGGAACAATGTATCACAGAGAGTGCATATAACAGTTGCAGCACCAAGCTCATGCCTGCGGGAACGGTGTTATTTACATCTCGTGCGCCTGTCGGCACTGTTGCAATTGCGATGAACGACATCTGCACCAATCAGGGCTTTAAATCTGTCATACCTAAAGAAGAAATAGGGACAGCTTTCGTTTACTATTTTCTCAAGGAAAACAAGCAGCTCATTGAGAGCCATGCCTCCGGGACAACCTTTATAGAGGTATCAAGCAATGTGCTTAAAAGCATTCCTGCGGTTGTTCCAAAGCCGGCGGTCGCCTCTCGATTTGAGGCCATATGTATGCCTTTATTTGATGAGCAGCGGCAAAACGAGTTGGAAATCGGAAGACTGCAAGAGCTTCGACAGACACTCATTAGTAGCATATCAAGCCTCTAAATTATCATTTATCTTCCGCTTGAGTTCAATCCGATCTGTGATCGTATTGTATGCCTTTACAATGCTACGTTGCTTTTCAATAGATGGAACAGGCAGCTCAACCTTACACATTTCATCCCAATCCATGACCTCACGGACACTTCCATGAGACTTAAATCGAGCATACCGGTCAAACTCCGGACGGCTAAACCACAGCATCAGATACTCTGGCATAAGTTCGTTCTCATCCTTAACTTCAAAAACCGTATAGATGTTGCTGACCAAGCCCTCGTCATAGTCTTTAAGGAGGGCAATGCCAATCTTATCTCCACGTCTTGACGTGTCAGGAATGTATGTGAATTGCCCACGTTTCACAACTTTGTATTTTGTGAAGTCTGTTCCGACTGTATTTGCGATAGACGGAATAAACGTCTTCTGGACAGACACGCCAAGAAGATTATCTTCCTTTCCATCCGTGTTGCGGACATCAACTTGCTGAATAAAATCTCCAAGCAGCCTATATCCTACTTTCATTGTGACACCTCACCCTATGTATTTTCTGTGTGCCAGCTTCACATTCTGCTGTTTGACCATAGCATAGTGCATGGTCGTGTCGATTTTCTGATGCCCTAAAAGCTGCTGGACTTGCTCTATTGGCATTCCTTTGTCTATGGCGGCAGTTGCAAGCGTCCTTCGGAATTTATGCGGGTGGACGCGTGGCAAATCCAACCTTTGTCCCAATTCCCGCAATCGTCTCTCAATACCGCCGATCTGTAATCGCTCATGTGGAGCTGTTAGAGAGACAAACAAAGCTGGATCACTGTCGCTTCGGCTCTCCAGATAGTTTTGAAGGTGGATCTTCGTTCTGGCATCGAAATAGACAATTCTTTCCTTACTGCCTTTTCCGAACACCACGCATTCGCGCTCGTTGAAGTTGATGTCATCTCTGTTGAGCGCGGTCATTTCTCCAACGCGCATACCAGAGGATGCCAACAGGTCAATAATAGCAAGATCGCGGATAGAAGAGCAGTTATCCCGCATGATTTCCAAAGTCTCGTCTGAATAAGTTTCTTTGATTACTTTCGCCGTTTTGACCTTATGTATTCGGCGAACCGGACTTTTCACGATGTGATCTTCATCCTCCATCCATGAGAAGTAGCTAGATAGAATCCTGCGGATGTTATCAATCGTGACCTTGCTAGATTTTCTTTGCGTTTGGTAGTCCGTGAGATACTTGCGCAAGTCTTCTGTGGTGATTTCTTGCGCCAATTTTCCAATGCCGGACAGCATTGCAAAGATGGTCTGGCGATAGTAGTTTAGCGTCTTTTCTGAGCAGCCTTCAATGCGCTTGGCTGTAATAAACAAGGAAACCGTGTCCACGCTTTCACTTATTTCTACAGCTTCGTCACGATGAACTGTTACGCCGGTTAGTGCTTTCTCAAGTACAGCTTGGAGCTGCTTGAGCTGTGCATTGTTCAGATATGGAAGCATCTGCCGCTGCACTTCTTGAATTAGTTGTTCTTTCATTGTCGTTTCTCCTTTGAATAAATTCAGAGAACGACAATCAGTGGCAGTTCCTCGTGGTAAAACTCTCGCCACTGGTGAGATCTTTTTTGATTCTTAGTAGCCCATATCCTTTAATATCTTGTCGATTTCAGCAAACTCTGCTGGGGTGCTTGGCGTCCAGTCAGAGGAATTGCAGTATCTACAATACATTGCCTTTTTATCTCTCAGGCGATGGCAATATGGGCATTGAATCGAATCATCTGCAAAATCGGTTTTTCGCGTTCTATGTGTACACACAGAACAGTATATTGTGTCTCCCTCATCCCAGAGAGTAGCATGATTATCGTTCCCGCAGTTGGCGCATTTCATTGTGGTTAATCCTCCTATAAATGATAATTTAGCGGCTTAGCTCAGTGAGTAAAACACCGCTTAGTTCCTTTAGATTATCAATTTCATTCTTGGTGATTGATATGCTTTCCTCTATTGAAAGAAATTGACGGTCTAAAGCGGTAAGGATGGCATCGGATTCCGGTATGTCAAAATTGATTTTCTGCAAATCTTTAATTGGCAACTGTGGTTGCGCTGAACCAGACCTAAACCGTTCAATAGCCGCTTTCATATACGAACTTTTCAGTAAAGCATATATGAAATATGGAGAAAGTTGCTCTGTTTTAGGGCGAATTATAAGCATACCAGAGTTGATACGAATATTTTCATACTTAATATGCTTATCGTACAAAGCTACATTACCAAGTGTCCCACGAGAGGTAAGAACAATGTCATAAGGAGATAAATGTCCTTTGTTCATTAGCTTGTCCTTTTCCTCTGTAACAAACATACAAGTATCAAAGTTGAAGCCTGTAGATGTAACATTGGAAGCATTTAGGAACAGACAATATCCAGTATCTGTAAATTCATCAAATGTAGGATAGTTTTTTCCTCTATCTCCATCAATGAAATCTACAAAGTCGCCAAGTGCTGTTGGTACAGTTTGGCTTTGGCTGATTGCCTCAACCAAAATAGCTTGTTCCGTTGCTTCTAAATTATCATTTATCTGCTTCTTCAAAGCAATTCGGTCTGTGATTGTCTTATAACTACTCACAATCTCAATTTGCTCGTCCATCGGAGGAACTGGAACTTCCATTCTGCAAATATCGTCCCAAGTAATACCTCCACGAACACTTCCATCTGTACGAAGACAACATAGTCTGTCAAACTCCGGTCTGCGAAACCACATCATCAGATATTCCTCGTTCAAAACGGAAGAGTCAACAACCTCAAACATAAAGTATGCAGGAGATACTATGGCAGGGGTTTCTTCGGTGTAAAGAGCAACCGGAAGTCTTTCATCTCGTCCAACGTGCATAGGGTTACACGCAAACTTTCCCTTTGTAATGAGTTTGTATTTGCTCAAATCAGTGCCGATTACGTTTGCGACAGAGGGCATAAAGAACTTGTCTATGTTGATACCCAAAACCTGCTCGGTAACAAGTTCTGTGTTTCGGGTGTCAATCAAACGTATGTAGTTGCCTAAAATATCATAATTCGATTTCATAACCCAACTCCTTAAACACAGAGAGCAAATCAGCCTTGGATTTTTCCTCCGCCACAAGCAGCTCCTTTAGTTCGGATTGGAGCGTTTTCATCTTGGTATCAAAGTCAATGTTTTCATCGCGATTGATAAACTCAATGTATCTGCTCGGAACGAGGGTATAACCCTTTTCTGCCACTTCTTCGATAGAAGCCGAATAGCAGAACTCTGGTACGTTCTCGTATGTTTCTTCAAAGCCCTCCTGCTGCCAAGCGTGATAAACGCCGGTAACTTTGGCTCTATCTTCTTCTGTCAGCTCGATATACTTCTTCTCGTAAGGACTGCCCATTTGGCGTAAGTCCATAAAGAGAATTTCTTTCTCTCTGTTGCGATAACGTTTAAGCTGTCCGTTCTGTTCAACCACACGAGCCTTTTTATTCTTATTGATAATCCACAGCGTAACGCTAATATCGGTCGTATAGAACAGGTTTCTCGGCAGAATGATAATAGCTTCCACAAGATTATTTTCAATGAGCTGCTTTCTGATCTTCAGTTCTGTACCGTCATCTGACAAGGCACCATTGGCAAGCAGGAAACCTGCGACACCGTTCTGTGAGAGCTTGGAAACGATATTCAAAATCCACCCGTAGTTTGCGTTACTCGTAGGCGGTACTTCGTAGCCGTTCCAACGTGGGTCGTCGGTCAACTCGTTTTCAGCTCTCCACTCTTTCTGATTGAAAGGAGGATTCGCCATAATGAAGTCAGCTTTCAAATCCTTGTGTTGGTCGTTGCTGAATGTGTTTGCCGCCATTTCGCCCAGGTTCGCAGAAATACCACGGATAGCAAGATTCATCTTTGCCAGTTTGAACGTGGTATTGGTGTATTCCTGCCCGTAAATAGATACCTTCTTTTTGTTGCCGCTGTGAGCTTCTACGAACTTGATGGACTGCACGAACATACCACCAGAACCGCAACAAGGGTCATAGAGTATGCCATCATAAGGTTCAATCATTTCTGCAATCAGATTAACAATGCTTTTAGGCGTATAGAACTCACCCTTACCCTTGCCCTCCGCCAAAGCAAACTTACTTAGGAAGTATTCGTAAACACGACCGATGATGTCATTCTCCTCATCGTCAGTGTTCATTCGGTTGATTTCGTCCAAAAGTGATGCCAACTTAGCAGTATCAATATGCAAACGAGAATAGTAGTTATCAGGCAAGGCACCTTTCAAAGAAGGGTTAGATTTCTCAATGTTATAGAGTGCCGTGTCAATCTTCAAAGCAATATCGTCCTGCTTGGCTTGTTCGATTATGTAAGACCAACGACTTTCTTCGGGCAGGAAAAAAACATTGTCTTTGGTATAGAACGCCACATTGTCGATAAACTTCTCTCCGAACTTCTCTGCAATGGCCTTTCTCTGTCTTTCAAATTTATCGCTTGCAAATTTAAGGAAGAACAGGCTCAATACAACGTGCTTGTATTCTGCTGGTTCAATAGAGCCGCGCAATTTATCAGCTGTTTTCCAAAGTGCCTCTTCCATTCGCACAGTAGTATCTTTTTTTGCTTTTTTTGCCATGATTCATACTCCCTTAATTATATCTGCCCTTACTTATGTGTTAATCGTTATATATAGTATATCACAATATCCGGCTTATTTCAACCTTTTTTTGGAACAATTTTATATTCAAATGACAATTAAGCTAATTACTATATTTTGCAGTTTTTTGCATTTGAATCAATGGTATCATGGTTATGTATGCCAATTCACATTTGCAGTAAATTGCAGTTTCTTTTAAGCTATAATACCCCGTGCCGACTTTTTTTAGACACAACTCTGAAATAGTCGCCTTAAACCGTTATTGCCGCACGGATTGATCCCCGTGACCCAACGGCAATGACGGACAACAGAATAAATCAGCTGCCTAGTGGGTAGGCCGGCTGCAATCCGAAACGGAGATTATTCTCCTAGGACTGCGGTGCTTTTGTTATGCCTTGGAGGCAGCTTCTGCCTTTTTGCAGCTGTGATGATCTCCGTTTCGAACTATCGACAACGGAGGTTTTTTATGAAGAACTATCAGAAACTCAGCTATCAGGAATACCGCGTCATGCTGTCTGACGGCAGCAGTATCGTAACAACAAGACAAGAGTGCTTTTCCATCGAGCCTGCTTCAGAGGATTGCCCTTTCAAGCAGAGATGGTATTACTCCCCCGACCAGTATATGGCTGTTCGCCTGCCCCGCAACCAACTCGGTGAGCGGCTTGGTAAGGATAACGCAGCCGACCTCAAGGCGCAGGAGCGTCTTATCTCAAGAAATCGGGAACGCAACACGGAAATAGACGCATATACAACCGAAGACGGCGTATCTTTTGATATTCCCGACCCGGATACTTCTGTTGAGGATACCGCAATCATGAAAGCAGAGTTGGAAGCGATACATAAGACAATTTCGGAACTCCCGGACGAATTAAAAGACTTGTGCAAAGCGCTTATTCGCAAAGAAAAGCAGTGCTCTATTGCTGCCCGGTGCGGTGTAACAGACGCGGCAATCCGTAAGCGCATTAAAAAACTCCGTGCTACTCTTCTGGAGAATGAAGAAATCAAAAATTTTTTTGAAAATATCTGAAAAAACGGTTCGGTTTTTCATTTAGCCTGTCCGGTAAGAGGTGAAGGCGATAATTACCAACGAGTGAATATCCCTAATAAAATAAACGGAGGTAAATCCATGAGCAAAATGTCAAAGCTGGATTCCATTCTCAGGGAAGCCGAAGAGCACACGCAGGCGCTCGTTTCGTGTATGAACGAAATCATAGAACTGTGCAGCGGCGCTAAAGAATCTGCTCCCAAGAAGGAAACCAAGTCAACACCCGAACCAGAGGAAAAGCCGCCTACGCTGGAAGAACTGCGTGCATATCTTGCAGACCTTGCAAGAAAGGGACATACGCAGGAAATCCAGGCAATGCTGCTCCGTCACGGGTACAAGAAAATCTCGGAAGTTCCGGCAACCGAGTACCCGGCAATTTTGGAAGAAGCGAGGTCCTTTGAATGAGTCATGCGCTTCTTTCTCCCTCTGCAAGTCACAGGTGGATCGAATGCCCGCCAAGCGTAAGGCTTACCGAGTTTATGGAGGACAAGTCTTCTGCCTATGCTGACGAAGGCACTCTCGCACACAGCATTGCAGAGAACAAACTCAATAATTATCTCGGCTACTCAGACAAAAGCGTCAAGTGCGAGGATACCTCAATGAACGAGTACACCGATGACTATGTTGCGTTTGTAGCCGAACAGATGAGAGTTCTCAATAACCCATCTGCTTTTGTGGAACAGCGAGTCGATTGCTCAAGGTATGTTCCTGAATGCTTCGGCACCTGCGATGCCCTTATCATTTCGGACGGCGTTCTTCACATTTGCGACCTGAAATACGGCACGGGCGTAAAGGTTGATGCCGTGGGAAATGACCAGCTTCGCATATATGCGCTTGGCGCTTTTGAGATGTTCTCTTGTCTGTACGGCATAAGCACGGTGCGAATGAGCATTTTTCAGCCAAGACTCAGCCACTGCGACACCTGGGAACTTCCCATTGACGAACTGCTGAAATGGGCAGATGAGGTGCTCGTTCCTGCTGCAAAGCTGGCATGGAATGGTGAGGGTGAGTTCAAAGCGGGAGAACACTGCCGTTTCTGCAAGGTCAGAACGACCTGCCGAAAACTTGCGGAATACAATCTTTCACTTGCCCATTACGACTTTGAACCTCCTGCCACGCTTGATAATCTCGAAATTGCCGCTGTTCTCGCAAAAGCGGACGAGCTTGTATCCTGGGTGACAGACGTGAAAG
>ERZ773168.1405-NODE-1405-length-20671-cov-4.589882_pt1 | contig 20671 bp, 17 predicted proteins | sample MGYA00511261_ERZ773168 | MGnify/ENA primary metagenome ERZ773168 (study PRJEB29015, sample SAMEA2737855) | human gut metagenome | biome: human gut; feature: human-associated habitat; material: faeces | place: China | collected 2012 ... | reverse complement strand
CCCTGCCATGCAGCGCATGGCAGGGGGAGGCATGGGCGCGGGCGCTTATACCGTGCAGTACGGGAGCGTTTTCCGGTCCGCGAAGCGGTAGGTGCGCAGAAACGGCTCCGGGCGCAGGCCCTTTTGCAGATAGTCGAGCAGCAAAAGCGCGCAGGCGCGGCTGTCGCTGCCGGCGTTGTGGTGGTCGAGGTCGAGCCGCAGATGGTCGCAGAGCGTGTTCAGCTTGTGGTTCGGCAGGTACGGATATGCCTTTCGGCCCATCTGGCAGGTGCACAGATACGCGGCCTCCGGCTTCCAGTCGATGCGATAATCGTGCAGACAGCTGGCCAGCACCCGCAGATCAAACGGCGCGTTGTGCGCGACCAGAATGCAGCCCGCCAGCATCGGCTCCAGCAGCTGCCAGAGCGCGGGAAAGTCCGGCTTGCCGCGCACCTGCTCCGGCGTGATGCCGGTCAGCGCGATATTGAACGGATCAAAGTGCGTCTGCGGGTCGACAAGCGTGTAAAGCTCCTGCACGATCTCGCCGCGCTCGATCACGCTGACGCCGATGGCGCTCATGCGCCGGTTCTGCGCGTTCGGCGTTTCCACGTCGAACGCCACATAACGTTCTTCCATAGTTCCACCCCATTTGACAGGATGGAACCAGTATAGCAGATTTTTCGCCCCTTGTCAGCCCTCTTCGATCGCGCTCGTCGGGCAGGCGTCCATGGCCTCGGCGGCAGTCTCCTGCGCGCTTTCCGGCACGGGGCCGGGCGCTGCCTCGGCAAAGCCGTCGTCCCTGAGAGAAAAGACCTCCGGGCACGTTTCGGCGCACAGCCCGCAGCCGATGCAGGCGTCTTCATTCACATGATAGTGCATATGCATTCTCCTTTATATAGAAAAGTCTGAGCCAGCCGGGTTTCCCGGCTGGCTCTAGTATTTGCGGATTTTTATCTTTTTTTCCTGTGCGGGAAAATTCCCTTGCCCAGCCGCGCCTTTGCCTTGCGCAGTCCCCGGCGGCAGACAAACATGACCGAGAACGCAAGCAGGCCCAGCACGACGAGGATCAGCAGCGACGGCTTATCCAGCGCACTCAGCGTAAACAGCTCCGGCAGGAAGAAGTAGCACACCACGAATGCGATGCACAGTCCGACGAGCATGGCCTTGCGGAGCTTATTCATCGGCAGCGAGGTCTGATGGACCATCAGCAGGCCGACGATGCCCATAATGCCGGTGCAGAGCGTGGAGAGCATATCCTCTTTGATATGGAATGCCAGATAGAACAGCATCACGCCGACCACGAGAATGAGGTCAGACAGCGCGGCGGGCAGCGCCCGGTAAATGACGTTCGGCAGAAAGCGGCCGCTGATGCGGTTCTCGTTCGGCTCCATGGCAAGGATGAACGACGGGATGCCGATGGTCAGCGCGTTGACCAGACTCAGCTGCGCGGGCGTATACGGATAGGGGAGCGTAAAGAACAGCGTGATGAGGGAAAGCACGAACGTGAAAATATTCTTGACGAGATACAGCGACGCGCTGCGCTCAATATTGTTGATGACGCGCCTGCCCTCGGCCACGACGGACGGCAGCGCGGAAAACTGCGAATCGAGCAGCACGATATGCGACGCCTGACACGCGACGCCCGAGCCGGAGGCCATGGCGATGGAGCAGTCTGCCTCGCGCAGCGCCAGCACGTCGTTCACGCCGTCGCCGGTCATGGCGACCGTGTGCCCCGCCCGCTTCATGGCTGCGACGAGCTTCTTTTTCTGGTCCGGCGTGACGCGTCCGAAGACGGTCATGTCCTCCGCCGCCTTCGCAAGCTCCGCGTCCGTTTTGAGCGTCCGCGCGTCGACAAATTTCTCCGCGTCCGGGATCCCGGCCCGCCGCGCGACCTCGGACACGGTCAGGGGATTGTCGCCGGAAATGACCTTCGTGCGCACGCCCTGCTGCGCAAAATAGGAGAACGTCTGCGGCGCTTCGGGCCGGATCTTGTTGCTCAGCAGGATCAGCGCCAGCGGCATCATTTCCGCGTCCAGCGCTTCGTCCGACAGCTTCCCGTCGTAAAGCGCCAGCAGCAGCACGCGGCAGCCCTTCGCCGACCATTCCTCCGCCAGCGGCAGATACTGCTCCTTTTCCGAGCAGTTCGCCAGCAGAATTTCCGGCGCGCCAAGCAGATACGTCTCATCCTCATGGAAGGATACGCCGCCGTATTTTTTCGCCGACCGGAACGGCACGGCTTCGATCGCCGTCTGCAAGGAAACGCCGGTAAAATACCGCCGCAGCGCGGCCATGGTGTCGTTGTCGTCCTGCATGGCGCAGACGTAATCGGCCATGATCATGCGGATATCGTCGGCGATATAGCGCTCCGGCTGTAAGGGAACAATGTCGTCGACGGTCATTTTCGGCTCTGTGATTGTGCCGGTCTTGTCGACGCAGAGCGTATCGACACGCGCAAGCGTCTCAATGCAGCCCATGTCGTGCACAAGCGTGCGCCGGTTTGCCAGCCGGATGACGCTGGCCACCAGCGCAAGACTTGTCAGCAGATACAGCCCCTCCGGGATCATGCCGACGATGGAGCCGACCGTGCTCGTCACCGCGTCCGTGATGGGGCTTTTCAGCCACAGATACTCCTTGATGAACATCACCGCGCCCAGCGGAATGACAAGGAAGCCGATCCATTTGATGAGACTCGTCAGCGAATGCATCATCTCTGACTGCGGCTGCGATCCGGTCTGCTTGGCCTCCAGCGTGAGCCGGGAGACGAAGCTGTCCGCGCCCACGGCGGTCAGCCGTGCGCGGCAGCTGCCGGACACGACAAAGCTGCCGGAGAGCATCCGCTCGCCCGGCTTTTTGACGATCTCATCGGCCTCGCCGGTGACGAGCGCCTCGTTGACGCGGCATTCACCCGCCGCAACGACGGCGTCCGCCGGGATCTGGTCGCCGGGGGAAAAGACGGCGATATCGTCCCGCACGAGCTGGGCCGCGTCCAGCTCGACGGTCTGCCCGTCCCGCACGGCGCGGCATTTCGGCGCGGCCATGATCTTCAGTCCGTCGACCTTTTTCTTCACCCGCAGATCCTGCACGATGCCGATGAACATATTGCAGAACACGGGGCCGAGGAACGTCAAATTCAGCCACTGCCGCACGGCGATCACACAGCCTGCCAGCAGGAAGAACAGGAAGTTAAAGTACGTAAAAACGTTTTTTGCGATGATCTCCCGGACCGACGCGCCGGGAGACTCCACCGGCGCGTTGCCCCAGCCGCCGTCCAGCCGCTCCTGCGCCTGCGCGGCGCTTAAGCCCGTCTCGGCGTCCGCCTCCAAAACGGGGATCTCCCGCCGCTGCGGCCCGTCCGGCTCCTTTGGTTTTCGTTTCAGGAATGACGCTGCCACAAATGCCGTCCTCCTCCAAGTAGTTGCTGATATCATATCACATCTGCGGCAAAATTTATCAACAAACTGTATATTTTCAGAAAATCGTAAGAAATCATGCACCGGACGGGGAAATTCCGATACCGCCCATACTGCTTGCGGAAAAAGATCAGCATTTGATCGTGATTGCTCTTGTAATCAGCAAGTACGCTCGCATGCCTTACATATGGAGACGTCCGTTTGGATGCGGGAAAGCGCGTGATATGGAAAGGGCGGTTCTGGCGGAAGGATGTCTGGCGAGGATGGAGAAACAGAACGCGCTTCTTTCAGATTCCTGTTTCTTCACCTCTTGCTTCGTCGTGCGTCGCTGGAGCGGAAAAACCGCAGTGTTATCCGAATAACGTGTTTTACTTGAAACTATTTGCGGATTGGGTATAATGGAATGGATAAAACCGGTAGCCGGGGAGGCAGCTATGGAATACTATGCGAAATCCGAAAATCTGCAGGGGCATCAGGAAACTGTGAAGGAGCATTTACGAAAGGTCGCTGCGCTTGCGCGGGAGTACGGGGAGGCACTTGGCCTTGCAGATGCCGCAGGACTGGAAGGACTGGTACATGATTTTGGAAAGTATACCAAGGCGTTTCAGGATGTGTGGAAAGGCAAACGAACAGGCGTTGACCATGCGATAAGCGGGGCCTGCTTCCTGGAATGCTGCTATAGGGGGAGACCCGGCAGCCGTCCTGTGATAGAGGCGGTCAATGGACACCATGCCGGTCTTGTGGCCTACGATATGATAAAGGCGGAGCTGCACGCGATTGCAGATGATCGTAAGCAAGCCCACGGAAACGCCGGAAAAACACCCTCGATTGAAAACGCAGCGCAGCTGAAAGAGGCAAACGCCGCGTTTCAAAAGGATTTTCCTGATTTCAGACTGCCAAAGCTTCCGATACCTCCTGCCGATGAACTGGAATCCATGCTGTATACCAGATTGCTGTTTTCCTGTCTGGTGGATGCAGACTACACGGCCTCTGCAATGAATGACGACAGTACATACCTTGATCGTGCGGAGGACTGCTATTTTGACCCGCAGGCGCTTCTGGAAACGCTGTACGCCTACTGCGGCAGCATCCGGCAAGCCTCCACTGCGAACAAAACCCTGAATCAGTACCGGGATCAGGTCTTTGAACAGTGTGGGAAGATGGGTGATAAGCCGGAGGGATTATATACGCTGACGGCGCCTACCGGAACCGGAAAAACGCTGGCGCTGCTGCACTTTTCGCTGCGGCACTGCCTGAAGCATGGGAAAAAGCGGATCATTATTGTCCTCCCGTTTTTGACGTTGGCGGAACAGAATGCAGATACGTATGCTAAAATCATTCCAAACGTGCTGGTCGACCATAGCCAAAGTGATTTACCGGAGGAGGCCCGGGAGCTGGCCGCCAGATGGAGCGCTCCGGTCATCATCACCACGTCTGTCCGTTTTTTTGAAGCTCTGTTTTCAGACCGCCCGACCGTCTGCCGAAAGCTCCACAACATTGCAGGCAGCGTTGTGGTATTTGACGAGGCCCAGAGCCTGCCCGCCAGTCTGACCGCCGCCACGCTTCGCGCAGTGAATGCGCTGTGCAGCCGCTATCACACGACCATGGTATTCTCCACAGCGACGCAGCCGGATTTTGCCGCGCGAAAGGATCTGAATTGGACGCCCTGTGAGATCCTTCCGGAGCACGGAAAATTGTTCGAGGCTCTGAAGCGGGTGAATGTGGAATGGCGGATCGGGAATGAAACGCCCCTCGAAGCCATTGCGGAGGAAATGGCGGGCTGTGCGCGGGTCTGCGCCATCGTCAATCTGCGCCGTCACGCCCGGCAGATCGCTGACGTACTGTCACGGTTTTGTCCCGAAGACACGGTTTTCTTTCTTACCACGGACCTGTGCCCCGCGCACCGGAGCCAGCAAATTGAGATCATCCGTCAGCGGCTGAAGCAGAAGCTGCCCTGCCGGGTCGTGGCGACCCAGTGCATCGAGGCTGGGGTAGACCTTGACTTTGAAACGCTGTATCGCGCGCTGGCTCCGCTGGATTCCATCATTCAGGCTGCCGGACGCTGCAACCGGAACGGCTGCGGTTCTATGGGGCAAGTGATCGTATTTCGCCCGGAGGACAGCCGTATACCGTATCCTGACGACTGGTACAACAATGCTGCAGTCACAGTACAGGAAATGAATCCGCCGTTTTCCATCCATGATCCGGAGAACATCCGGGAATACTACCGGCGGCTGTTTGACGGTACGGCCGATAAACCGGAGCTGACAAAGGCAATCGACGCACGGGCCTTTGCAGAAACGGCGGCGCAATACAAGCTGATCTCCAGCGCCGGTGCACAGGTCATTGTTCCCTATGCCGCAGAGCGGAAGCTGTATGAACAGATCGCAGAGCAGCTGCGAACGCAGGGCGTCACCGGCGCGCTGCTGAAGCAGGCAGCGCCGATCACTCTGACCTGTTTTGCAAAAAATCTGGCCCTGTATGCCGAACAGATTCCGTTTGCCCGCCGTGGCAGAGAACAGTCTGCCGAACAGGCCGCAGGCAGCAATGTCTATCTGCTGTGCCCGCAGTATGAGGACCTGTATTCTGAGCAGCTGGGCCTGCATTTTCCGCAGGAAGAGCGATTTGATTCTATATTTTGAAAAAAAGCACACTGGTTGTCCGGATTATTGGACAGCTGGTGTGCTATTCTATTTTTCGTGGATACTTGACAAATTACCCGTTATATTTCATACTTATTTTGTCAGATATTTCATTCTTCTAACAGACACGTGCTATGGACGTCCTGTTCACAGTCCGAATCAGGACGAACAAATTACGGAGGTGAAGCGTATTTGAAAGAAATCACGATCGAGGTCTGGGGAGATTTCGCCTGTTTCTCTGCCCCTTATGCAAAAGTAGAACGGCTGACCTACCCATTCCCAACCCCATCTGCCGCCAGAGGGATTTTATCGGCAATTTATATGAAACCGAAGGAGTTCCGCTGGCAGATCAACCGCATTGAGGTATTGAACCCCATCCGCTATATCAGCTTCAAGCGCAACGAGGTCAAATGTACCGTCGGTTCGGAGCCGATCTCCACCGAGGAGGAGCGAACGCAGCGGCAGACGACGGCGCTGCAGGACGTCCGCTACCGGATCGCGGCGTCGATCATTCCCCGCCCGGCTTTTGCGGGAAAAGAGCTCCAACTGTATGAGCAGGCGCTGCGGCGCATCCGAACAGGAAAATGTTTCCATCAGCCGGAGCTTGGAATGCGCGAGTTTGTCTGCTATTTTGAGGAGAGCGACGGGACGCGTTCGCCTATCCAGCAGTCGATGGACGCAGGGCTGATGGTCTACGACCTGTTTGCGCCGGATGATGTGGAGGTCACGAAAAAGACGAAGATCAAAATGTCCCTGTTCCACGCGGTCATGGAGAACGGCGTGATTCTGATCCCGCCCTATGACAGCCCGGAGGTTCTGAAGGGGGAAGGCCTATGCTGAAAGCACTATATGACTACGGAGTACGCCGCCAGCTGGCTTTGCCGCCGGGATTCGCGGGGAAAACCATGAAGGCATATATTTCCCTCTCTGAAAGCGATGACCATGTCAGCGTCTATCTGGGTGGAAATGAGCCTGTTCCATGCCCGGATATCGGCAGTCTGGCCAACGGCAAGGATAAGAGCAATGTTCTTGCAGAGAAGCGCTCCGTCGTCATTCCCGAGGAGCCCGGAAGCAAAAGCACATTCTTTTTGGAGGCACTCCGCAGCGCGGCAGAGGAAGAACCGCTGCTGAAGGTCTGCGTCCGTGCACTGGAAACGCCTGAACTTGCGGCGGCCGTTCGCGCAGAGCTGGATCGGGCCAAAATCAAGCCGGGAGATCGGATCTCATTTCGGGTCAACGGGCAGTCTATCCTGCAATCGGAAAAACTTCGTACATGGTGGAAGTCCTACCGAAAGCAGTTTTCTGCGGCGGACGAACGCCCATCCGCCCTGTGCCTGATCACCGGCGAACCGACGGTTCCCATGACGACGACCACGCCGATACAGGGCCTGCGGGTCGTCGGAGGGCACGCGAGCGGGGATGCGCTGATTTGCTTTGACAAGACGGCATTCTGCTCCTATAACCAGAAAAAAGCGGCGAACGCACCTGTTTCGGAAGAGGCTTTCAGCGTCGTGAAGGCTGCGCTGGATGATCTTTTGAAGGATGCGCCGATCCTTGCAGGAATGAAATTTGTCCACTGGTTTGACCGCGAGATTCCACAGGAGGATGATCCGCTTTATACTGTGGACTTTGGTTATGATCTGCCGGAGGATGAAACGGACGAGGAAGCAGAACCGGAAGCCGCCGTCAACGAGCTGACAGCGCGAAATCAGGCGAATCAAATTCCGGAAAGCGTCTATTCCGGGCAGCTTGTTCCCGATTTGGACAACGTATCCTACTATATTCTGCTGCTGTCCGGCGCAAACAGCCGCGTTATGATCCGCAGATATGACAGAGGCAGCTATCCGGATCTTCGCCGCAATCTGGGACAATGGTATGCCGATCTGGCACTGACCAATCAGGGCGGTACCGGAAACATCAGGCCTGTGAAGCTGGCCGCTCGTCTGCTTCGTCTTTTAAAATTCCAGAAAACCGACAGCCGACCCTTTGAGCGGCTGTCAAAGGAGCTGGCCGGGATCACCCCGGCGGTCGTGCAGGCGATTTTGTCAGGCGGATGCCTGCCGGATGCCGTCGCGGCAAAGGCGCTGGCCTATATTCGCTCGGAGCTGCTGTCGAACGACGACAGCGACACGCGAAGCACCCTGCCCAACAGTCTGGCCTGCCAATGGCTGAAGGTCTGGCTGCTCCGGAAAAATCGAATCCATCATCAGGAGGGAACAATTTTGGAAGCATACAATCTGCATCTTCGCAATGCCGCATATCACTGCGGCGGATTGATGGCCGTATATGCGGCGATCCAGAGGACGGCCATGCCGGACGTTAATACCGGCATTGTGGAGCGGTACTACGCCTCCGCCATTCAGATGCCCGCGCTGGTCATCGGCCAGCTCAGCAGCCGCTCAAATCACCATCTGGAAAAGATCGAAAACGGATGGCTCGCCGATAAATACCGCGAGAAGCTGCAGGAAATTTCCGTCGCGCTGGGGACGTCCATTCCTGCTACGCTGAATCTGGAACAGCAGTCCTATTTTGCGCTGGGCTACTATCAGATGGGCGCGAAGCTCAATCAGGAGAGAACCAGAAACGTCGCCGCCGCCAGAGAAAAGACCGGCGCGGCAGAAGAATAAAAGGAGGAGTATCTTATGGCAATTCAGAACCGATATGAGTTCATGTATTACGTTGCGTGCACAAATTGTAACCCGAACGGAGATCCGGACATGGGCAATATGCCCCGGCTCGATCCGCAGACCATGCAGGGCTTCATCACCGACGCTGCAACCAAGCGCCGCATTCGAAATTACGTGGAGCTGGCCCATCAGGGCGAGCCCGGCATGAACATCATCATCCAGCAGGCAACCAACATCAACCGCCATATCGCGGAGGCCAAGCGGGCAGCCGGTGTTGAAGACTGCGCAAAGGCAAAGGAAGCCGTTTACGCGGGCAGAAAAAAGGCCTGTGAGCTGTTCTACGATGTACGTACCTTCGGCGCAGTCATGTCCACAGGCCCCAACGCGGGGCAGGTGCGCGGGCCGGTGCAAATCACCTACGGAAAAAGTCTGGACGCCGTTCTTCCGCTGGACATTTCCATCACCCGTATGGCGGTCGCCGACAAGGTAAAGGATGGAGCTACAGTAGAGGATTACGCGGCATGGGAGCAGGAGCAGCCGGAGGACAAGCTTCGCACAATGGGCCGCAAGCAGATCATCCCCTTTGGCCTGTACGAGGTTCGCGGCTTCGTCAGCGCCAACCTTGCTGAAGAGACCGGGTTTGATGACGAAGATTTGAATGTCCTGTTTGAAGCCATTCTGAATATGTACGAGCATGACCACTCCGCCAGCAAGGGCGAAATGGCCGTCGTTTCTCCGCTGATTATTTTCAGGCACGTTGGCACGGATACCGACGCGGCGCAGAGAATCCGTCAGGCCAAACTGGGCTGCGCCCCGGCCCACAAGCTCTTTGATCTGGTCAAGGTCACGAAAAAAGCTTCCGTTTCCTATCCCAGAAGCTATCGGGATTATGACGCGCTTGTCTCTCTGGACAGGGTTCCCAAGGGCGTGCAGATCGGGTTCAAGCCAAGCGCCTTTGAGCCGGTAGTCTGGGACGCGCTTCCCGCAGACGAAGACTGGTTCTGCCATGGATGAGTGGGAGCCGATTCCTCTTTCCCGACTGTCTCACGCAGGGTTCTGCCTGCGTCGGGCTGCACTGCTGACCAATGAGCAGGTCTGGGCGGAAAGTGCGGATACCTTGATGCCCGGTTCCCAGAAGAAGGACAGAATAGTCGCCCCTCCCGCAGGGGCGTGAGTAGAAATTGGCACGTCCGAGACACCTTCCGGCGCTTGGAGGTCGCCCCTCCCGCAGGGGCGTGAGTAGAAATAGCTGGCGGCCTGCGTAATCCACCACGAAATAGTGGTCGCCCCTCCCGCAGGGGCGTGAGTAGAAATAAAGCCGAGATACTGGTGGTACTGGAACGTCTGCCGTCGCCCCTCCCGCAGGGGCGTGAGTAGAAATCAGTTCGGATTTTCCGCGTTGCAGGATTCAAAGTGGTCGCCCCTCCCGCAGGGGCGTGAGTAGAAATGTTTCAGCCAGCACCGCAAGCGTGATCTCCGTCAGTCGCCCCCCCCGCAGGGGCGTGAGTAGAAATGCCTGCGCAAGCAAAAGCCCGCGCCGTTGTTCGGGTCGCCCCTCCCGCAGGGGCGTGAGTAGAAATGTGACGACCTCCGTGTCCACGCTGCCGATGATCAGTGTCGCCCCTCCCGCAGGGGCGTGAGTAGAAATTACAGCGATTATTTCAGTGTGGCGAAGAAGCACGGTCGCCCCTCCCGCAGGGGCGTGAGCAGAAATGGTGTACTCGCGGAGAAATTTCACATCCTGACTAGCACTGGAGCGCTGAATCTCCAGTTATTTGACTGCAAATACGAGGATGTCCGAAAGGCAGCCGTCTTGCAGACGCTTGAGGCAATCTTCTCGAAGCATTGACACGGAAAATGAAGAAAGGAAAAAAGATGACCAGACAATATCAGATTCAAAAAATCACCGGGAAACCGGACTGGAATAAGATCGAAAAAGCGCCGATCGACCAGAAACTGTGGCTACGCTGTGGGCAGATCAGCGCCTACGCGCAGCTTGCGTACGATGACAGCAGACTGTATGTGCGCCTTCACGCGGAGGAACCAACGATCCGCGCAGAAAATACCGGCATGCTTGACCAGCCGTGTCAGGACAGCTGCCTGGAGTTTTTCTTCAGCGCCGCAGAGCAGGATGCGCGATATATCAACATTGAGCTGAACCCCAGCCTGTGCATCTATTTCGGATTTGGGACCGGAAGAGAGGATCTGATGCGGATCCTGCTTCCGGACGGCGCAAAGACCTTGCATGCAGCCAGCGAAAGAACGCCCAGTGGCTGGGATGTGACGTACGAGCTTCCTTTTCAGCTGCTGCGGCTGTTCTTCCCGGAGTTTGCTCCGTCCGGAACAATCCGGGGCAATTTCTACAAATGCGGCGATCTGACCGTGCAGGAGCATTATCTTGCGTGGAACCGCGTGGACGCGGAACGGCCCGATTTCCATCTTCCGAAGTACTTTGGAGCGTTGATTTTTTCTGAATAAGCAAGCAGCCCGGCTCTGAATTCCGAGTCGGGCTGTTAAAGATGGCGGCATCTCATTGTATCAATGGGATGCCGCCATTTTGCTATCATACAATACACCTCCAATCTCAGTGCCCTTTTTGAGCGCAAAAAGGGCGCTGGTCATTGGTTCGTGAAAACCAACAATCCAGCGCCCATAACTTTGTGAAAGATTTTCCTTCGATTTTTCCGAAATCTCACTCCAGCAGCCCTCTGAAAAAGGGCGCTGACAACAAAAATTCCTTGAATATGGAAAAGCAGAGGTTCAAAACCCCTGCCATCCGTGATTTCATCTATGGAGTTACCTAAGAAATTTGAGAATAAAAAATTGCCGAACCCCTTGAGATGACTGGCTTTTTCGCCATTTCATCTATAGTGTTCGGCAATCATGGTGGAGCAACTTGAGTCAAATCCGAACCGAAGGCCGCCTGAATTTCCGCAAGTGTGATCGTTTCAGTTCCGTCCTTGAAGTTGTAGGTAAAGACCAGCTTATCGTCAAACACATAGATGGAATTGATGAACGTGTCGATGATCTGCTTCTGATACTGCGGGTCGTCTACGTTGCCATACTTGAAGCGGCTGATCCAACTGACTACCTGCTCTTTCGTGTAGCGCGGTCTCGCCATCTGTGCCTGCAATATGGACAGCTTCAACTCTTCCCGCTGCATTTCCAGCTTCTCCAGCCGCTCCTTTGTGGAGGCGGTGAGCACGCCCATCTGAATGGCGTTGAGCATATTGTCAATGGCTTTTTCACATTCAGTCAACTGCTGGCGCATGGCGGGGAGCGAGGTATCTTCCTTTTCCTGCAAGGCTACGATTGCTTCCGCAATGCGGCTGATTTCATCGTCCTGCAATACGCGCTGCACCGTCACAAGGACTGCCGCCCGTTCGATCCAATGCTTTCTGACAGATTTTCGCTTGCAGCCCAGCTTTCGCTTCGCACCGCCGCATTTGTAGTAATAATGTTTGACGCCCTTTGTGCTGCTGGTGCCGCTTTCCCCGGCCATCAGCCGTTCGCAAGTTCCGCAGAACAGCTTCGTTGTCAGCAGATATTCTTCCGTCGCTTTGGCTTTGGCGGGGGCTTTTTTGTTGAACGCCATACGCCGCTGCACCCGGTCAAACAAGTCATCGTCAATGATTGCAGGGATTCCTTTGGGGATGATCACGCTCCCATACTGGTACTCTCCGATGTACTTCCTGTTTTTGAGGATCAGACTGACCCCGCCGATTTTGAACGCCTTGCCCTTTTTCGTTTTCAGCCCACGTCCGTTCAGCGAAGCCGTGATCTCGCTGATGCTCTCGCCGCTGTCATAGAGGGTGAATATCTCCGTTACCAGCGGGGCGGTCAGAGGATCGACGGCAAGCACACCGTCTGTGCCTACCACATACCCCAGCGGCGTATTTCCGCCGTTGTTTTTGCATTTGAGCGCGTTCTCTTTCTGTCCGCGCTGTATCTTCTCGGACAGCTCAGCGGAGTAATATTCGGCGTAGCCCTCCAGCATGGATTCAAGGATGATACCCTCCGGCCCGTCGGAGATATTCTCCTTGACGGATACGACCTTCACGCCGTTCTTTTTCAGAATCCGCTTGTAGTGGGCGCTGTCATAGCGGTCGCGGGAGAAACGGTCGAGCTTCCATATCAGCACCACATCGAACAGCTTTTGCTCGCTGTCCTTTATCATATTTTGAAATTCTGGTCTGTCTGCGGTTCTGGCGGACAACGCTCTGTCGATATAGCTGCGGAGAATGGTGATGCCGTTTCGTTCGGCATACTCCGTACACTCGCGGAGCTGACCTTCAATACTTTCTTCTCGCTGGCTGTCCGAGGAATAGCGGGCGTAGATCACAGCTTTCATTTCGTCTCCACCTCCGAGAGCATCTGCACAAGCGTTGCCTTCAATCGTTCGTTCATAGCCGAGCCGGGGTCAAAGCACATTTCCACGAACCGCGCCATTTCGGGATTGTTCAGGCCGAGCTTCACGCAGTTGTTATAGATCATGCCATGCGGGTCGTCCGTCCTGCCGAAAATGTAGTCCAGCGATACGTCAAAGTAGTCGGCGTATTTCAGAAAAACCTCCGGGGAGGGCGTGGAATCGTCGATTTCATACCGGGCGAGAGCGGATTGGGAAACATCAAATTCCTTTGCCAGCTTTGCCTGCGAGAGCCTGACGCTTTCGCGCAAGCTCCTGAGCCGTTCACCGATGATTTTCAAGGCTGCGTCACCTCCTTTTCTGTTTCAAGTATACCCGGAAACAGAGAATATGTCAATGACACATTCACATAACGCCGCAATTTCCTGATGCGCCGCAGGCGAAGAAAGCTCCGCAGGAGCGCAGCCGATTTTGCAAAAATCGTTCAAAGGGGCTTGGGGACAAATTTCCCCAACAAGCGAAAAGTGGCTCCAAGCCACCTTGCTTGCCAAGTGTGAAGCCGGCAGGATTCGCGCGGCGGCAAGCAGCAAAGTGGGTACCGCTTTGCCCTGCTTGCCAGTTCGTTTCCGGTTCTGCAAATCTTCCTGTTTGAACTTGGCTGTGGGAGGGCATATAATGCGGTGAAGCGTCGCGGCGTTCATAGAAATGTTGCATATTTGAGCGGAGATGGGAATTGAAAAGCTCGCACTTTGCATGGTATAATCATATTGGATAGGTTTATTCATACACCACGCCCATCACGCACAAGGAGGTGCTTTCTGTGAAACGATATTCTGTGTTAATCGCCGTTGCTGTATTTGTTTTATCATTGGCAGGCTGCACTACCGCTCCATCGCCCGGCTCAACGGGCAAGAGCCGACCTGTTACCAACGCCGCCGATGTGCAAATCATTGAAATGATTTCTGGCGAAAAGGAATCTTCCTATCGGGTTGAAGCATTGCTACCTACCACAGATTTATCTTCTGTCGGTCAGCCGCTTGCGGACAAGATTTCGCAGGAATGGGATGAATTCGACAGTATGACCAAAGAACAGCAGCGTACATCAAGCAAGCTATGGGGCGTTGTCGATATTCAAACCGACACATGGGATGACTGCGAAGAAGCAATCGGCTTCGCCTTGTATAATCCCCTTGAAACGCTTGACTGGCTCAGTAAAACCGGATATTTCGGAATGGAGAGCGTAGATTCCCATGCTCCAACAGCTCACGTTCAGGTAACTGCCAACACAGCCCAAACCGCAGACAGGAAGCCCGGTGAAGTAAGTGCTATCGCCGGATACAAGGATGATGATGTGCGGATAACGCTGGCGGCAACTGTTTCTTCAAGCACCGAATCGTTCAGCACAGGGAGCGTCTACACCGGGTATGCCACATACGAGCAAAACACCGTAACAACCGGCTCTGGCACCACCGTACTGATTGTAACTGTCAACGGAACAAACAACATCGGGTACTACGATGGGGATTATTTTGATTCCACAGCCTACTGGGTAAAAGACAATGTGTTTTACGCGCTCCGTGTATTCGGAAATGAAACCGATAAGGCGGAAATTCAAGCCACCCTTGACAAACTCCTTGCTGAAATTTAGCTGCAAGAGGTGGAGTGGGGAATTGAAAAACTCGTACCTTGCATAGTACAATCATATTGGATAGTTATAAGTGATTTGAACAATCCTTCTGCCCGCCGACAAAGCAAAAGAAACCGACCTGATTTTTGGAGGTGAACAGTATGAAGAAAAAGAAGTTATGGATTGCGATCCTCGTGGCTTTTGTAGTGCTTGTATCATCCGTTGTTTATCTGAACCGGGCTGTAATTTTTCAGCGTGGCAATCCTATTCCTTATCTTACAGCGGCTGCCCAGATTTCTGAAAAGAACCCCTATGTGGCGGTGGATGAAGCAAAGGGCATCTATATCTCTAAGCGTGGCGAATGCCCGGAGCTGCTTGAGTATTATCAGGAAAAAACAGGGATGGAATTTGTCGAACAGGCTGGGAGCAGCTATCTGTTTACTGATGGGAGCCGAAATGAAGTAGCCTCATCTGAGGTTTATTGGGGGCGTTATACGGTCTGGGTGTTGCCCACTATGGAAGCTGCCGAGAACTCCGATGCTGAGCAATACGACGCGAAGCCTGTCATTTATCTCTACCCGGAGAAGCAAACTGCGGTCACTGTGAAGTTGAACTATGCCGGAGAACTGACCTGCACATATCCTGCCTACAATGACGGCTGGAAGGTTTCCGCCAGTCCTGACGGCACATTGACAGACGCCGACGGGCAAACGTACAACTATCTTTATTGGGAGGGCGTAAACAGCGTTGCTTATGATTTTTCCGAGGGCTTCTGTGTAGCTGGAAGCGACACCGCCGCTTTTCTGGAGAACGCCTTGAACCAGTTGGGACTTACCCGGAAGGAAGCAAATGAGTTTATCGTTTACTGGCTGCCGCTAATGAAAGAGAATCCTTACAATCTCATTGCATTTCAGTCTGACAGCTATACGCAAGCAGCGCAGCTATCCATTGAGCCAGCACCCGATACGCTGCTGCGGGTATTTATGGCGTGGAAGCCGCTTGAGAGCGCCGTGGATATTTCTACGCAGAACCTCACCGCCCCGTTACGCACCGGCTTCACGGCAGTGGAGTGGGGCGGCTGTCAAGTTAAGTAATCGTTGGAGTTAAAGAATGTCAAACTTCATTCGCAGGAGGACTGTTATGAACACAAAAACAAAGCAAGGCGGGCTTGGCATCGTATCCATCCTGACGATGGTATTCATTGTTCTGAAACTGTCAGGCGTGATTAAGTGGCACTGGATATGGGTGCTTTCGCCAATCTGGATTTCCGCATTGACTGCCGTCATTCTTTTTGCCGGTATTCTGATTGGCGGAAGGCTGAAAAAGGGCAAGTGGTAATCTTAACCTGAACGAGGAGATAAAATTGGTTCCGGCGGGCAGGCACAGTCTGCGCTTGCCCGCCTTGTCTGCCGAAAAGCGAAACGGGCGGCGGCTGTCAATGGCGCGAAGCGTTCATCTTGACCATTGATTGTCGCTGTCCGTTTTGCTATCTCTCTGGCGCTGCTCCCTCAAGAGTGCCGTTTTTCGCTCGATTTTTCTGGCTCTTGACTTAGGGAAATTGAGGATTTTCGAACAGAAACCGCTCCGATGAAGCATTCCTTGTTGGAAACGTCCCTGTCGGCTGTATTCGGTTTTTATCGGCTCTTGACCGCGTTCCCTTAGCTGTTGACGTTTAACTAAATTGCTGCTATAATAAAAGCACAATTTCAGACACAGGACACCATGCAGACACCGCAAGCCTTGCTTGACAGCGTGTCTGCTTTTCATTTCAAAAGAGAGCGATCATGCTCGGAAAGGAGAAGAAGCGAACCGATGTCAACATTCAGCGGTCAGAAAAACAGTGGCATGGAGATTCCCGATTACGCCATTGAACGCATCGCCCGCTGCCTGCTGCCCATGATCCAGGCGTACTACGAAAGTGACGAAGGGCAGGCGGAACTGGCGGTGTGGAATGAGAAGAAAGACGCTGAAGACACAAGAGAACAAGACAGAAAGACGGCATGATAAAGCAAGGGAGTGCGCTCGGCGCACTCCCTTTTCATATTCAATTTTCGTAGGTCTGGTACTCTGTGACGGCGTTCAGATACGCCTCAACATCGCCGTTTAGAATGAGGTCAGCATATGCAAGCGGGTCATTGTAAATGAGATAGTCCAGCTCTGACCGCTGGAAGCGATTGTCCGCCACTTCATTCTCTACGGCGGTGCAGTCGATGGAGCAAATGCTCCCGTCCGTGAAGCGAAGCTCCACACAGGCGGTATCCATATTGAACGCGCAGCTTATGAGCTTTTCCATGGGTATATCCTCCTGAATTTGATGTTATTCTATCCCGAAACTAAACTTCAATGTCCTTGATAAAAACAAGAAATCCGAACCCATTCCCTATCGGAATCAAGTTCGGATTTCTCAAGTATGGTGGAGACTGGCGGACTCGAACCGTCGACCTCTTGCGTGTGAAGCAAGCGCTCTAACCAGCTGAGCTAAGCCTCCATTGCTGGACTATTATAGCAGATGGAAGGGGGAAAAGTCAACCTTGGATTTTGTTTTCTTCCTGCCAAAGCGACGGAGCGGCGGCGAGGAGCTGCGTTTTGGTGTTCTGATCAGGGTGCTCCAGCGCATATACTAGCAGCAGGTGCAGCATCCGGCCCACGTCTTTGCCGCAAAGCGTGGGAAAATCCGCGCCGGTGACGGCGAGCTGGCGCAGCGTGACGCAGTCGCCGCGCGTCTCGATCTGCCGGACAATATCTGTGCGCTGCATGTCCGCCTGCAGATGCGCCGTTTCCCAGCCGTGCTCCGCAATCAGGCGCTTCCATTCCGCCTCCGTCCGGCCCTCGCGCCATGTCTGCGCTGTCAACTCAATCAAACGGCAGAGCTTCGCGGGCAGGCGGAACGCCGCCGGGTCGAACGCCGGACAGCGCAGCTTTGCGGCTGTCCATCTGGCCTCCGGCGTTTTTGGCAGGGCGGAAAGCCCGGAAAAATCGGCATTTTCCGCCCGTATGCAGGCGCCCAGAAGTCCTTCGGCCAGCATACGGCCAAAATATTCGGGCCGGTCGGACAGAAGCGTCTTCTCCGCCTCCTCCCGCACCCGCTCGCGGGAGAGCGACGCGCAGAGCGGCGCGCAGCGTCGGATCGCCGCCTGCGTCTGCGCGTCCAGTGAAAAGCCGAGCTGTGCGGCAAAGCGGTACGCGCGCAGCATCCGAAGCGCATCCTCCCGGAAGCGCGTTTCCGGCTCGCCGACGCAGCGGATGACGCGGCGGGAAAGATCCTCCCGGCCCCCAAAGAGGTCGGTGACCGCGCCGCTCTCGTCCATCGCCATGGCGTTGATCGTAAAATCGCGGCGGGCCAGATCCTCCGCGAGACTGCGCACAAAGCGCACCCCATCGGGGTGGCGGCCATCGTGATATGCGCCGTCAAGCCGGTAGGTCGTGACCTCGGCGCTGACGCCGTCCAGAAGGACGGTCACGGTGCCGTGCCGGATGCCGGTGGGGACACAGTGCGGAAACAGGCGCAGCACGTCCTCCGGCAGCGCCTGCGAGGCGATGTCCCAGTCGTGGATGGGCCGGTCCAGCAGCGTGTCGCGCACGCAGCCGCCGACGTACCGGGCCTCAAACCCGGCGTCCTCCAGTGTTTTGATGATCGCATCCGGCCTCATAGCGTGTCCTCCCGGCAAAAATCCGAAATTCTTCTTGTTTTATTGCCGTCTTCCGTATATAATATAATGCTGTCAGTTTTCATTATACGCGCCCTCCCGCGCGTGCGCAATCCAAATTTTTCGGAGGAACCTTGCATGGAATATCCTTCCTGCCAACATATCGAGCAATATCTGGTCCCCGGCAAGCGCTGCCATCTGGTCGGAATCGGCGGCGTGTCGATGCGGCCGCTGGGGCTTGTCCTGCGGCGCATGGGGATGGAGGTCTCCGGCTCTGACATGAACGCGTCCGTTTCGACGGACGAGCTGATCGCCAAGGGCATTCAAGTCTCCATTGGTCACCGGGCCGAGAATATCGAGGGGGCAGACTGCCTCATCCGCACGGCTGCCGCGCACAACGACAACCCCGAGATCGCCGCTGCCCGCGCCAGGGGCATCCCCATTTTCGAGCGGGCGCAGGCCTGGGGCTATATCATGCAGGCCTACAAAAACGCCATCTGCGTTTCCGGCACGCACGGCAAGACCACGACGACCTCCATGCTGACGCATATTTTCATGCAGGCAGACCGCGATCCCACGATCATGATCGGCGGCTTCCTGCCGCTGCTCGGCGCAGGGCACCGCGTCGGCAAGGGCGACACGATCATTCTCGAAAGCTGCGAATACTGCAATTCGTTCCTGAACTTCTTCCCGACCGCTGCGGTCATTCTCGACGTGGACGCCGATCATCTGGACTTTTTCAAGGATCTTCAGGACGTGGAGCGGTCGTTCCGGAAATTTGCCTCCCTCGTCCCGGCAGACGGTCTGATCGTCGCCAACGGCGACGACAAAAATACCCGCGACACGCTGGCCGGGATGCCGTATCTGTCATTCGGCTTCGATGCGAAAAACGACGTGTACGGGAAGAACTTCTCTGAAGATTTCAGCGAATTTGACGTTTTCTGCGGCGGGCAGCCGTATGCGCACCTGCATCTGGGCGTCATTGGCCGTCACAACGCGCTGAACGCGCTGGCCGCCTGCGCGGTGGCATGGAAATTCGGCATTTCCGGCGAAACCGCAGCCGCGGCGCTCGCAGAGTTCCACGGCGCGGGCCGCAGGCTCGAATACAAGGGCAGCTTCCACGGCGCAGACGTCTACGACGACTATGCCCACCATCCCAACGAGCTCCACGCGCTTTTGCAGGCTGTCCGGCTGATGCATTACCGGCGTGTGATCTGCGCGTTCCAGCCGCACACGTATTCGCGTACGAAGGCGCTGTTCCAGAGCTTTGTCGACGAGCTGCGCACGGCCGATCAGGTCGTTCTGGCCGATATTTACGCCGCGCGTGAACAGAACACCGTCGGTGTCAGCTCGCAGGAGCTGGCCGCGGAGATCCCCGGCGCGGTCTACTGTCCGAGCCTACAGGGCGTGACGGCCTATCTGCGCGAGAATGCGCAGCCGGGCGATATCATCCTGACCGTCGGCGCAGGCGATATCTACAAGGCCGGAGAGGCGCTTTTTACAGAATAACGGAACTTTTCTCAAAAACCGGCGTCTGAACTCCCAGACGCTGGTTTTTTGATTGACAGCCTGTTCCAGTATCCTGTATAATAAAGTCGAAGAAACAAGAATAAAGGAGGATTCTTATGGTCTCAAGCATTTACAAAAAAACATTTTCCGTTTTGATGAAGCGCCCCTTCCGGCTTTGGGGCATATCCCTGCTTGCAGAGTTCCTGTGTCTGGTGGCCTACGCCGGGTTCATCGGCGTTCCGGCTGCCGCGTTCTGCGCTGCGCTTCTGCTGTCGGCTTCCATGTCGATGATCTTCCTCAACAGTTACCGCACGGGGCTGGAGCCGAAAACGTCCTACCTGCTCGCTGCGTTCAGCAAGGATCGCATCTGGCGTGTGCTGGGCGGCATGGCATGGATGTATCTCTGGATCTTCCTGTGGTTCCTCATTCCGGTCGTCGGGTTCGTGTTCGCCGCCATCCGCGCATATGAATACCGCTTCGTACCCTATATCCTCATGACGCGCGACGATGTCAGGCCCACCGAGGCGATCAAGGTCTCGAAGGCGGAGACGATGGGCTACAAGGGCAAGATGTTCGGCGCGGATATCCTGCTCGGCGCAGTCTATTTGGGCGCATTTCTCGTTTTTGCCCTGCTGGGGGAAATCCCGTATCTCGGCGTGCTGTTCCGCATCCTGTGGGTCCTGATCGCCATCGCATACGGCCTGCTTGCGCCGCTGTTCAGCGGGATCATGCAGGCGGCGTTCTATGTGGAAATTCAGAACCGCCGCGCGGCAGGCTCCTGGCACCCCGCTGCGCCCGCACGGCCCGACTGGCCCACTCCGCCGGTGCAGCCCGTGCAGCCGTCCGCTCCCGTTCAGCCCGAGC